>ERZ802830.4912-NODE-4912-length-10474-cov-8.91861_pt1 | contig 10474 bp, 11 predicted proteins | sample MGYA00345654_ERZ802830 | MGnify/ENA primary metagenome ERZ802830 (study PRJEB30503, sample SAMEA104212375) | marine metagenome | biome: Westerlies Biome; feature: [SRF] surface water layer (ENVO:00010504) within the epipelagic zone...; material: water...
TCAATAGTTTTATATTTTTTAACATTTAATTGCTAGTATAGCATCATGAACAAAAATAATTTAACAACTGTTGATTTTAAAGAAAGTATCAAATTCAAAGATTTTTATTCCGAATGGTGGGACTTAAATGGTCCCTTTAAGCCACTACATAAATTAAATAAAATTAGGGTAAACTTTATTACTGAACACTTCCCTTCTTTGAAAGATAAAAGTTTCAAACCCCTAAAAGGAAAAAGGATTCTTGATATTGGTTGTGGAGGGGGAATCCTTTGCGAATCTCTTACAAGGTTAGGTGCTGATGTAACAGGCATTGATACTAGTAGTAATGCGATAAAGGTAGCTAAAGAGCATTCTAAAAAAAATAAACTGAACATAAGGTATTTTCAATCTGAAGTTTCAAAATTTCAACCTAATAATAAATATGACATCATTACATCAATGGAAGTCCTTGAACATATAAATAACATTGAACTATTTCTCAAAGAAACGTATCACTTACTTAATAATAATGGGGTTTTTATTGGCTCAACAATTAATAAAACTATCAGATCGTATCTTGTATCTATAACAATTGCAGAAAAAATACTTGGGATTATTCCTAAAGGAACTCATGACTGGAATAAGTATATTAACCCTAACAGTTTGAGAATAAAATTCTTAAAACACAACTTTTTTGATATTCAAATCAAAGGTATAAAATATAACCCTATTTCTAATATTTGTTCATATAGTCAGAATGATAGTGTTAATTATTTTTTCTCAGCTAGCAAATGAATTTGAAGAATAAATTTGATGATGATCTATCAAAATTCATTCAAAATAAAAACAAAAATAAAAATGTCCTCGATATAGCATGTGGAAATGGAGATCACTCAATTTTTCTAGCCAATAAAGGTTGGGAAGTTTCATCTATAGATATTAAAGAACAAAGTTTCAAAAAATATAAAAATATCAAATATTTTAAAATTGATTTAGAGAATTATCAACAGAGTTTTATCATGAAACCTCCTTTTGATGTTTCCTATGATTTAATAATAATTTTTAAATACTTAAATATGCCTTTATTAAAAAAATTACCAAATTATTTAAAAAATAATGGGATTATGATTTGTGAAACTTTTATGGAAGGAAATCAAAAATTTGGAAGGCCAAAAAATACCGATTTTCTTCTCAAAAAAAATGAATTAAAGAAACTATCTTCAAATAATTTGAAACTTATCATGTTTAAACAAGGAGAGAAGATTAATTCAGGTAAGACATCTATGATGCAAAAAGCGGTATTCAAAAAATCTAGAAATCATAATTAGTCATAGAAGGTATCTTCCTTCTAATATCTTTAATAGAAGATATATTTATTTCAGCAGTAATTACTGTAGGTTTGTTTTTTGCTTCCGCGAGTATTTGACCCCAAGGATCCACTATCATAGAATGTCCAAAAGTTTCTCTCTTATTTTGATGAACTCCACATTGTGCTGGAGCAAAAACAAAGCAACCATTTTCGATTGCTCTACTTCTTATTAGAGAGTGCCAATGTGCCTTACCAGTAGTTTTAGTAAAAGCAGCCGGGATTGATAAAAAATCTGCTCCATTTTTTGCTAATTTTTTATATAAGTCTGGGAATCTAATATCATAACAAATTGAAAGACCTAATTTTCCCCACGGCAAAGAAACAACTTTAATTTTTTTTCCTGGATCATATAATTTTGATTCTAGATATTTTTCTTTAGAATTAAGTTTTACATCAAAAAGATTAATCTTATCGTATTCAGCTATAACCTCACCTTTATTATTAATCACTAACGATCTATTAAGAAACTTTTTATTTAACTTAATAAAAGGTAAAGAACCAATAATAAAATGAACTTTATATTTTTTTGATAATTCTTTAATAAAATTTAGAAATATATTGTCATTCTTACAAAAATTATTTAATTTTTTCTTATTATCAGTAAATATTCCAACACATTCTGGAAGACAAATCAAATCTGATTTTTGTTTTATAGCTTTTTTAATTAAATTACTAACGTGATTAATATTTTCTATTGGAGAAATAAAACTATTAGTTTGAATACATGAAACTTTAATTTTCATTAACCTTCAACTAAACTTTTTATAGATTGTTTTTTTTTTAAAATTGATAATTGATCAAAACCTCCAATTGACTCATCACCAAAAAATATCTGTGGAACTGTATACTTTCCGTGAGCTCTTTTTATCATTTCCTCCCTAAGGTCCGGTTTATCATCAATAATTATCTCATTAAAGTCTAACCCTTCATTGGTCAATATTTTTTTTGCGGCTATACAATAAGGACAAATTAGAGAAGAATAAATAGTTATTTTTTTCATAATAATTTATAATAGAATACTTCAATGACAATAAAAATATTTGACATAAAATCAACTATTATTTCTAAAAATAATGCAAGAAAAAATTGGCATAATCATAATTTTATCTTCAAAGAATGCGCAAAAAGTACGGTAGAGAAAACTCAAGAACTTGGTAAAAATTTCGATCAAATCTTATTGATAACGTCTGACTTTAATGACCTTTTAAATGAAATGCAAAATCTTCAATTTAAAAAAATTACAATTTTGTCTCAATATGAAGAATTAAATAAAAAAAAGCAAAAAGAAAAAAAAATAAAGAGAATTTTAAATCTATTTGAACCATTAAATTTAGATGGGAAATTTGATTTAATTATATGCCATTTATCCTTACATAGAATCAATGATGTAATTAAATTTAGTTCAGATCTAAAGAAAAACTTGAAAAAAAATGGGGCGCTTGTTTGCTCTTATTTTGGCGGAAAAACTCTCATCGAACTGAGAGATAGTTTAATTAAGACAGATGAATATTGTAAAAAAAAATTCTATCAAAGAGTAATACCATATATTGATATGATCGATGCTGGAAATATATTTAGTAAAGCAGCCTTTACAGAAATTGTTTCTGATAAGACTTCATATACAATTAAATATAACAATTTTAGTAAGCTTTTGAATGATATAAAGGGTGTAGGAGAAAGTAATTGTCTTACAAATAGAAATAAAGGTTTAATGACAAAGAGCTTTTTAAATATATTGGAAAAAATTTATTCTAGAGATTTTAAAGACTCAGATAGCGATTTTATCGTAACATGTGAAGTAATTTCACTCACAATGTGGAATAGTTAGATTAATAAATCATTTTTTATTTTATTAAGAATAGTTATATTGGAGGGAAGCAACCTTGACTCTTTGATTTCATTTTTTTTTAACCATTCTATTTTTTGGCCCTCCAAAGGAAATACTTTTCCTGTCCATTTCATACAAGTAAAAAAATATAGGTCTACACATGATTCTTTATATTTGTATGAGTAGTTTGAATATAACTCCGTGTAGTTTAAATCTATATTTATTGAGAGCTCTTCATTTAACTCTCTTCTCAATGCATTAACCGTGGATTCATTTTTTTTTACTTTTCCTCCAGGAAACTCCCACAGTCTATTGTAAATCTTATTTTCTTTTCTTGATGAAATTAGTATTTTATTTCTTTCAATTAATAACCCAACTGATACTTTGATTTTTTTGTCGTTAACTTCGGTAATCTGCATTTATTGAGATATAATCTTCAGTGAAGTCACATGTCCATACTTTTGAATAACCATAATTTAGACCCATATCTATTGATATATTAATATTATCATTTTTCAAATATTTATCTAAGTCATTAAAATCAATATTGTTTATTAATTCCCCATTTTTTAAAATCTTATGTTTTGAAAAAGAAATAGATAATTTTTTTACATCAATTTTTGCATCTACTTTTCCTATAGCCATAACTATCCTTCCCCAATTACTATCTTCTCCTGCAATAGCTGTCTTAAAAAGTGGAGAATTTGCAATTGACATTGCTATCAGTTTTGCTTCTTTATAATTTTTGGCTCTACTTACTTCAATTGTAATAAACTTTCTAGCACCTTCCCCATCTTTAATTATTTGATGAGATAGACTTTCTAATACCTGATTTAACTTTTTAAAAAACAAATTTAAATCATTTTCATCCTTCAAGGTTTTAGTTTCACCTCCATCAACAGAAACTAAGAGGACCATATCACTTGTTGACATATCTCCATCTACAGTTATTGAATTAAAAGTCTTTTCAATCGAATCTAAAAATACTTTCTTTAATAATAACTTTTCAATTTTAACGTTAGTAAAAACAAAACCAAGCATAGTTGCCATATTTGGTGCTATCATTCCTGAACCCTTTGCAATGCCATTAATAACTATATTCTTAAATGAACTAGTCTCAAGTTTCTCAAAAGTATCTGTTGTCATAATAGCCTTTGCTGCTCGCAACCAATTATTTTTTGAGTTATTTAAATCTTCTATGAGATATGGAATAGATTTAATTATTTTTGTCTCATCTAGTAACTCTCCAATAACACCTGTTGATGCTATATATATTTCTTTTTCTTTAATATTAAGTTTTAATGATAACTCTTTAACAATCTTTTTCAGTGATAGTTCCCCTTTTTTTCCATTGAATACGTTTGCATTACCAGAATTAATTAGTATGGCTGAAACTCTGCCATGATTAATTATTGACTTATTCCATTTTATTGGCTCGCCAGGGGTTTTAGACTTAGTGAAACAACCCAAAATAGGACTGCTTTTTTCTAACTTAATGAGCACCAAATCTTCCTTTGGTTTTTTTTTAAGTCCACAATTAGTTACTCCAACACTAAGTCCATTAATTTCAGGAAGTGATTTAATAATTTTTGGTTTAAGAGGCGATATTTTTTTCATAAAATTATTTAATGATTGATATTTTATTTATAATTTTTAGTTTATAAACACATAAATAATAAATATGAACGAATAATGTTTAAATCGATAGCCCAAAAATTTTTTGGAACAGAAAACCAAAGATTACTAAAATCTTTTGACCCTATAGTAAAAAAGGTAAATCACCTTGAGGAAGAATTCAGTAAACTCTCTGATGACGATTTAGTATTAAAAACAAAAGAGTTTAAAAATCAGATAAAAAAAGGTGAAAGTCTTGATGATATTCTACCTTATGCTTTCGCAAATGTAAGAGAGGCTGGGAAAAGATCACTTGGACAACGACATTTTGACGTCCAAATAATTGGAGGGATCATACTTCATAAAGGTATGATATCAGAAATGAAAACTGGTGAAGGAAAAACTTTGGTTGCCACACTAGCGGCATATCTAAATGCGTTAGAAGAAAAAGGAGTTCATATTGTTACGGTTAATGATTATTTAGCTAAAAGAGATGCAGAATGGATGGGTAAAGTTTTTGAAAAACTTGGTTTAGTTACAAGTTTCATAACCAATGACTTAAATGATAGTGAAAGAAAAAAGGCGTATTCTGCTGATATTACATACGGAACAAATAATGAGTTTGGTTTCGATTATCTCAGAGACAACATGAAATATACACAAGAACAAATTGTTCAAAGAGATTTCCATTATGCTATCGTAGATGAAGTTGACTCAATTTTAATAGATGAAGCAAGGACTCCTTTAATTATTTCTGGCCCTTCTGAGTCTTCCTCACATCTTTATAAGAAAATTGATAAATTAATTTCAAAGCTAAATAGTAAAGACTATGAAAAAGATGAAAAATCAAAAACTATTTCTATTAGTGAGAACTCTATGGAAAAAGTTGAGGAAATATTTATCAAAGAAGGGCTACTTACAAATGGATCCCTATATGATGTAAATAATGTTTCACTTGTTCATCATACTAATCAAGCACTTAAAGCTAGATTTTTATTTTCTAAAGATGTTGATTATTTAGTTCAAAATGGAAAAGTACTTATAATCGACGAATTCACTGGACGAGCAATGGAAGGTAGAAGATTTTCTGAAGGTCTGCATCAAGCTCTTGAAGCTAAAGAAAACTTAGAAGTGCAACAAGAAAATCAAACCTTGGCTGCAGTAACCTACCAAAACTATTTCCGATTATATAAAAAACTTTCTGGAATGACTGGAACTGCAAAAACAGAGGCAGATGAATTTTTTGATATATATAAACTCTCAGTGATTGAAGTTCCCACTAATCAATCGATGGTTAGGGAAGACTTTGATGATGAAATTTATAGAACTGAAGGTGAAAAATATAATGCCATAATAAAACTTATCAGAGAGTGTCAAGCCAAAAATCAACCGTGTCTTGTTGGCACAATATCAATTGAAAACTCTGAACATCTCTCAAAATTATTAAATAAAGAAAATATCAAGCATAAAGTACTAAATGCTAAACAACATGAAAAAGAAGCTGAAATTATTACCGATGCAGGTTTGCCAGGAGCAGTAACTATAGCTACTAATATGGCTGGAAGAGGAACTGATATTAAATTAGGAGGAAATGAACTAAGCAATGAACAAAAAGATTTAGTTATAAAATCCGGAGGACTATTTATAATAGGAACTGAAAGGCATGAATCCAGAAGAATTGATAATCAGCTAAGGGGGAGGTCTGGTAGACAAGGAGACCCTGGTTCTTCTAAGTTTTTTCTATCTTTAGACGATGATTTAATGAGAATTTTTGGTTCAGAAAAACTTGATTCAGTTTTACAAAAATTGGGTCTTGAGGATGGAGAATCCATTCAACATCCATGGATTAGTAAGGCTTTAGAAAGAGCTCAAAAAAAAGTTGAAGCAAGAAACTTTGAGATCAGAAAAAGTCTTTTAAAGTTCGATGATGTAATGAACGAACAGAGAAAAATAATATACTTACAAAGAAATGAAGTAATTAAAAATATAGCTTTTGAGGAATTAATATTAGATATGCGTCATGAATATATAAGTGTTTTTGTAAATGACATCATTCCAGATATAAATACTTTCAGCGAAGAAAATGAAAAGAATATTATTGTAGAAGCAAAAAAAAAGTTAAATATCGATATAAATTTTGAAAACATAAAAAAAGTCAAAAATTTTAATATAGATGATATTTGTTCAGAGATAAAAAAAACTTCCGATCTGCACATTAGCAAAAAGAAAACAGAGTATGGATCAGAGCTTTTTAGTATGGCTGAAAAAAGTCTTCTTCTTCAAATACTAGATCAAAGTTGGAGAGATCATCTTTTGACTCTGGATCATTTGCGACAAGGTATCTCTTTGAGAGCTTACGGTCAAAGAGATCCCTTAAACGAGTACAAACATGAGGCATTTATTATGTTTGAAGAGATGATGCAAAAGATAAGAGAAAATGTATCTCATATGTTAAGCTTTGTTGAAATAAAAAATGAAGTGGCAAAACCTAACTCAAAAAGGGTAGAAAATTATGATAAATTAACAAATCAGGGAGATGATTGTTTAGAAAACTCAGGCGTTAAAAAACTCTCCCGAAACGCAAGGTGCCCTAAAACAGGAAAAAAATACAAGAACTGTTGTGGAAGATTTTAAATTAATTACTAAGGAACTGTCTTCCAATTTTTAGAAACTTATTTTCTCTTTGTTCAATTATTTCATTTTCTGACATTTCTTTATATTCATGGTTTAGTTTTATAATACTAGTTTTCACAGATTCACATGTTTCTTTTATATTTCTATGTGCTCCTCCCAGAGGCTCTTTAATTATGTAATCAATAATATTCATATCTAAAAGATCATTAGAAGTCAGTTTTAGAGCTTCAGCAGATTTTTCAGATAATTCTGAATCTCTCCATAATATAGACGCACAACCTTCAGGAGAAATTACTGAATAAATCGAATGTTCAAGCATTATGACCTTATTCCCTGTTGCAAGAGCAATGGCACCACCAGATCCTCCTTCACCGACGACATATGAGAAAATTGGTGAACTAGTTGATAAACAGCAGTTAATAGAACTTGCAATTGCTTCTGATTGCCCTCTATCTTCTGCATCTACTCCAGGGAATGCTCCGGGAGTATCTATAAAAGTTACTACAGGAAAATTAAATTTTGCAGCTAACTTCATCAATCTTATAGATTTTCTATATCCTTCAGGTTTACCCATACCAAAATTATTTTTTACCCTGGAATCTATATCATTTCCTTTATCGTTTCCTATCACCACAAATGTGTCTCCATTTAGACTACCGATTCCTCCTTTAATTGCAAAATCATCGCTGTAAAGTCTGTCACCACTGAGTATTACAAAATCTTCAAATATATTATTAACATAGTCAAAAAATTTTGGTCTATCCTGATGCCTGCAAATCTTAACTTTCTGCCACGGTGTCAGGTTCTTATAAATTTCACTGAGCGCATTATCATATTTATCTTGAAGGGATGATAGTTCGTTGGCAATATTTTTACTATCATCCTTCAAATGCCTAAGTTCTTCTATTTTAGTTCTAATTTCTAAGAGAGGTTTCTCGAAATCTAAGAAGTTTTGCATAAATAAATTATTTTCCCGCTATAAGTTTAGATTTCTCTACCAAAACCTCTGCTTGTCTTATAGATGCAATATCAATAAGCCTTCCATCAAGTGAAACTGCGCCTTTTCCATCCTTTTTAGCTTGTTCCATAGCGTCAAGAATTCTTTTTGCTTGATTTATTTCTTTTTCTGTTGGGCTCATAACTTCATTTGCAAGCTCAATTTGGCTGGGATGAATAGCCCATTTCCCTTCACAACCGAGAGTTGCAGATCTATTTGCTTGTGCTCGGTATCCATCTTGGTCTCCAAAATCTCCAAAAGGACCATCAATTGGTCTAAGACCATTTGCCCTAGCAGCAATAACCATCTTAGAAACTGCATGATGCCACATATCTCCCCAATGCTTTTCTCTTGTCTTATCACCATCAATATCCGTTAAAACATGATAATTTGGATTAGGTCCTCCGATAACAGTAGTTTTTGCTTTTGTTGATGCAGCATAATCTGCCACACCAAAATGCAAAGATTCTAGTCTTCTTCCATATGAAGCAATTTCATTGACGTTTTGCATCCCAAGTGCAGTCTCAATAATTAATTCAAAACCTATTCTTTTTTCTAAACCCATAGAATCTTCAACTTGAGTGCATAACATATCCAGTGCATAAACATCAGAAATAGTTCCTACTTTTGGAATCATTATTAAGTCTAATTTACCGGGCGCTTTTTCAATAAGATCTACTACATCTCTATACATGTAGTGTGTATCTAGACCATTGATTCTTACCGACATAACTTTAGTGTTCCAATCAATATCATTTAATCCTTCTATTATATTTTTTCGAGCTTGTTCCTTCTCATCAGGTGCAACTGCATCTTCAAGGTCTAAAAATATAACATCCACGGAACTCTTTGCTGCTTTCTCAAACAATCCAGGGTTACTTCCCGGTACGGCTAACTCACTTCTATTTAGTCTTGGCTTTGCTTGTTCAATAATTTTAAAACTCATATTCTAATTTCCTTAATTTGATTAATTTAGTCTAAAGATTATTACTATAAATTAACAAAACTTTAAACTATTTAAATTTTTAAAGTTTTGTTAATTTATTTATACTTGACTTTAAAGGATGTTTATTTTCAATTATATTTTTTAATTTTCTAGTTTGTACGTGAGTATATATCTGTGTTGTTGAAATATCTGCATGCCCCAGTGAAGTTTGTATGATTCTTAAGTCTACTCCTCTATCTAATAAGTGAGTTGCAAATGAATGCCTAATGACATGAGGGGAAACTCTATTTGGGTCTATAGTCAATTTCATACAAACGCCTTTTAAAATTTGAAAGAATCTAATTCTTGTTATATGAGAACTTTTTGAGTTAGTTGGGAATAAAAAAATTGATCCTTTTGATTCATTTTTAATCAAATTTTCTCTTACTTTAAGATATTCTATAATTGCAGCTTTTGCTGTTTCTGTTAAAGGAACATATCTTTCTTTTTTACCTTTTCCTAATATCAATATACTAGAAAAATCTTCTTTAAGAGAAGCAATTTTAAGACCAACTAATTCTGAAACTCTGATACCAGTTGCATACATAATTTCCATCATTGTTATAAATCTTATTCCCTTTGCAGATTTATCTTTATATGCCTCATCAAAAATCATATTTATTTCAGATTCTGATAATACTGAAGGAAGTTTTTTCTCCGATTTCGGAGAATTAAGATCAAGAAAACAATTTTCAATAATTTTATTTTCATCAAGTAAGAAATTAAAAAATTGTTTTACAACAGACAGCTTTCTTGCATGAGATGAAACAGAATAACGACTTGATAAAAATAAAATATATTTTTTAACTATTGAATCGTCTACATACAATAATTTTTTTTCCCCAATGAAATTAAGAAATTGTTTTAAATCAGTTCTGTATGAAAAGCATGAATTCTTGGAGAGATTTCTTTGAACAATAAGAAATTCTATATATTGATCAACTAATAGAATATTTTCTTTTTCTCTAATCATTTCTTATAAAATAATATTTCATTCACCATATGTTTGAATTCAGTATCATATTCAAAAACCATTAGAAACTTTAAAACAAGAAATAACTCCAACTC
>ERZ802830.4913-NODE-4913-length-10470-cov-6.20365_pt1 | contig 10470 bp, 11 predicted proteins | sample MGYA00345654_ERZ802830 | MGnify/ENA primary metagenome ERZ802830 (study PRJEB30503, sample SAMEA104212375) | marine metagenome | biome: Westerlies Biome; feature: [SRF] surface water layer (ENVO:00010504) within the epipelagic zone...; material: water...
GAGACCTACGTGGCCATGAAGCTGTTCATCGACAACTGGCGTTGGCAGGGGGTGCCCTTCTACGTGCGGACAGGCAAACGACTGGCCAAACGCCTCAGTGAGGTTGTGCTCACCTTCCGAGAAGCCCCCGTTCATCTGTTCGATGCGGCTACGGGTGGTCCCACAGCCAATCAACTGATCCTCCGCATTCAGCCGGATGAAGGGGCTGAGTTCCGTTTCGAGGTGAAATCACCCGGTTCCGGCATGCGCAGCCGGCCCATCGATATGGAGTTCTCCTACGACGAATCCTTCGGTGAGCCTTCAGACGAGGGCTATGTGCGGCTTCTGGCCGACGCCATGCTGGGAGACCCCACCCTGTTCACACGCAGTGACGAAGTGGAGGCAGCCTGGAGGCTCTACACACCTCTTCTCGAACTGATCGAAGACAGTCCCTGGCAACTGCCAATCCATCCCTACGAATCACGCACCTGGGGGCCAGCAGCTGCTGATGCCCTGCTCGCCCGCGACGGATTGCTCTGGCGTCGCCCCTGACAACGCTCTCTTCAACACGCAAACCCCAGCACGTTCGTCACCATGTCCCCCCAGCTCACCCTGCAAACCCCTCTCGAACTGGCCCCTTCCGAAGTGCCCACCTATCTGGAGCAACTTTGGTCACCACAGCAGCAAGGCAACACCGGCACTGGAGCCAATACGTTCTGTCTGCTGATCTGGCAGCCTGCCTGGGCAGAGCAACAGCTGGTGCGGAGCGGTCGTCTACAGGGGCCGGTCACCGGACAGCAAACGAAGGCTTTGATCGCCGCTGGTCGGCAGGCCGTGAGCGATGCAGACCTGCCGCTCAGCACCCCTCCGTTGAACGGCACGGTGATCGAGGCGATCGCCAACTTTGAGGGCAACAACGAGACCGAAGACCTCCGAGGCCAATACATCGATCCAGCGCTGAGCGCCTTGATGCCACGTCGGTTGATCACATTGGCCCCCACAATCGATGCGGATCACCCTCTGGAAACTCTGGTTGCCGCCTACTGCCCTCTACCAGAAGAGGGAGGAGGCACCACAGCCTGCGGAGATGTGGTGGTGCTCCGCGGCGGGTTCAACGCTTTGCAGGATGGAATGACCATTCTTGAGCCGTTGCTGCCGGATTCGATGCCCGCTTGGGTGTGGTGGAACGGCTTCCTGGATGAAGCACCGCAGCTGATGGAACGGCTCACCTGTGCTCCCCGTCGATTGATCATCGACACCGCCGTTGGAGATCCGCGGCAGTGCCTGGATCTGCTGCGCAACCGCGTGGAAGCTGGGCAGGCCGTGAACGATCTCAACTGGCTGCGGCTTCGCAGCTGGCGCGAAACCCTGGCCATGGTCTTCGACCCGCCGGAGCGGCGGGATGCCCTCAGCCACATCACCCGAATCGATATTGATGTGGAAGGGCACCATCCCGCTCAGGGGCTGCTGCTGGCGGCCTGGATCGCCGATCGATTGGGCTGGGATCTTCAGGGAACAGAAGCCATTGAGGGGGGAAGCAGCGCCCAGTTCCGACGCCCCGACGGAGCTCAGGTGACCTTTCAATTGATGGCGGTCCCCATGGGACAGCCCAACGTTCATGCCGGGCAGATGGTTGGACTTCGACTGATTGCAGAACCCGACAACGGACAGGGCATGTGCGTGATCCTCTGCGCCGATTCAGGTGGATGCATGCGATTGGAAGGCGGCGGGATGGCCAGCCTGGAGCTGCATGAAGAGGTGGTACCGGTTCAGCACGCCACACCGGAGATGGATGTGGCCCGTCAGCTCAGCGGCGGGCACGACAGCACCAATCCACTTCTGGCTGCTGCGGCACCGCTGGCTGCCAGGCTGCTTCCCTGAGTCTCCTCCGATGCCATGGCCGCTGTTATTGCCGCACCGGCCAGCGGCAGCGGAAAGACCCTGCTGAGCCTGGCGCTGCTGAGTTGGGCAAGGAGCTGCAACCGAACCATTCAGGCCTTCAAAGTTGGACCTGACTATCTCGATCCCCAGCTGCTGAGCATGGCGTCGGGCAGGCCCTGCCGGAATCTCGATCTCAACCTCTGCGGGGATGCATGGGTGAAAGGGGCCTTTCACAGCTATGGAGGGTCCTGCGAGCTCAGCCTGGTCGAAGGGGTCATGGGACTGTTCGACGGCATCGGCAGCAGCTCGCGTGGCAGCACAGCGGCGGTGGCTCATTGGCTGGGGCTGCCGGTGATCCTCGTGGTGGATGCAGGCGGCCAGGCCGCATCCCTCGGGGCTCTTGTGCGCGGCTTCCGTGATCACGACCCGCAGCTGAATCTGGCTGGTGTTGTTCTGAACCGTGTGAGCAGCCAACGCCATCAAGACCTCCTGGCTGACGTGCTCGACAGCATGGGCATGCCCCTCTTGGGGTGCTTGCCACGGAGCGATCTGCTCTCTCTGCCCAGCCGCCATCTCGGCCTGGCTCCGGCCCACGAGCTCGCCAACGCAAAACAGCAGTGCGCGGCCTGGGCATCGCTAGCCGAAGAGCATCTCGACATGGAGAATCTGGCACCTCTCCTGAAAGCGCCTGAGCCAGGGCCGAACCCGCTTGGGGATCGGATTGCCAACCACTCTGGAGAACTGCCGGTTGCCGTTGCCAGCGATGCAGCCTTTCACTTCAGATACGCCGAAACGGCGGAACTCCTCGAGCGAAACGGGATGCCGATCGTGGGCTGGAGCCCGTTGAGCGATGAGCCGATCCCCGAGCAGGCGAGGGGGCTCATCCTTCCTGGAGGATTCCCCGAACAACACGCTGCTCAGCTGAGTTCTTGCAACCGCAGCCTGAGATCGCTCCGGCAGTTTGTAGCCCAACGGCCCGTGTACGCCGAATGTGGCGGCATGCTGCTGCTGGGCCAGCAGCTCACAGATCTGCAGGGCCATCGCCATGCCATGGCGGGCGTCTTGCCGTTCACGGCACAGCGCGGCGCCTTGCAGGTGGGCTATCGCCAGCTGCAGGCACGCCGAGAAAGCCCCGTGCTCGCGCGCCATCAGCAGCTCGTGGGGCACGAGTTTCACCGCTGGGAATTGACAGCCAAACGACCGCCATCAGACGGGTCAGTGCTGTGGGACATTGAAGGGTGGAACGTGCAACGACGCGCAGAAGGATGGGGAGATCAGACGCTTCACGCGAGCTGGGTTCACCTTCACTGGGCCAGCTCTTCGACGATCTGCTGCCGATGGCGCGCCGCACTCGAAGCCGCAGCGACACCATTGCCAACCGATTCGTAACACGCCATCAACCGGCCCGGATGCAGCCATTTGTGGAGCGATGGCGATGGGTGATTCACGGACGTGTGCAAGGGGTTGGATTCCGATCCAGCTGCTGCCGCCGCGCCTTGGATCTCGAGATCAGGGGGTGGGTGCGAAATCTCAGTGACGGAAGCGTGGAGGTTCAAGCGGAGGGACATCCGTTGGCCTTGGCGGAACTGCGCTCCTGGTGTGAACAAGGGCCGCCGGGTGCTCGGGTAAAGCGCGTTCAGCCCAGCCAGCTTCCTGTGACAGGAAATGACTGGTTTGAGGTGCGCTACTGAAACCAGCACAGAAAAAAATTGCGAAGCCAGTTGCCCTGAACCTTCACCCTGGCTACGGCAGAAACAGAGCCTTTGCAGCAACAGCGTGATCCGCTTCAGCCTCATTCTCTTGATCACGGCGCTGCCTTTGATCGGGATGGAGGCGATGAGCACACGGAAACATCAAACACCCAAACGCGTGTTTGATGTTTCCAAGGAGGCCTTGCAGGCCTGCCAGCATTGGAGACACCAGGAGGGCCAGTTTTCAGCACTCATTCCGGCCGCGTTACCGGTCTCAACCCAAGCCAGAACGGTGCAAACCGACATGCGCAGCTGCGAAGCCGACCTTGACCAAGCCCTAATCCTTGGCAGGCGCTACAGCGTTGTGGCGAATGCTCACTACAACAAAACCCTGCACACACTTCATCGCCCAATCCATCGCACCTTTCCTTATCTCGAGGAAGAACGCCAAACTGACGATTGACTGCTTATCAAGCATTGAGCAATCTTCTGGATCCGCAGCAGAAAGCCTTCTGGCGGGCCTTGCTGGGTGTTGTGAGCCTTGGCATCAGCATCGGCCTTGCGGCGCTGATCCTGAAGCTGTGATCCAGGCTGCTGACTCGTTGACCATCACTGCCCATCCTGAGAAGGTCACACCGCTGATCAGCTGATGTCACGCCAGCTCTGGTTGCTTCGCCACGGCGCAACAGAATGGGCTCTGAATGGGCGGCACACCGGCAGCACAGACTTGCCGTTGCTGCCCGAGGGTGAAGAGGAAGCACGCGCCCTCGCCCCGATCCTCTGCCGGCAGCAATTCGCAGCTGTTTTCAGCTCTCCCCTTCAACGGGCGAGACGAACCTGTGAACTGGCCGGACTCGGCGACCGGATGCAGATCTGCGAGGACATCATCGAGTGGAACTACGGCGACTACGAAGGGATCACAACCGCCGCGATCCGCGAAACCGTGCCGAAATGGACGGTCTGGAGCCATGGGTGCCCCGAAGGAGAAGACGCCCAACAGGTTGAGGCCCGCTGCGCAAGAGCGATCAGCACAGCATTGGCCGTTCCAGGAGAAGGGGATGTTGCCTTATTCGCCCATGGCCACATCCTGCGGGCACTGGCTGGAACCTGGCTGGGATTGGGAGCTGCCGCCGGACAGCTGCTTCAGCTCGGAACAGCGTCCGTGAGCGTCCTGGGATGGGAACGAGAGACCAGAGCCATTCAACGCTGGAATGCACCCACCAATCCACAAGCCTGAATGGCAGAGCCCCGAATCTGGACCGAACTGCTCACCTACGGCCTCGGTGTCGCCCTTTCGCCGATTCACATCGTCCTGCTGTTGCTGTTGCTGCTGGGTTCCTCTCCTCTTCGCCGAGGCGGGCTGTTTCTGGCGGGATGGCTGGTGACCAGCAGCCTTGTGGTGATCGGATTGCTCACGCTGGGGCATGGGTTGCTGCTGGACATGAGCCAGGGCTCTGATCATCGAACCGGTCTCGACCTGATCGGTGGTGGCGCCTTGATTGCTTTAGGGGGGCGTGAACTGATCCGATCCGTGATCGATCGCGGGACACCACCAACCTGGGCGGGCACGGTGGACCGTTTTGCAGCAATGCCACTTCCCCTGCTCCTCGTGGTGAGCAGCATCACTGAAGTGATCAGCCCGGATGACCTGCTGCTGTTTGCCAAAAGTGCGTCAGTGCTCCTGGCAGCAGAACTGACTCTGGATCGAGAAATCCTGTGCAGCATCGGTTTCGGCATGGCCAGCAGTCTGTTGCTGCTGGTGCCTTTTCTTGCGGTTCTGGTGGGCCAAAACAACGTGCTGCCAATCCTTCAAAGAGGAAAAACCACGTTGCTGAATCGCGGTGAATTGGTCGTGGGGAGCCTCAGCCTTGGGCTAGGGGGGTATTTGGGTTGGCAAGGCGTGAGCGGATTAGCGATGGGGTGAGCCGATCAACTGGCCTGGCTGAACGGTTCAAATTCCCGACTCCAGGCAGAGCGAACTGCCGAGGGGGTTTCGCCACCGATAAGCCAGACCCCTGTTCTGGCTCGCGACACGGCCACGTAGCAGAGCTGCTGACGAATCGAGGGATCGGCTCGGAACACATCCGGAGCCACGAACACATCCCCGAAGCTGCTGCCTTGGCTGCGGTGCACCGTGAGCACAGCCGCGGGACCCAGTGCAGCGAACGCATCTCGAATCAAAAAATATTGGCGCCAGATGGCCCGGCCGTTTTTCTTGCCGGCATCCCGCGCCCGCTGACGCAAGCGTTGCATCACGCCATCCAGGAGCCCCCGACCCTCGCTGCCGATCGGGGGTTGCAGCCGCAAAGTGAGGTCGAGATCACCAGCACTCACTGTTGCTGAAAGGGTCTCGATCACCGGCACCGGCCCATCAGCGGAAGACAGGCCGAAATCAGCCAGATCACAGGCTTCTGGTTTCACATCCCGCACGGTGACTTCGCGGTTGGAGCCCAGAACCATGTCGGGCTCTTCGCCGGCCTCCTCGCCATCGCGGGATGCCGGCGCCATCACCGCAGTTCTTGAAATCAGCACCTCGCCGGGAAGCACCGGCATCTGATCCGCCATCTCACCATGGATGGCCCGGCGGGCATGGGGCACCAAACGATCCAGGGTGCGGTTGGTGTAGCAAAGAATTCTGGCTGCATCGGGATTGTCTTGAACGGAGGCCTCGCGCAGGGCCCGTCGGGCCTGATCCAGCCAATCCTTCTGTATCAGGCTGCGCACTTGCCCCTGAGGGGAACTGATCGCGGGCAGCAGGGGCGGCATCTGACAGGGAAGACGCCCTTCGCGCAACCCACCGGCCAGCTGCAGCACTGGGCCTTGATGCCGCACCACCTCCTGAAGGGTGGCCGCACAAGACCGTTGCATGGCGAACACAGGACTGGTCTGCTCCCCAACCGGCGGCAACTGAGCAGGATCCCCAACAAAGACGAGCCGCGTCTTAAACGGATGGGCGCACTGAAGAGCAATTCCCAGCAACGTGCTGTCCACCATGGATGCCTCGTCAATCAGCACAAGGCCAAGGTTTTCAAGGGCCATCGCCGTCTGCTCGGTGGGTTCGCAGAGTTCGGCATCGGCGGAGCGCTTGAGCTTCAGTCGCAACAGCCGGTGAATGGTGGAGGGGTACCAGGTTGGTTGCAGTCCTTCGAGGTCGAGCGCCTGGCGGAGCACACCCACAGCCTTGTGGGTTGGGGCGACGACGGTCCAGCAAATCCCCCTGTCTTCAACCTGGCGCAGCAAACGCATCGAGAGGAAGGTCTTGCCGCTCCCGGCAAAACCACTGAGAACGAATGGGGTTCCATCCGACGGTTGCTCCATCCAGACGGCAAACGCATCGGCTGCAGCCTGCTGATCGTGAGTGAGATCCGCTGATGCGGTCACCCCAGCCCCACTCCCAGGGTGGACGCCAGATGCAGTGGTGAGCCGACAAAGATCAGGCCCGGCAGCGCAACAGCTGGCCCGATCAAACTTCCAACAAGAACCTCCAGGCGACTGTGGCCCAGACTCTCCTTGAGAGGTTTCGCCGGTGGTTGCGGCCAGAGATCTTCAGGCAGTCCATTCACGCGAGCTGCCGTGAAGCCTGCTGCCCTGCGGATGCCGCTGGCGTCGTACATCACCACGAAAGCCACCATCGCCGCCAACGCGAACAGCGGGTGATCAAACCCGAGAGTCCATCCGACACAGGCAGCGGTACCTGTGACCAGGGCTGAGTGGCTGGAAGGCATACCGCCGGTTTCAATCAACACAGCCGGCCGCCAGCGTCGGTGAACGATCAGCTCAAGCACCAACTTGGAAAGCTGAGCCAAACCGCAGGCGATGAGTCCCCAAGCGAGAGAACCGTTATCGAGGAACTCCCGAAACGCTTGGTGGGTCGAGGTGGCCTCAATCATCGGTCGCGGCTCGTGATGAAATCCGCCAAGGCGAGCAAAGGACGTGCTTTTTCCGCCCAGGGCTTAAGGGCGTCTTTCGCTTCGCCAACCAGTGCATCAGCGCGTTTGCGGGACTCGTCAAGGCCGAGCAACTTGGGATAGGTGGTCTTGTCAGCAATCAAATCCTTTCCAGCGGTTTTGCCCAACACCTCGCTGCTGGCTGTGATGTCCAGAATGTCGTCGATGATTTGGAACGCCAGGCCGATCCCCCGCGCATAGGTGCGAAGCGCAGTGATCAGGTCATCATCGGCGCCTCCGATCATGGCCCCAGTGATCACACAAGCGCTCAACAGGGCGCCGGTTTTGTGGAGGTGGATGTACTCCAGGGTTTCCAGATCCACCTCCTTGCCTTCACTTTCGAGATCCACCACTTGACCGCCCACAAGCCCAGGAGCACCTGCCACCAGCGAGAGTTCGCCCACCACCTTCAGTAACCGCTCGGCTGGAACACCAGGGCTCCGCAGGGCCACCATCTCAAACGCACGGGTGAGCAGAGCATCACCGGCCAAGATCGCCACCGCTTCGCCGTAGACCTTGTGGTTGGTGGGGCGGCCGCGCCGGAGATCGTCATCATCCATGGCGGGGAGATCGTCATGAATCAATGACATGGTGTGGATCATCTCCAGCGCCACTGCCGTTGGCATGGCCTGAGCAGCGTCCCCACCTGCCAGTTCACAGGCCGCCAGGCAGAGGATTGGCCGCAGACGTTTGCCCCCCGCGAGCAGCGAGTAGCGCATGGCATCGCGCAGGGATTCAGGCCGTTCAGGCGCCAGGGATCCATCCAGAGCAGCCTCCACCCGATCCTTTGCCTGACCGAGGTAGGCCTTGAAATCAAAGCGATCCGCTTGGGCAGAGGATTGGTCGGAAGAGGTCGCCACGGCGGTCATGGGGAGCCCGGAACTGGCCGGATTCTCTCAGGCCGAGCCGGGCTCACAGAGAGGGACCCAATCCATGGGATGTGGCATCCGCATTTCCTTGCCCTGCCCCGGGGCTGTGGTGATGGCCAGGTCGTACGACACCGAATAACGGGCCCTTGAACCCTCATAAGGCATCACCCGGTGCCTCAGATCAGAGGGAAACAGCAGAAGACGGTTGGTTTTCGGGGCAAAGACACCACCGGAGACAGCCGCCTCGCTGTATGGAATCGCCATCACGTGGCTGAAGTAATCATCGGGAGCCTGAAATTCCAGTTCTCCGGTGGCGTTGCCGGGTTCGGTTTGTACATAAAACACCGCACTGAGCTGGGCGTTGCGATGGGAATGCAACTCAATGGTTCCACCGTTGCTGGCGCACACCACTGGCCATGCCTTTTGAATGTGCACCATGAGCTGGTGCTCAGGCCCCAACAAGCTGCTGAGCAATTGCGAAACATGACTCGCAAGCTGCATGTTTAACCATTGGAACGCCTCCATCCGGTGCAACTGATCGAGGCCTGCGTGGCCAAGAAGGTCGCCAGTGAGGTTGTTGCGATCGCAGAATTCAGCGTGCTGAAACACATCCCGGTCGAACTGCGCCAGCTGCTGCAGCATCGAATTGGCGGTTTGGGGATCCGGCTCAAGATCGACTTGCAGTACCGGGGTTGGGAACAACCAGTGCAGCGGCATCGAACCGATCAGGGAACAAGATCATCCAGATCATGCTCAAGCCCGTGGGTCCTGCACCAAGCCACGACCGTGTTGACCAGGAGCATCGTGACCGTCATCGGACCCACGCCTCCAGGGACGGGAGATAAGGCCCCGGCAATGGGCTCCACCTCCGCGGCTCGAACATCGCCGCAGAGTCCACCCTCCGGCTTGCGATGGATGCCCACATCCACAACGGCAGCTCCAGGACGCACATGCTCAGCGCCCACGAAACCCGGCCGGCCTGCAGCCACAACCAGAATCTCCGCTTCTCGGGTGTGAGCAGCCAGATCCGCCGTTCGTGAATGAGCAATGGTGACCGTGGCGTTGGCCGCCTGAAGCATCAAAGCCATCGGCTGGCCCACAAGAATGCTCCGACCAATCACCACCGCACGTTTCCCTGCAGGGTCGATTCCGTTTTGACGCAACATCGCCATCACCCCAGCGGGGGTGCAACTGCGCGGGCCGGGTTCACCCTTCACCAACTTGCCGAGATTGAGGGTGTGCAGACCATCAGCGTCTTTCTCCGGATCAATGGCCCTGAGCAAAGGGCCCTCATCCAGGCCCGCAGGCAAAGGCAACTGCAGAAGGATGCCATCCACCGCGGGATCAGCATTCAATCGCTGAATGGTGGTGAGAACCTCATCCGCCGGTGTGGTCCCCTCGAGATGCGCCACCTGGCTGGCAATTCCAACCCGCTGACAGGCTTTGTCTTTGTTGGCGACATACACCGCACTGGCCGGGTCATCGCCGACCCTTAGAACCGCCAGCCCGGGCGGGCGCCCTGCATCGGATTGAAAACGGGCAATCAACTCATGGAGACGCTGCTCCACATCCCTCGCCAGCAACTTGCCATCGAGTCGCAGGGCCACGGCACCACAATCCACTGAAACCAGCATGCCGTTGGCCGGAGCTAGCGTGAAGTCATTCACAGGAACTCCTTGGTTCGCTTTCCGCTGGTCAGCAGCCTTTGGAGGCAATGGCTACGGCTTGAGGGCCCAAGCCGGAGGATGTTGCGCTGGACGCGACTTCAAGCTCTCGTCATCCTCTTGCTCTGTTTGGCGGTGGCAACCGCTTCGAGTTTGCCCTGGCTGATCAAACCGGAACTGCAGCCTGGATCGCTTGCTCCGTTTGATGCGATCGCTCCCAAGGATGCCCTCGTTCAAGACAGCACTGCTCTTGAACAACAACGAGCTTCCCTGGTGGCCCGGTCCGTCGTTCAAGTCATCGATCAGGATCAGAACCGGCAACTCAAGACACGCCTCGATCAACAACTCGCTCAACTGCAGGAGGTCACCGACAGCGGTTCAGCAGCCCGAACCGGACCGGTCAACCTCTCACCACCCCAACACGACCGGCTCAAGCAGC
>ERZ802830.4914-NODE-4914-length-10468-cov-9.22904_pt1 | contig 10468 bp, 11 predicted proteins | sample MGYA00345654_ERZ802830 | MGnify/ENA primary metagenome ERZ802830 (study PRJEB30503, sample SAMEA104212375) | marine metagenome | biome: Westerlies Biome; feature: [SRF] surface water layer (ENVO:00010504) within the epipelagic zone...; material: water...
CATGGCTGGAAATATAATACTATGAAACACAATATTGTCTTTCCCAATAAAGTGGAGCATTTTAGTGTCTTCATCTTTCCAATAAGTTTCCCAATCTTTACCATTACGTTCTGCCCATTCTTTGGTAGAAGAGATATATCCAATAGGAGCGTCAAACCAGACATATAAAACTTTGCCTTCGCCGCCGTCTACAGGGACTGGTATTCCCCAATCTAAATCGCGGGTTACTGCACGAGGCCTTAACCCATCATCAATCCAAGATTTAACCTGTCCATAAACATTAGGTTTCCAATCTTTTTTATGTCCTTTGAGAATCCATTCTTTTAGAAAGGACTCGTGCTTATCTAATGGTAAGAACCAATGTTTAGTTTTTTTAAGTATTGGAGTATTCCCCGTAATTGCAGATTTAGGATTAATGAGATCTGTGGCATTATGACTTGTACCACAAGCTTCACATTGATCACCATAACTTTCCTCATTTCCGCATTTCGGACAGGTGCCAATTACAAAACGATCTGCAAGAAATTGCTTAGCCTCAGGGTCATATAATTGTTCTGTTATTTCCTCAACAAATTCATTTTTATCATATAGCGTTTTAAAAAAATCTGAAGCTGTTTGATGATGAATTTGTGCTGATGTTCTAGAGTAGTTGTCGAAAGATATACCAAATTCTTCAAAAGAAGTTTTGATAATAGCATGATATTTGTCAACAATATCTTGTGGTGTTACCCCTTCTTTTTTTGCTTTTATAGTAATTGGAACACCATGCTCATCACTACCGCAAATAAAGGCGACGTCATTTCCAATTTGTCTTTGGTAACGTGCGTAAATATCTGCTGGAATATAAACGCCTGCTAGATGACCAATATGAATTGGACCATTAGTATATGGTAGTGCAGCAGTTATGGTGAATCGTTTCGACATAGTATGTATAAGCTTATAAGATGCACAAAAGTAAGTATTTTAAAAGCGAATTAGAAAAAAAATGTACATTTACAAAAAGCCCTTTTATGAATGCGTACCGCTTGAATTTGTTGATGTGTTTATTGGTGTGTGTCTTTAATTTAGGGGCGCAATCGTTGTATAATTCTCAATTTAAAGAAGAGCCTATGTTACACCCCGATTTTTTAGTTGCTGGCGATACCGTAGCCATTGTGGCTCCAGCAGGAATCTTAATTAATAAGACGCAGCAAATAGAAAATGCAAAGGCACTAATGCAATCGTGGGGTCTTAATGTGTTATCTGCGCCTCATTTATTTAGTAAGGCCAATCATTTTGCAGGAAGTGATGAAGAACGTACTGCAGATATGCAATGGGCATTAGATCATCCAAAGGTGAAAGCCATTTGGTGTGCGCGTGGCGGTTATGGCGTAACTCGAATAATTGATGATTTAGATTTTACATTATTTTTAAATAAACCTAAATGGCTCATTGGGTATTCTGATATAACGGTTTTACATGCGCATTTAAATAGATTACGTGTGGCTTCTATACATGGTATGATGGGGGTGAATCTTGATAGGGAAAGTACTGACTTGGACGTTAGTAAAGCCACCTTAAAAAAGGTATTATTTGGTAAAGATTTAAAATATAAATTTCCTAAAAACACCAACAATAAAGGGACTAAAGCAAAAGGGGAGTTAATAGGAGGTAATTTAACGCTTTTACAAAACCTGTTGGGATCAGAGTCACTGCCAAACACTAAAGATAAACTCATATTTATTGAAGAAATAGGTGAGTATAAATACCATATAGATCGTTTAATGCAAAGTTTAAAGCGTGCAGGTTTTTTTAAAAATTGTAAGGGTTTAGTTGTAGGGAATTTTTCGAATATTAAATCTAATAATCCTGAATGGGGTAGCTCTATTGAATCTTTGATTCTAGATGTAGTTAAGAATTATGAATTTCCTGTATTCTTTGGTTTTGATGCAGGGCATGAAATTAAAAATCAAGCTTTAATCCTTGGTGCAAACATAAGTATTGAGACTCTTGGAGATAGTATGGAGTTAAAAATAAACCACTAAAATGGCCAGCCATAACTCCCTTGGACTAATTGGAGAGCAACAGGCCATTCAGTTTTTAAAAAATTTAGGGTATACTATATTAGAAACCAATTACAGATATGGCCGTTTAGAAGCTGATATTTTAGCTTTAAATGATGGTGTTATGGTTGTTGTAGAGGTTAAAACACGATCAAATTCTTATTTTGGAGCACCAGAAGAATTTGTAACTCAAAACAAACAAAATCACCTTATAGCTATTGCAAATCATTATTTAGAAAAATTGCCTTCAGATCTCGAAGTACGTTTTGATATTATTGCGGTTTTAAAGACAGATACAGGATTTAAAATTGAGCATATAGAAGATGCTTTTCAGGCTTATTAACAATGGTCTTTAAAAATTAGCCTGATTATAAAATTAAAAGATTAGAACTTTAGTTTTTATAAAAATTCATCTCATCAATATACTTCCAAACTTCTGTTGAAAGTAAAGGTTCGACATTCTTTCCTTCTTTGATATTTTTTCTAATATAAGTTGATGAGATTTCAACTATGGGCGCGTCTACAAAATGAATATTAGAATGATTTGATAAGTTGTTATCTGATAATTTAGTTACCCTTGGGTAAACATAGATCTCATAATTTTTAAGAAGTAATTCATGGTTTTTCCACTTGTGAAGACTTTTTAGATTGTCTTCACCCATAATTAATGCAAAAGAATGATTGGTGTGTTTTTCTTTAATGTGTTCAAGGGTATTTATAGTGTAATTAGGTTGGGGTAAACCAAATTCAATATTTGAAACACCAAGTTTATCATATGGGGATGTTGCCATATGAACCATTTCCAAACGTTGATAATTATCTAAAAGTGTTTTTTTATTTTTTAGGGGGTTGTGTGGGGTTACTACAAACCAAATTTTATCAAGATTTGTATGTTCAACAATATGATTTGCTATGATGAGATGGCCTACATGGATAGGATTAAATGTTCCAAAATATAAACCAATAGTCATTGCTTAGGCGTTTACAAATTTATTTACCAATTGGTAAGCATCTTCCAAAGCTTTATCTAAACTTTCATTTACAACAACAGTATCAAATAGTGGAGAAGTAGCTAATTCTGCAGAGGCTTTAGCGACGCGCATATTAATTTTATCTTCCGATTCGGTCTTTCTTTTTTTGAGACGTCTTTTAAGTTCATCAATACTAGGTGGCTTAACGAAAATAGCTAGGGTTTCTTCTGGAAATTTCCTCTTAATACGTAACCCGCCCGAGACATCTATATCAAAAATAACATGTTTGCCCTCGGACCAAATACGCTCCACCTCTGTTTTTAATGTGCCGTAAAAGTTATCTCTATAGACTTCCTCCCACTCTAAAAATTCATCGTTTTTAATTTTATTTTTAAAATCTTTAAAACTTAAAAAATAATAATCTTTCCCATCTATTTCAGATCCGCGTTGCTCTCTTGAAGTTGCGGAGATTGAAAACTCAAGATTGAGTTCTTGTTTTTGGAGTAAGTGTTTTACAATAGTTGTTTTTCCTGAACCTGAAGGGGCTGAAAAGACAATAAGTTTTCCCTTTGACATTAGAGCACGTTTAGTAATTGTTCTTTAATTTTCTCAAGTTCATCTTTCATTTGAACGACTAGCTTTTGCATGGGAGCGAAATTAGATTTGGAACCAATAGTATTGATTTCTCTACCCATTTCTTGAGCAATAAAACCTAGTTTTTTACCATTAGACTCTGGAGTTTCAAGCGCTTCGATAAAATACTCTAAATGATTTTGAAGACGCACCTTCTCTTCAGTGATATCAAACTTTTCGATATAATAGACCAATTCTTGTTCAAATCGGTTTTCATCTACTTTTTCTTTAAGTTCTGATATGCCTTTTTCAAGACGGGCCCTCACAGACTCAATACGTTCTGGATCTATTTTAATAACCTTGGCAAGAAGTGTTTTTATATTTTCAACACGATTAGTAAAGTCTTTTTCAAGTACAATACCTTCGTCAGCTCTATACTCTAAAATATTAGAAACGGCACCATTAATTGCGGTTTCAATAGCTTTCCATTCACCTTCATTAATTTCTTCTCTAAAAGTTGAAGTTGCATCAGGTAATTTTATAGCCATTTCTAGGTGATGTAACGCATCACCAGACACAATATTTTCAAGTTGTTTCATGTAGCCTTCAACAACTGGAATATTAATTTTAGTGGCAGATGCTTCACCTGTAGTTTCTGAAAAAAGCGAAAAATCAATTTTACCACGAACAAGTTTCGAGGCTAAAAGCTTTCTAATTTCTAATTCTTTTTCTCTAAATGCAGATGGTGTTCTAGCATTAAGGTCTAAGTTTTTACTGTTAAGTGATTTCACTTCAATAGTAATTTTCTTAGAAGGTAATTGAACAACGGCTTTTCCGAAGCCCGTCATTGATTGTATCATAGGATTGTTGTGTAAAGCATCACAAAGGTAATAAAATTGGACTAGTACTAATTAACAGGTTTAGTTTTTAGACTAACTAAGAATACACCAAAGAATATAAGCAATGCTGCAATAATTTTTACGCCATCTAGGGAGTCACTCCCCATAAAAATAGCAAAGGCACCGGCTACAAATGGTTGTAGATATAAAAACGTTCCGATGGTGCTTGCTTTAAGCTTGGTCATGGCTAATGGGTTGAGTAAATATGTTCCAAAAGTAGCACCTACTATCACGAAAGCAATCGCAAAGTATGTGTAACCGGAGAAACTACTAAAATCTATAGATAAGGCTTCGTTGAATCCGAAAGGAATAGTCATTATAGAACCAAATAAAAACAACCATTTTATAAATGTAAACGGATGGTATTTATACGTTAGTTTTTTAATGATAATTAAGTAAACCGCATAAGAAACCGCATTCACAAAAACCAAGGCGTTTCCTAAAAGAATGTCATCACCTTGTTGACTGGATTTACCATATAAAGACAAAATTAGGGCGCCAGAAAATCCAGCAATAATTCCAATAACTCTAGACTTGGTAATACGTTCACTTAAATAAATGGACGACATTACCAGTACAATTATAGGGACTACTGTCATGATAACCGAGGCATGAATAGGTGTAGTGTATTCAAGGCCTTTGAAAAAGGTTAACATATTTAAAACCATTCCAAAAAATGAAGCGTAAAAAAAGGTTTTAAAATCCTTTTTGTCGATTTTTTGTTGTGGGGTTAAACAAGCAAGAATCCAAAATAAAAGCGTTGCTATAAGTGTTCTTAATAAAATAAATCCGTAGGGTCTTACATAGCCGCCATCAATAACATCATTTGCAAAAGTGAATGTGAAACCGTAAATGATTTGAACCATAAAGGCTGCAATAAGCGCTAAAAATCTACTGTTCATTAATTGCTTTTTTGGCTTCTTCAATAATTTTTTTTGAGTTGCCTACATAAATGGTGTCATTAAAAATTATAATGGGTCTTTTTAAAAAAGTGTAATGTTCTAATAGGTATGATTTAAAATCTAACTCGGATAGATTTTTATTTTTTAAATCGTAAGTTTTGTACAAAATAGCTCTTTTACTAAATAAGGCTTCATAGCTACCAGAGAACTTAAAAAGCATTTCTAGATCTTCCTCATTTAGTGGTTGGGTTTTGATATCATGAAGATCGAATTGATTAACATTTTGCAGTTCGTTAATAATTCTTTTACATGTGCTACAGCTACTTAGATAAAAAATTTTGCGCATTGAATATTGGATAATTTAAAATGCAAAAGTAAGTGATTTGTATGTTTTGCTCTAAAATGATGGTATAAAAAAAGTGGCAGAAAAAACTGCCACTTTTAAAATTTAAATGATTTATTGATTTAGGACTTTTATACTCTTAAATCCTTGATCAGTTTTAGCTTTAACAATATATAATCCTTTTGGAATATCATTAAAATCAATATTAGACTTTAGTGTGTCAGGGGTTTCTAGATTAATTAGTCTACCGTTCATATCATATATACTTACTTCTTTAATATGAGATAACGCCTCGAGTTCTAAAGATTTAGTTGCTCTATTAAAGTAATAACTTAGGTTTATATTAAACTCTTTGTTACCAAGAGTCTCTGTGGTGATTTCTGACTCCATTTAACATCACTAGAGGTTAATGTTTCATTGAAATTGGTGGTTGAGGCTAATATATCACTGACCTCATCCGTGTCTGAAATGTAAACGGTGTAATTCTCTTGATAGTAATCTTGACTATATGATCTTACTTTCCATTTAAGTTCTGCCGAAGAGGCATTTGTTAAATCAATAGGACCTTTAGCCACATAGTTGTCAACATTAAGGCCTACAGATTGATTTAAATCAAAGGAGAACGATATGGCAAATACATTGTCAACTCCAGAGCTAAAGTTGTCTGCAAATAAACCCCAGTTATCACTACTTTCAGTAATTTGTTCAGCATCAGCATCTATAAGTGTATTACACTCTAAAAACTCTGCTCTGGGTTTATCCATTGGTACAGAGCTCCATCCTAATGGCGCTTCTTTTCCAAAATCATTAAAATATGGAGGGGTTATGACTTCGGGACAATCTACAACCTCATCCCAAAGTGTAAACAAATAGTTTGGGCCTATTGGCGCAGAATAAGAATCTCCACAGTTGGATTTTATAGAGATAAAATATTTGGCACCATCTTCTAAGCCAGTTATAAAATAGGGTTGTGGTTCACTGTCTGAGAATACATAACTTGTGGCCGTTCCATCACCAGGTGTGAACAAATCATAAGATATTTCTAAGGTGTAGCTATCAATCTCTGGATTTGTATTCCATGTAAACGAAACGCCATCAAAAGTAGCATCTGAAGTTGTAAAACTTGGACTTGCACATGCCTCCTTTAGTGAGACATTGTCAATGTTAACAAGACCCACATTGCCACCCATATCAAAAATTACACGGCATGTACTTCCACTGAATGTAGCAGAACTTAAGTAGACAGTATATGTCTTACGTTCTGTATTAAAGTCTATGGTTTCTTGATCATTATTCCAAGGTGGGCCACTTAAGCCTAATCCAACCACCATATTACGTTCACGGTCTGACCAGGCATCAAAACTAAGCTCGTACGTTTTACCTTGAACTATTGGCAGTTTTTGGCTCAAGTTAACGGTAAATACTTCCCCAGCACTGGTAACGTTTTTAGAATAGTGTTTGTTGCCTTCACTGTCAGTTACAACAGGTGCAGGAAAGTTATCATCAACGCCTTCAATCCAAGAAGTGCTTCCGTCTTCAAAATCACCATTGTTTAAGAGGCCATCATCAAAATCGTTGAGATTGTTAGTGGTTTCTTGGTTAAGATTTGTTGAAATGGTTTAGAGGTTTTCGTTGGCAAAAGAAGCCATTGATAAAAATAATATCAATATTAAGTTTTTCATAAAATTGTTAATTAGTTCGTTTTCAATATATTAAAAAATTTAAATTCAAACACAAAAATCACCAATACATTACTAATACAACAAAGGCGATATAATTTTTGTCATGAGTTTTTGTAATCATTTAAATAGTTTACTATAGTTTTGTTTAAAATCTAATTTATTATGGATTACTACGCTATAATTTCTATACTAATTGTTTTATCTGCTGTATTTGGATATGTTAATGTGCGATTCTTAAAGCTACCAACAACTATTGGTTTAATGACAATTACGCTTCTTTTTACAATATCTGTATTAATTATTGGTCAGTTTAATGATGCTATTCTAATTCGAGAGCGTGCCTTGGTTTCTGCAATTGATTTTGAAACTGTGCTCATGGATATTATGTTAAGCTTTCTGCTTTTTGCAGGTGCACTCCATACTAATTTTGATCAACTTAAAATTCATAGAGGTCCAGTTTTAATGTTTTCTACTCTAGGGGTAATTGTATCTACAATTCTAGTAGGAGGGGTGGTTTATGGCATACTTTCTTTATTGAGCTTAAACGTTTCTTTGGTGTATTGTTTTTTATTTGGGGCTCTCATATCACCAACAGATCCCATTGCTGTTCTAGGTATCTTAAAAAAAGCTAATGCTCCAAAAAAATTAGAAGCTAAAATAGTTGGAGAGTCTTTATTTAACGATGGGGTTGGGGTTGTTGTATTTCTAACATTACTTTCAATAGCTAAAAGTTCTGGAGCTGATGTGGAACCTGTAAGTATATTAAAACTATTTACTCAAGAAGTTTTTGGAGGAATTGGCCTTGGTTTAATTTTAGGATGGATTGCTTTTAAAATGATGAAGTCTATTGATAACTATGAAATCGAAGTGATCATAACTATCGCCATAGTCATGGGAGGAACTTTAATTGCTCACAAATGGCATTTATCTTCACCTCTAGCTATGGTAACTGCTGGGCTACTAGTTGGTAACGATAAATTAAGGCAGGCGGCCATGTCAAAAGAAACTGAGGGGTATGTAGATAAATTCTGGGAATTAATAGATGTGTTGTTTAATATTATTTTATTCGTTTTAATTGGGATGGAAATCTTAGTTTTAACCTTTAGACTGGATTATATTTTGGCAGGATTAATTGCGGTACCATTTATTTTATTATGCCGTTATCTGTCGTTGTGGTTACCCATTAAAACTTTTGCTAAGCGCCTTAATTTTGTACCTCATACTAATCTTATAATGACATGGGGTGGTTTGAGAGGAGGGATATCTGTGGCCTTGGCTTTAAGCTTGCCTAAAGATATGTATCGTGAATTATTTTTAGTAATGACTTATGTGGTGGTTGTTTTTTCAATAATTGGACAGGGACTTACTGTAGGACCAATAATTAAAAAGCTCACCGAGCCAAAACAGTAAAAGATATCTTCAAATTTTTAATGTTCATTCAATCATTTTGAATACACCTATTATTACTATAGATTTGTGAAAAATTATGGTGTATGAAATTTAATACAAAAACAATTCACGGCGGTCAAGAGCATGATAAAGCATATGGAGCAGTGATGCCACCAATTTATCAGACTTCAACATACGCACAAACCACACCTGGAGGTCATAAAGGTTATGAATATTCAAGAACTCATAATCCTACACGTAATGCTTTAGAACATGCTTTTGCTTCAATTGAAAACGGCAAATATGGTCTGGCATTTGGTTCAGGTCTTGCAGCTATAGATGCAGTCATGAAGTTGTTAAAACCTGGTGATGAGGTTATTTCAACCAATGATTTATATGGGGGATCTTATAGACTTTTTACCAAAGTGTTTCAGGATTTTGGTATAAAATTTCATTTTGTTGGTATGTCTGATGTTAATTCCATTTCTGAGGCCATTAATGAAAATACCAAACTGCTTTGGGTAGAGACCCCAACCAATCCTATGATGAATATTATAGATATTGAAGCGGTATCTGCTATTGCGAAATCCAATAGTATATTACTAGCGGTGGACAATACTTTTGCAACACCATACTTGCAACAACCGTTAAATTTAGGAGCTGATATTGTAATGCACTCAGCTACAAAATATTTGGGAGGACATAGTGACGTTGTAATGGGAGCCCTTGTTGTTAATGATTCTGAACTTGCTGAGAAATTATATTTTATACAAAATGCTAGTGGTGCTATATGCGGCCCTCAAGATAGTTTTTTAATGCTGAGAGGTATAAAAACACTTCATGTTAGAATGCAGCGTCATTGTGAGAATGCTAAAAAGGTGGCCGATTTTTTAAATGGCCATTCCGAAATTGAAAAGGTCTATTGGCCAGGCCTAGAAAATCACCTTAATCATGACATTGCTAAAAGACAAATGAAAGATTTTGGGGGGATGTTATCTTTTGTTACAAAAGGGAATAATTATGAACAAGCTATAAAGATTGTTGAATCTTTAAAGATTTTTACACTAGCTGAATCTCTTGGAGGTGTTGAGTCTTTAGCGGGACATCCAGCAAGTATGACCCATGCTAGTATTCCTAAAGAAGAAAGAGAAAAAACAGGTGTAGTTGATTCGTTGATAAGACTTAGTGTTGGTATAGAGGATGCTGATGATCTTATAGCTGATCTAAAGCAAGCTATTGGATAGTTTCTAATCTAAATAGTAAACGTAGCCCATATTTAACCAGATCATCCAGTCATTAAATTTATTTGATGGAAGATTATGATCTAAGCCATCAATAGTGTCTTTATTAAAATATTGCCAACGCATATCTATAACAACATCTGAATATTGGGCTAGCTTATATCTTGTTCCGATACTTCCTACAATTGACAACGCCCATGATTCCTCAATATTTATTGATCCAGGCTCCCAGCCAGGGAAGAAGTTATTAGGATTATTAATATCTTGATCTCCATAAGTAGTGCTTACGCCCGGAATACTATAGGTAGCGTGAGCTCCAATACTAATATAGGGAGCAAATTTTGTTAAATAGTTTTGAAAGTTGGTAACACTCAATGGAAAATATTCAATACCAGTACCTAATTCAAAATTATTGACTTTTCCACT
>ERZ802830.4915-NODE-4915-length-10468-cov-3.50783_pt1 | contig 10468 bp, 9 predicted proteins | sample MGYA00345654_ERZ802830 | MGnify/ENA primary metagenome ERZ802830 (study PRJEB30503, sample SAMEA104212375) | marine metagenome | biome: Westerlies Biome; feature: [SRF] surface water layer (ENVO:00010504) within the epipelagic zone...; material: water...
AGATGAAAGACGTAGAAGAAAAGGTCGTGGGTCAACAATAGTTACAGGAATGACCTCAGGACAGGCATCAGGTAGCACAGGTAAACCAGGATTAACAGCGTAATGGCAAATTTTGCAAAAGAGTTAGTCAATAGACTCAACTATCTTGAGACTTACAGAAAGTATTGGAATACACATTATCAAGAACTTGCTGATTTTATGCTGCCTGAAAAGTCTGATATTGTAAGAAAGAGAAGTCGTGGTGAAAAAAGATCAGAGAATATATTTGATAGTACATCACAGGTAGCTGTTGATTTATTATCTTCAGCTTTACATGGTATGCTTACATCAGGTGCTACACCTTGGTTTCATTTGGATATGAAAGATGAAAACATAGGTAGAGATGATGAGGTGCGTGAATGGCTTGAGAGTTCATCTATGAGTATGATGAGAGCATTTAACAGATCAAACTTTGAAACTGAAGTTCATGGTATGTATGTTGACCTGGTTGTGTTTGGTACTGGCTGTATGTTTATTGAGATGGAAGAAAAAACACTCAGGTTTTCTACAAGACACATATCAGAGTTTTTTATACAGGAGAATCAGTTTGGTTTAGTTGATACTGTATTTAGAAAATATAAGAGTCCAGTAAGACAAGTCATACAAAGATTTGGTTTGGATAATGTAACAGAATATTTAAGAAAGAAATTTGAGCAAAAGCCTGATGAAGAAGTGCAATTACTTCATGTGGTGTTGCCAAGAATGAATAGGAATCCTGATAAGCCTGATAATCAGAACATGCCGTTTGCGTCATTCTACATAGATATGGAAACAAAAGAGTTTTTGTCTATTGGTGGTTTCGAGGAGTTTCCTTATGTTGTTCCTCGTTTTCTGAAAAGCACAGGAGAGATCATGGGTCGCTCCCCTGCCATGACTGCCCTTGCAGATGTGAAAATGTTGAACCTAATGAGTAAGACCATCATTCAGGCAGCCCAAAAGCAAATAGACCCTCCACTATTAGTTCCTGATGATGGCTTCATTTTGCCTGTTAGAACTCAACCTGGAGGATTAAACTTTTTTAGATCAGGCACAAGAGATACTATTACACCACTAAACACAGGTGCAAATATACCTATTGGTTTGAATATGGAACAACAAAGACGAGAAGCAATCAGAGGTGCTTTCTATGTTGACCAGTTACTAAGTGGCACATCTCCAAACATGACAGCTACAGAAGTTGTGCAAAGACAGGAAGAAAGAATGAGAGTAATAGGTCCTGTGCTTGGAAGATTGATGAATGAGATGTTGAAGCCATTGATTGACAGAGTGTTTTCTTTGATGCTTAGAAATGACATGCTTGCAATACCACCAGAGATACTACAAGGAAGAGATATAGATATTGAATATGTATCACCACTTGCAAAGGTGCAGAAGTCAACAAGTCTAAATTCAACAATGAAAGCATTAGAGATATTGCTACCATTATCACAGAGTCTACCAGTTGGAGATCATTTAGATGCAGATGGTTTAGTAAGGCATGTTACAGATTCATTAGGTGTTCCAAAGAGTGTATTAAAAACAAATGCAGAGGTTGCAGAAATAAGAGAACAAAGACAGCAGATGCAGGCAGAGCAGATGGAAAGACAACAAGATCAGGAAGATGTTAATACAGCTTTACAGGCATCACAAGCAGTAAGGATGGTTGGTAGTGGTCAAGGAAATTGAAGCTATTAGATTTATGTATTCACAAGTCTTTTCTACAGAGAGTGGAAAAAAAGTCTTGAAAGATTTAGAAGCAAGATGTAATTATCGAAATACGACATATGTTCAGAACGATAGTAACGGAACAGCTTTTGAAGAAGGCAAGAGAACAGTTTACTTGCATATTTTAAACATGTTAGAAGAGGACACAAATGAACGAAACAGAACAACAGGCAATCCAAACTGAGCAAACACAACCTAGTTTGCCGATTGAAACTCCTGCTGAAGCAGCGAGTGGAAGTGGATCTCGAAGTGAGTTTCTACAACAATTACCTGAAGAAATCAGAGAGCATCCAAGTCTACAAAGCATAAATGATGTTGGAAACTTAGGATTATCTTATGTAAATGCACAAAGATTAATTGGTGCAGATAAAATACCATTACCAAAAAATCCAACAGAAGATGACTTGAATAATATATATTCAAAGCTAGGTAGACCTGAACAGCCAAGTGGTTATGCCATACAAGCTGATGGACAGATACTCACCGAAACTGATGTCAATACATATACAGATATTGCACATAAACTTGGTTTATCAAAAACACAGGCTAGTGGTATATTAGATTATTACAGAAGTAGTATTCAACAAACAACAGAAGCTATGTCAAAAGATTCAGAACAGCAAAGACAACAGATAGAACAAAACCTTAAAGCTGAGTGGGGTGCTGATTATGATGCAAAAGTAACACAAGCCAATAGAGCAGTTGCAGATATAGCTGGTCAAGATTTATTGGATATGACTTTGCAAGATGGTACTAAGGTTGGTAATCATCCTGCATTTATAAAAGCATTTTCTAACTTTGCAGCATTTAAAAACTCTGTTACAAAAGAAGATACAATATCAGAGAACTCTGTGAATTATAGAATGAGTCCTGCTGATGCACAATCAAGGATTGATAGCATTATGAATGACAAGTCACATGCTTACTGGGATAGAAAGAATCCTATAGCCAGGACTAAAGCCGTACAAGAAGTTAACGATTTATATGAGATGTTAAGTGGAGCAGCATGAAATTAGATTAGAGTGTTTGCGTTTAGCCGTAGAATTTGGCACGCAAAGAGACTTACAGAATCCCAAGGAACTCGCTAATAAGTATTACGAGTGGGTAGTGAAGGATAGCTTGCCAACAAGTCCTTCTGGCAATCGGAAAGACGATAGACGTAACGAGTCTGAAAATCCTAGGAGTGTCCGTAAGGGTAGCACCTCGAAAGTAGTTAAAATGAAATCGTAGTTATTAACAGGAGAAAAAAATGTCAATAAATGTAACTACGGCATTTGTCCAACAGTATTCTGCCAACGTGCAGATGCTTTCTCAGCAAATGGGTTCATTACTGAGAGATGCTGTAAGGGTAGAATCTGTAACAGGGAAAAATGCCTTTTTCGATCAGATCGGCAAAGTGACTGCACAAAAGCGTACCACTCGTCATTCTGATACACCTCAAATCGATACTCCTCACGCTAGAAGAAGAGTATCATTAGTAGACTATGAGTTCGCAGATCTCATAGACGAGCAAGACAAAGTTCGTATGCTTATTGATCCAACAAGTGCTTATGCTCAAGCAGCAGCAGCAGCGATGGGAAGATCAATGGATGATGTTATCATTGAAGCAGCAATAGGAACTGCGTTTACTGGTGAGACTGGTTCAACATCCACAACCATGTTATCTGGAAACCAGATAGCAAATGGTAGTGCTGATTTGACAGTTGCCAAGTTAAGAACAGCTAAAAAGACTCTTGACTTAGCATCAGTAGATCCGTCAATCCCAAGATATATAGCCGTTGGTCCTGAGCAGATTGATGCGTTGTTAGGAGATACAAATGTAACATCTTCTGACTTCAACACAGTCAAGGCACTTGTCCAAGGTGAAATCGACACATTCATGGGATTTCAATTCATAGTAACAAACAGACTATCTAAGAGTGGCAACATCCGTTCATGTTTTGCATGGGCAGAGGATGGTCTTTCATTAGCTATTGGTAAAGATGTTATGGCAAGAATAGACGAGAGAAGCGACAAAGGTTACGCAACTCAAGTTTACTATTGCATGAGTATCGGTGCTACGAGAATGGAAGAAGAAAAAGTCGTTCAAATAGACTGTGATGAATCAGCGTAAGGGAGAAGTAAATGACTACAAAAAATTCAACACTTGTAGCTAATTTTGAAGCTACTCCTCAAGTTGCTAACAATTCACAAGAGTTAAACGGAGTTTTGCGTGTGGCTCAAGGTACGATAGCATTAGCAGCAGGAGACAGTACGGACAATGATATTGTTATGTTTGCTCCAATCCCAAGTAATGCGTCTATTACTGCAATCAAGGTTGCAGCAGATGCGTTAGGTGGTAGCTGTACTTTCAATATAGGTCTTTATCAGACAGACGGAACAGTCGTTGATGAAGATTTTTATGCGTCATCAGTCGCAGACGGAACTACAGCAGTTGCAGATTTAAGAACTGAAGCTGCCGATATTAATACAATCGGTGCAAAGGTTTTTGAAAATGCAGGAGCAAGTGCAGATCCAGGTGGATATTATTATGTTGCAGCCACGTTCAATGCAACAGGTGGTACTGCTGGTGATATGTCTTTCATCATTGAGTATGTAATCAACTAACTAAGAGGGGGAGCAATCCCCCTTTTTTCTAAGGTTTAATTATGCCCTCAGTAGTAGATATATGTAACGAAGCTATGGATTTATTAGGTGCAGCAACTATTACTGCACTAACAGAAAATTCAAAAGAAGCCAGACTATGTAATAGAAGATTTGCAACAGTAAGAGATGCAACACTTAGATCACATCCTTGGAACTGTGCAATAGCTAGAGCAGAGTTAGCAGCAGACAGCACAGCACCTTCGTTCGGGTTTTCCAATCAGTTTTCCTTGCCATCAGATCCTTTTTGTTTGCGTGTATTGTCATTCTTTACATCAAACGTAGATGCAGAGATCTCGCCTTATGACAGTCAAGTCATGTTTAAGATAGAAGGCAGGAAGATACTTTCAGATGAAGCAACATGTAGAATAGTATACTTGGCAAGAATAACAGATACAGAAGAGTTTGATAGTTTATTGTCCAATGCTATTGCCTACAGACTTGCATCAGAAACAGCTTATGCAATTACAGGTAGTACGACAGTAGCACAATCAATGTATGGTATGTATGAGCACAAGGTTAAAGAAGCAAGAGCAATGGATGCACTTGAAGGTAAACCTGATAAATTGGTGGCTGATGAGTTTACAAACGTAAGGTTGTAGTATGGCAAGAGTATCGACAATCTTAACTAACTTTAGAGCAGGAGAACTATCGCCTAAACTATCAGGAAGGATAGACTTACAAAAATATAGTGAGGGTTGTGATACATTAGAGAATATGCTTGTGTTTCCTTCAGGTGGTATTACTCGCAGACCAGGCACATCTTTTGCAGGAATAACCAAAGATAGTGGTAAGGTTAAACTTGTTAACTTTGAGTTTTCAGATGAACAGGCTTACGTTCTTGAGTTTGGTGCAAACTATGTAAGGTTCTTCAAAGATGGTGGTATTCTTACAGAAGCAACTAAAACTATTAGTGCTATAACCAAAGCAAATCCAGCAGTCGTAACGGCAACATCACATGGATATAGTGATGGTGATAGAGTATTTATATCAGGTGTTGTAGGTATGACAGAGGTAAACAACAGAGAGTTTACTGTTGCAGGAAAAACAACAAATACATTTCAGCTATCAGGTGTTAATAGTTCTGCATTTACAACTTATACATCAGGTGGCACAAGTGGAAAAATAGTAGAAGTTACAACGACTTACAGTGTAACTGAGGTATTTGAGATTAACTTTGCACAATCAGCAGATGTATTGTTTATAGCACACAAGTCACATGAACCAGCAAAGCTAACAAGGACATCAGCAACAAGTTTTACGTTAGAGGATATTGATTTTACTGATGGCCCATATCTTGATGAAAACTTAACAACGACAACTTTGTATGCAAGTGCATCTACAGGCACAGGGATAACTGTGGTAGCGTCAGCAAGTTTCTTTGAGTCTGGTCATGTTGGTGCGTTGTTTAGGTTTCGAGAGATCATTGAGGTAAACCATGATGCGTGGGCAGCATCAACAAGTTATGCACAAAATGCTACAGTTCGTAATGGTGATAATGTTTATAAGAAATCAAACGCAGGATCACACACAAGTAGCACAACAGCACCAGTTCATACAAAAGGAACGGAGACTTATGGTGATATAGATTGGGAGTTTCTACATAGTGGTACAGGCTTTATAAAGATTACAGGATTCACAAGTGCAACACAGGTAACAGCAGATGTTAAAAGTACGTTACCAGCATCAGTAGTAAGTTCAAGCAACACGACAACAAAATGGAGTGAGGGTGCATTTAGTGCTGTTCGTGGCTTCCCAAAGGCACTTGCTTTCTATGAAGAAAGATTATTCTTTGCAGGAACTACACATCAACCACAAAGTATATTTGGTAGTGTATCTGCTGATTTCGAGAATCATACTCCAGGCACAAATGATGATGATGCAGTAAACATAACAATAGCATCAGACCAAGTTAACGTCATAAAACATTTATTACCTGGTAGATTTCTTCAGATACTTACAACAAGTGCTGAGTTTACTTTGTCAGGTGGCACAGGTACATCTCCAGTAACACCAACAAATGTGAATGTATTAAGAGAAACTACATTTGGCACATCACAGATAAGACCACTTAGAGCAGGAAACTCAACTATACTTGTGCAAAAAGGTACAGAGAAAGTCAAAGAGATTACATTTGATTTAGATACAGATGGATTGTTAGGTGTTGATTTGACTGTGCTTGCAGATCATATAACAAGAGGTGGTATAACTGATATGATATGGCAACAAGAACCTGAGTTAATACTTTGGTTTGTTGGAGCAGATGGTGCATTAATAGGTCTTACATATGACAGAGCAAACGGAACAGTCGGATGGCATGGACATCAACTTGGTGATAGTGGCATTGTAGAAAGCATAACAGCAATACCAAGTGGTGCAGAAGATCAGGTATATCTAAGTGTAAAGAGAACAATAAATAGTGCCACAGTCAGACACATAGTTTTCTTGAAATCAATAAACTTTGGATCAGACATTACAGACGCTTTCTTTGTGGATAGTGGATTGACATATTCAGGATCAGCTACAACAACGATTACAGGACTGAATCACTTGGAAGGTGAAACAGTACAGATACTTGCAGATGGTTCAGCACATGCAGACAAAACTGTATCAGGTGGATCAATAACATTAGATAGATCAGCAACAAAAGTTCATATAGGACTTGGTTTTACCAGCTTCATAAAAACTTTGAGGTTGGAAGGTGGTGCAAATGATGGTACATCACAGGGCAAGATCAAAAGAATACATGGTGTTACAGCTAGATTTCTTGATACTGTTGGAGCAGAACTAGGACCAGACGTAAGTAATTTAGATAGAATACCATTTAGAGATAGTAGTATGGCAATGGACACAGCCGTGCCAATGTTTACAGGAGATAAGGAAATATCTTTTCCAGCAGGATATGACAATGAAGCACAGGTTGTAATACAGCAATCACAGCCTTTGCCTATGACAGTTCTTGCTATAATGAGGAGGTCAAATACTTTTGATGCTTAGACTTGAGAAACTAGAGAAACATCATGTTCAGGGTATTGCAACTGATTTTGAATTTTTACAGTCACATAGAGATGCGTTTTGTAAAGATGAGGTAAATGGATATGTTGCTATGTATAAAGATATAATAGCAGCTATTGGTGGCATCAGTTTGTTGTGGGATGGTGTAGCAGAAGCGTGGTTTGTTATGGGAGTCAAAGGACAAGAGTTTCCGTACAGGATGGCTAAGATTGTAAAAAAGATGATTATGGATATGATTCAGGAGAACAATTTATTTAGACTACAAGCAAGTATATGTTCAAATGATGAAAAAGCTGTTAGATTTATAAAGTGGCTAAAGTTTGAAGAAGAGGGAATAATGAAGAAGTTTGGTCCTGATGGTGCAGATTACATTCGTTATGCGTGGGTGAAATAATGGCAGATCCAGTAACCATAGCAGCAGTAGCAGCAGGAGCATCAGGGTTTCTTGGTTACAAAGGGAACATGGCTTCAGCTAAAGCAGCAAGACAAACAGCAGAATATAATGCACAAGTAAAAGAAAACGAAGCTATACTTTTACAAAGAGCAAAGATAGAAGAAGAGAATAGTCTTAGACAACAGTCTGAAAGATTAGAGGGAACACAAAGAGTTGCGACAGCAGCATCAGGAATAACAATGAGTGGAAGTCCTATGCAAGCGTTAGCAGACACATACTTTAACACAGAGTATGATGCACTCAAAATACAGTATGCGTCAGACATAGAACAGACAAGACAGATAAGTGCAGCTACATTAATTAGAGCAGAAGGTGCTGCAAGATCAAGTGCATTTAAAACAAGAGCCTATCAGAGTCTACTGGAAGGTGGCTCAAGGGCAGCAACATTGATGGCATAACATGGCAAGAATACCACTATACAATCAAGGCAGAGGATCAACACAACAATTAGCTACAGGCTCGTTATCGCCTACGGCAAATGTTGGTGCTTTTGCTGCTCCAGGGCAAGCCTTGGCATCTTTTGCAAACTCAGCAGGACAGATTGCTTTTAACTTTGGAATGGCTGAAAGAAGAAAACAGGATGAAGATGCCATCCAAAATACAAATGCAAAGTTTATTGAAGATAGCACTCAGTACATTAGGGAAAATCCTACTGATAATACTCAAACATTTAAAACAAAGTATAAAGATTGGAAAGATAACTGGGTAGATAAAAATGTAGGTAATCTTGGATCAAGACGTAAAAGATTAGTTTTAAATAAAATAGATAGAAGTTTTTCACTTGAAAATTTAAAAGGACAGCAAAAAGCATATAACCTGGGTGAGTTCAATACTATTAATTCAACCAATCAAGAGTTGGATAAGTTAAATGATATTATGCAGAACTATCCACCAACTTCAGCAGAATATATATCAGCAGAGTCAGACAAAAATCTAATATTTGACAACAACAAGAAGTATGGCAGGAACTATAAATACAATCAATACAGCTTTGATTTGACAGTAAAAAAAGGTAATTTTCTTAAACAAGCACCAGGCATCAATTCAGAGATAGGTTTTAAAGAATTTAATAGAGACATAGATAATGATAAAACACTAAGTTTTGCAGAAAAGTCAGCACTCAAAACTGTTGGCGAGACACAATATAAAGCAAACAAATCAAATCAGATCAATAGTATTTTAAGAATTTTGACTAACGCAAACTCAACAGGACCAACAATATTGGCTGCTCAGAGTGCTGTTGTTACTGGTAAAAACTCATTTACTTATCAGGAAGGTGGCGAAACAAAAACTATTAGCTATGAGAATCTTGATGTTGATGGGAAGCAACTTTTACAACAAGAACTTGGTTTGTTGGCAAATCAAACACAGAATGTTGTTTTGAGGTCAGGCAACACAAGTCTTACAAAATACTTACAGACTAATCCATCTTTATCATCAATGAAGAATAAAGAAAAAGATTTAGAAAATGGAACTGGTGAATTTAAGAATGTAAGTTTTGAAGTAAGAAATAAATTACTTAACAGGCTTAGTGCGAAAATTACAAAAAAAGTAAGTCAATCAAAAATTATATTTGAAGATAACAATACTAAAATAAGTAATGCAATATCTGTTGATGGCACTATCGGTGAAAAAGCACAAGAACTTATAAACACAAATAAATCTTTAGCGATTGCAATGGATGAAACAGGTGTAATGGCTAATAATTTTAATATTACTATGAACGCAACAAACGAAGCAGTAAGTTTATTCAACGAAACCAAATTTGATTCCACACAAGAAATATCCACAATACTTAACACATTGAACCAAGAAGAAAGAACTGAAACAAATCCAGATAAGAAGTTACTTATTACCAAGAAAAAAGAATTGTTTACAAAAATGCACGCAAGTAGACAAAAAGCAATTAAAGACGATCCATACATATATTTTGAAACAGAGTTGAACAGAGATAGGACACCTGAAGAAACAAAGGCAACCTCATCAGAGATATTTGCTGCACAAGTAGAAGCTGGTGTTGCTATATCTGATAGAAGGCTTATATCAAAAACAACAGAAAACAACTTTGTAAAGGGATATAACTCAACTACTGATTTAGATGATAAGTTCAGATTATATAATGAGTTCTTTTCACAATTTTCGACAAGCGATCAAAATTCTATTGTAAAAAATATGATTAAGAGAGGAAGTATAACACTCAGAGATAATATATTTTTATCTGAGCCTAACAACCTTGTTGCAGCAGATTTGTTCACTTCAAATGCAGAAACAGTTAAAACAAGTGTCAAAGGTTTACCTAAAACAGAAAGAGATAGCTTGGTTCTTAAAGTAAAAGAAGAACTAGCAAATTATTCTGAGAGTATAAGTGGTCAAATAACAACTGATTATGATTTTGCACCACAGTCTGCAACAACTGCAAGGGTAAATCACTCAATACAAATGCAAAACTTAGCATATGATCTAGCTGGTTTTTATTATGTTTCAGGTAATTTAAGTCTTGATGAAGCAGTAAAAAAGGCAACAGATAATTTGATAAACGATAAATTTGACTTTATTACACCAGGAAATGCAGATGGTGTTGTAAGACTACCTAAGAGTATAGTTGGAAATTCA
>ERZ802830.4918-NODE-4918-length-10463-cov-38.7579_pt1 | contig 10463 bp, 8 predicted proteins | sample MGYA00345654_ERZ802830 | MGnify/ENA primary metagenome ERZ802830 (study PRJEB30503, sample SAMEA104212375) | marine metagenome | biome: Westerlies Biome; feature: [SRF] surface water layer (ENVO:00010504) within the epipelagic zone...; material: water...
GCAAGTATAGATACATCAGTTGAAATAGGAGCATACTCAGTCATAGGAAAAAATGTCTCGATAGATAAAAATACAATTATTGGACCACATGTTGTAATTTCTAGTGATTGTGAGATTGGCCAAGATAATAAAATATACCAGTTCTCTTCAATTTCAGAAATACCTCAGGATAAAAAATATATGGGGGAAGATTGTAAGTTAATTATAGGATCTGGAAATACCATACGGGAATATTGCACAATAAATCGAGGAACAAAAGCTGGTGGAAAATCTATAACAAAAGTTGGTAATAATAACTGGATAATGGCTTATGTTCATATCGCACATGATTGCATAATCGGTGACAACAATGTTATGTCAAATGCAACCTCATTGGCAGGTCATGTTAATATGGGTAGCAATATAGTTTTAGCCGGATACGTTCTAGTTCATCAATTTTGCAGAATAGGGGACTATTCTTTTGCAGGAATGGGGGCAGCATTAAATCAAGACCTACCACCATATTTACTAGCTACAGGGAGTTTTGCAAAAACGCATGGATTAAATAGAGAGGGCTTAAGAAGGAATGATTTTGATCAAAAGAAAATAAACTGCTTGCATAAGGCATATAAATTAATATTTAGGTCAAGTAATAATCCTACTAATACAAAAGAATTAGAAAAGCTAAGTAAAGAATACAGCGAGGTCTCATATTTATTAAATTTTATAGAACAAAGTGAAAGAGGAGTAATACAATCATCAAAACAAGATTAATTTGTAAGAGATTTCAAAATTAATTCGTTTATATTAGTCGTATAAGTATCATCTGATAGTATTTTCTCAATCATTCCAATATCTTTAATTAAGTTTTCTCTATAACTTTCATTATTATTTATTTTTTCTATTTCATTTTCAATATTTTTAGCAGAAGCATCACCTTGAATATACTCTTCTATAGCTTTCTTATTTAAAATTATATTTACTAAAGAAATAAACTTTGTTTTAACTAAGAATTTTACTATTAAATATGTAGCGTTTGATAATTTGTAGAATACACACATGGGAATTTTTTTAAGAGCAATCTGTAGAGTTATTGTTCCAGATGCAGCAACTGCAATTTTACACCTATCTATTGTTTTATAAATATTTTCGTTAGTAACAATCGAAACATATTTTTTGTTAGAAAAGTATTTGGCATAAATTTTCATATCAATATTACTTGATCTGGATATCAAAAATTTTTCTTTTGAATTTTTTCTATGCATATTCTTTATTACCTTATTTATAATTGGTAAATGACTTTTTACTTCTGATAATCTGCTGCCAGGAAAAAAACCGATATTATCCTTATCTTTTGAGTAGTTTTTTTTATAAATCTCATCTTTTAATAATGGATGCCCAACATAGTGAGAGCTTATCCCAAGATTTTTATAATATTTTTCTTCAAATGGAAATATCACAGCCATTTCGTCTATATAGTTTTTTATATTTTTTAGTCTATTCTCTCTCCATGCCCACACTTGGGGACTAATATAGAATAATACTTTTATACCATTTAATTTTGCATATTTTGCAAGTTTCATATTGAATTCTTGGTAATCTATTAAGACAAGTAAGTCAGGTTTTATTTCATCTATTGATCTTTTCATTATATTTAAAGATTTTAGGAGTTTTGGATATATTTTTAGTATTTCAAAAAAACCAACAACTGATAATTTTGAAGAATCTACTAATAACGTTGCTTTTGTTTTTTTCATTTTACTTGAGCCCATCGCATAAAATTTTAAATTTTCTTTTTTAGAAAGATCATTAATTATTTTAGAAGCATACATATCTCCAGATTCCTCTCCAGCTACTACAATTATTTTTTTTAATATACTCATTTTATTTGTTTTAGTACTTCACAAACTTTTATTACATTTTCTTCTGAAAGCTGTGGATACATTGGTAAAGATAAACAAGTATTTGATAAATAATTAGAATTCGTACATTCAGTAGTATCATTATATACGTCTTTATAAGCTTTTTGTTTTTCTAAAGAAATTGGATAATATATTGCTGATCCTATATTATTTTTCTCAAGCTCTTCTTTTATTTTTTCTCTCTTTTTTGAATTTATTGTATACTGGTGATATACGTGAAAAGCATTTTTGCTTTTATTTGGTAGCATGATTTCTTTGTGCTCTTTAAGATTATCATGGTAAATACTTGCTAGTTTGACTCTCATTAAATTAAATTGATCTATGTATTTTAATTTAACGTTTAATATTGCAGCTTGGATTTCATCTAATCTACTATTATAACCTAAGATGTCATGATGGTATCTTTTAGAACTTCCATGGTTCCTTAGTTTTAAAATTGTCTCATAAGATTGTTGCGAGTTTGTAGTAATCATGCCGCCGTCTCCATAACATCCTAGGTTTTTAGTAGGATAAAAACTAAAGCAGCCAATATCTCCAATACTCCCAACTCTTTGGCAGTTAATACCAGAACCAAAACTTTGTGCACAGTCTTCTATAATTTTTATAGAGTTATCATTAATTTTATTTTTTATTTGACTAACATCGACAGGGTTTCCAAAAAGATGGACAGGAAGTATGGCTTTAGTTTTCTTTGTTATTTTCTTTAAGATTTCATTTTCATTAATATTGTATGATTTTAAATCTATATCAACAAATATTGGTTTCGCGCCTAAATACATTATCGCTTCAATAGTAGAGATGAATGTAAATGGAGTAGTAATAACCTCATCACCTTTTCCAATTCCAAAAGATTTTAAAGCAAAATGTAGGGCGTCAGTACCTGAATTACATGATATTGCATATTTAACCCCAATATAATTGGCAATATTTTCTTCAATGGATTGAACATTATCGCCACCAATAAAGTTAGTTTTAGAAAAGACTTCATTTAATTTGCCTTGAATTTCATTTTCTAAAAGAGCATATTCTTTTTTTAAATCAAATTGTGATATCATTTTTTTATTAAGTTAGATATTTTTATAGCATATTGTAATGCTTTTATACCGTCAACAGCATCAATAACTGGATTTTTACTCTTTTTTATACACTCTATAAAACTTTTAATTTCTTCATTCAGAGGGTCATTATTTATAAAGTTATTTTTATTTTTTTCAATTCTTTTTATTTTGCCAGAGATTACTTTTTTATATGAATCTAGTTCACAATCTTGATAATCTAGAGAAAAATATGAGTCTTTCTGGAATACTCTCATTTTTCTTTCTATTTTCTCGCTAATCCTACTTGCAGAGAGGTTGCAAACACATCCATTCTCAAATGTAATTCTTGCGTTCGCAATATCAGTTTTATTTGTTAAAACACTTGCGCCATTAGCTTGTATATTTTTTATATTAGAATTATTTAGTGACATTACTATATCTAAATCGTGAATCATAAGATCCATAATGACATTAACCTCTGTTCCTCTTATTTTGAATGGTGATATGCGATTACATTCAATAAAAACTGGATTTTTAACTATATTTTTTAACTTTACAAAAGCTTTATTAAATCTTTCTAGATGACCAACCTGTAACACAATATCTCTTTTAGAAGCTAATTTTTTAAGTTTTTTAGCTTCCGATACACTGCTTGCAAAAGGCTTTTCTATTAAAACGTGCTTATTATTGCTTATAAAATAGCTAGCAACTTTATAATGTAGATTGGTAGGAACGACTATACTAACAGCATCAACTTCGTTAATAATACTTTCATAGGCACTATATGATTTTACATCCAGTTTTTTTGACACCACATCTCGTCTTGATCTATCTGTATCCACAATAGCTACCAATTCAGCATTTTTATTAGCCTTATACTTTTCTGCGTGGAATTCTCCAAGATATCCAATCCCAATTACGGCAACTCTGATTTTACTCATGATAAAATATATTTTTCTATCTAGGCTACTAATGTATGATAATTAAGAATTATTATAATCTAGTTTATGGAAAAAAAATATACAATTGTTGGTATAGATGAAGCTGGTAGGGGCCCATTAGCTGGACCAGTGGTTTCTGCGTCAGTTCTAATAGAAGAAAAATATCTTCCACATGACATAAATGATTCAAAAAAAATAAGTGAAAAGAATAGAAAATTTTTATATAAAGAGATTGTAAAAAATGCAATACAATACGGTATAGGTATAGTTAGTCCTAAAGAAATTGATAAAATTAATATTCACAATGCGACATTACTATCTATGAAGGAGTCATACAAAAAAATAAATTGTAAAACTTGCAAAGTATATATCGATGGAATATTCACACCGAATATAAGGGGAAATTTATGTGCTATTAAACATGGAGATAGATTAGTTCCTATAATAAGTGCTGCTTCAATAATTGCCAAAGTTACAAGAGATAATATTATGTTAGAAATAGATAAAGAGTTTCCTGAGTACGACTTTAAAAAACATAAGGGTTATCCAACAAAACATCATATAGATATGATAAAAAAATATGGTATATGCAAATACCATAGAAAATCATTCAAACCAATAAAATACTTATGAAAAAAAGTTTTATACACCTTCACCTTCATAGCGAGTATTCTATATCTGATAGTCTGATAAGAATTAATAATCTAATAGAGGTAGTTTCGAGTAATAATTATCCTTCTATTGCAATAACAGATCACAATAATATATTTTCCCTAGTAAAATTCTATAAGTCAGCAATTAGAAATGGAGTTAAGCCGATAATCGGTATTGAAGTTGATATGAAAAGTAATGACTCTAAAAGTGGTTTTTCTAGAGTGGTTTTACTATGTAAAAATATGGTTGGCTTTAATAATTTAAGTAATTTAATTACAGATTCATATGTAAATCTCGATGAGGGAAATAACTTTCTAGTATCACAAGAACAGTTGTCAAAAAGATCAGAAGGATTAATAGCATTATCTGGAGGTATATATGGAGATTTAGCAAATGCAATAAGATCAGGTAAACAAGATTTAATAAATTTAAGCATAAGCTATTGGAAAAAGAACTTTCCCGATAGTTTTTACATAGAGATTACAAGGACCGGAAAAGATTTTGAGGACGAATACATTTCCTACGCTCAAGAAATTTCTGAGAAACATGGTATCCCTCTTGTGGCGTCAAACGATGTAAGGTTTATTGATAAAAAAGATTATTTGGCGCACGAAGTTAGAGTATGTATCAATAACGGAAGTTATTTAAAAGATGAGAAAAGAAAGTCTGAATATAATGAAAATCAGTACTTAAAATCAAGTGATGAAATGGAAGAGTTATTTTCTGATATTCCTGCTGCAATTGAAAATTCATTTGAAATTGCAAAAAGGTGTAATGTTCAATTACCTTTAGGTGATATAGCAATGCCAATTTTTCCATTAGACGAAGGGCAAAATGAAAATGAATATTTTAAATCTTTAGTAGAACAAAGCTTAAGTAAAAAAATTAGTGATATAAAAATTAAAAACAAAGAGCCATACATAAAGCGTATTAAAAATGAATTAGATGTAATTCTAAAAATGGGATACTCAGGCTATTTTTTAATTGTTTCAGATTTTGTAACTTGGGCAAAAAAAAATACTATACCTGTAGGCCCTGGAAGAGGGTCCGGAGCTGGATCACTTGTAGCTTATGTTCTAAATATAACAGATATAGACCCTATTAAATATGACTTGCTCTTTGAAAGATTTTTAAATCCAGAAAGGGTATCCCTACCAGATTTTGATATTGATTTTTGTATGGATAAAAGAGATAGCGTAATTGATTATGTAGCAAAAAAATATGGAAGAGATAAGGTAAGTCAAATTATTACTTATGGAACAATGGCGGCAAAAGCTGTTGTTAGAGATGTTGGTAGAGTATTGCAATACCCATATCCTTTTGTAGATCAAATTGCAAAACTTATACCATTTGAAATAGGCATTACATTAAATAAAGCACTTGAAGATCAAGAGCTAAAGAAATTATATAATTCCGATGATGATGTAAAGGAAATTTTAGATATGGCTATGATATTAGAAGGTCTTCCAAGAAATGCAGGTACTCATGCTGGAGGAATAGTTATTTCTCCAAAAAAACTTATTCATTATACGCCATTATACCGAGATACACATACTAGCTCATTATTAACACAACTTGATAAAGATGATGTTGAAGAAATAGGTTTGATAAAGTTTGATTTTTTAGGCTTAAGAACATTAACAGTTATTGAAAATGCTTTAAAAATTATTAATAGAAACAAAGATACTGATGAGCAATTTCGTTTAGATGAAATTACTCTAGATGATGAAGAAACATTTCAACTATTAAGAAAACAAAAAACAAATGGCGTCTTTCAATTAGAATCAAGGGGTTTAAAAGATATAATTAAAAGACTTAAACCTGATAAATTTGATGATTTAGTTGCATTAGTAGCTTTATACAGACCAGGCCCACTTCAGTCTGGTATGGTTGATGACTTTATTGACAGGAAAAATGGAGCAAATGTTGAATATTTACACCCTCTCATTGAAGACGTTTTAAGACCTACGTATGGAGTAATCTTATATCAAGAACAAGTGATGAAAATAGCTCAAGTTTTAGCAGGTTATAGTTTAGGTTCAGCTGATATTTTAAGGCGTGCTATGGGCAAAAAGAAATTTGAAGAAATGAAACAGCAAAGAGAAATATTTGTTAGTGGTGCCACGAAAAATAATGTCGATAAAAAACAGGCTGAATATATTTTTGATTTAATGGAAAAATTTGCAGGCTATGGTTTTAATAAGTCTCATTCAGTAGCGTATGCTTTGATAGCCTACCAAACCGCATTCCTTAAAACTCATTATAAAGAAGCATATATTGCAGCTGTACTATCAAGTGATATGGATAACACTGAAAAAGTAGTTAGATTTGTAAGAGAGTGCGAGTATATGAATATAACTTTAAACCCACCAAATATTAATCTATCAGACTATTCATTTAGTGTGACAGATAATAATAAAATTATTTACGGTCTCGGCGCAATAAAAGGTATTGGAAATGCAATCATAGACATAATACTAGATGAAAGAAAAAGAAATGGGGATTTTAATAGTCTAGACAATTTATTAAAAAGATGTGGTTCTAATAAAATAAATAAAAGAGTTATTGAGGCTCTTATAAAGTCAGGTTCATTAGATACCTTTGGAGAAACTAGATCTTCGCTATTATCCTCATACCCAGAATCTATGAAAATGGCAGATCAAAATGCAAAAAATATTTTACAAGGACAAACAGATATATTTGGGTTTTCTGAAGAAGATTCTAAAGTTATTAGTATAGAAAAAAAAGAAGAATGGCCTACAATTAAAAAACTATCGTATGAAAGAGATGTTTTAGGATTTTATTTAACAGGTCATCCGATAAAAGAATATAAGAATGAAATTAAGGATATAATCAGCAATGATTTATATTCAATTAAAAATAACTACCAGGGAAAATCAAGTAAAGGAACTTTATTTAAAGTTGCAGGAGTTATCAATAGCATAAGAATTAGAACAACGAGCACAAAAGATAAGTTAGCCCAAATAAATCTTGGAGATGGCACAGATAATTTGGATGTCATAGCTAATAATAGTCTCTTAAACGAATCTATCAACAGGGATGATATTGTAATTATAGAAGGCACACTTAGAATAGATGATTATACTAATAGGCTTAGTTTTAGAGCTAAATCAATAAACACCTTAGAAAACGCAAGAATTCTATTAGCAACAGGAGTTAAATTTAAAGTTGTTAATGAAAAGGACCTCTCAATTTTAATTGATAAACTAGAGTCACTATTTTCAGATGGTTATAAAACTGCAAGGTGTATAGTAAGAATTGACTATATGACAGCAGGGATAACTAAATCTCTAGTTTTAGGTGAAAATTACAAAATTTTACCAACTAATGATATACTTGATGAACTAAAAAAACTTGATTGCGTTGAAGGGTTGGAATTAATATATTCTTCTGTGTAAATAATCTAAGGTAATAAGATGTTGGAATTTGAAAAACCTATAAAAAATTTAGAAGATAAGATACAAGAGCTAAGAAGTATTGGTTCAGATGGACAAGTAAATATTATTGAAGAAATAAATGTTCTTCAAAAAAAGTGTAATGCTTTAATGAAAAACATTTATGGCAATCTTACACCCTGGCAAATCACTCAAATTGCAAGACATCCTGATAGACCTTATACAATGGATTATATAGATTTAATTTTTAAAAATTTTCATGAACTTCATGGCGATAGAGCTTATGCAGATGACAGTGCTATTATTACTGGAATTGCCCAATATCAAGAAACTTCTGTAGCCGTAATTGGCCATCAAAAAGGCAGAGGTACAAATGATAAAATAAAAAGAAATTTTGGAATGGCAAAACCAGAGGGTTTCAGAAAAGCTTTGAGAATTATGAAGTTGGCAGAAAGATTCAATATGCCAATTATAACATTTATAGATACACCAGGAGCCTACCCAGGAATTGATGCTGAAGAAAGAGGTCAAAGTGAAGCAATTGCGAACAATCTTCTTGAAATGTCAGATATCTCTGTCCCAATATTATCTTATGTCATTGGAGAGGGTGGTTCTGGGGGTGCTCTAGCAATAGGGGTATGTGATCATCTGTCTATGCTAGAATATAGTATATATTCTGTAATATCGCCAGAAGGTTGTGCATCAATATTATGGAAATCTCCAGAGAATGCTCATTTAGCAGCAGAAGCAATGTGCATTACAGCAGATAATCTATTAAAACTAAAATTAATAGATGAGCTTATATCTGAACCTCTAGGTGGAGCACACAGAAATATGCCACAATTAGCAAAAGATATTTCAGTTTCAATATCAAAAAATCTATCTATATATCATAATATGGACTCGAGAATCTTAATTAAAAATAGAAAAGATAAATTGAGTTCTGTAGGGTATTACCAAGAATAAAATGCAAAAATCAGATTTCGATTTCGAAAAACTATTTTTAATTTTCGAAAGAGTTATTTTATATAATTTAAAAGAACAGGACTATGATGAATTTCTAATAGCGTATAGTGGAGGAATAGATTCTACGGCACTATTATACCTGTCAGGAAAAATAGCAAAAAAATTAAATAAAAAAATTTCAGCTGTGCATGTTAATCACAACTTAAATAAAGAATCGAAAAATTGGGAAATTCATTGTAAAAATTTTTGTAAAGATATTAGAATCCCATTAAAAATAATAAATCTAAATATAGTTTTAAATAAGGGCGATAGTATTGAAGAAAGAGCGCGAGAAGACCGTTATAAATTTATTTATAATTTAATGACTAGAAGAACGGTAATGATGACAGCGCATCATAGAGATGATCAGGCAGAAACATTTGTATGTCAATTATTAAGAGGAGCAGGTGCTAAAGGTTTATCTTCTATGCCAGAATTAAAAAAAATTAAAAAAGGCTATCATATTCGGCCATTTCTAAAATTAAGTAAACGCGATCTAAATAATATTATTAAAAATAATAATCTAAGTTATATAAAAGATAATTCAAATGATGATACAAAGTTTTCGAGAAATTTTATTAGAAAAAGTATTTTTCCAGTTATCGAAAAAAAATGGCCAAGCTATTCGGAAACTATTTCAAGATCTGCTTTTAATTTGTCAGAGTCAGTAAAGTTAAATGAAGAATTAGCTAAAATTGATATTAAAAATTATTTATTAAAAGAAGATAATAAAGTTAGTGTTAGTATTAAAGAACTAGAAAGTTATAGATTTAATAATGTTATTAGGTTTTGGATTAAAAAAAATAATTACAGAATGCCTTCATCGGAGCAGATTTTTTCTATATACAAAAATATTCTAAAAGCAGGAAAAGACAAAGCACCTTTTTTCACATGCGCTGAATATGAAATAAGAAGATACAATGATTATATTGAAATTATGGATCCATTAACTAAGCATGATCCTTCTGTAGTATACGTATGGGAAGCAAAAAAAAACTTAGTTATATCAAGTTTATCTATTAATTTAAGCTGGAAGAACTTAGAAGATAGATTAGGATTTGAGATAAATAAAAATGTTGAAGTTAAGTTTAGAAAAAGTGGAGAAAATATTCAAATAGGTGGTTCAAAAAAAAGTCTTAAAGATTATATGAGGGAAAATAAGATCCCTCCATGGAAAAGAGAGAGAACTTTATTAATTTATATTGATAAAGAGCTTAAAGCTGTGTGGGACTAATACTGTAATTATATTTTACTTATTTGTATTAATTTTTAAGGGTAGATATAGTGGGCACCATCCTAAAATTCCAGTTATTACTGGCACCAACCCCACAAAACCCCATAAATGAGCTTCCATAGGAGCTATTACACCAATGTAAAATATTAAAAAGCCAGCTAATACCCTAATTAATCGTTCAAATTTACCTACATTTATACAAAACATTAATTTTACCTTGTTGTTAAATCAATAATTATATTACATGAATAATTTTTATTTGGAATTAATAATTT
>ERZ802830.4919-NODE-4919-length-10462-cov-10.0474_pt1 | contig 10462 bp, 9 predicted proteins | sample MGYA00345654_ERZ802830 | MGnify/ENA primary metagenome ERZ802830 (study PRJEB30503, sample SAMEA104212375) | marine metagenome | biome: Westerlies Biome; feature: [SRF] surface water layer (ENVO:00010504) within the epipelagic zone...; material: water...
GATGAGGTTAATATCCCCTTACTAAGAAAGGATTTTATTGTTGATGAGTATCAAATTTATCAAAGTAAGTTGTATGGTGCAGATTGCATCCTTCTAATTGTCTCTGCCTTATCCGATAGTCAACTATTGGAATATAAGAACATAGCCGAGGAACTTGGTCTGGATATTTTAGTAGAAATTCATAATCAAGAAGAACTTGAACGGATCATGCCTATGGAGTTTCCTCTCATAGGTATAAATAATAGGAATCTAAGTACTTTTGAAGTTGACTTGGAAGTAACAAAAAAACTTTCTTCTTTCATAAAAGATAAATTAGTAGTTACAGAGAGTGGAATTCAGACTAAGGAGGATATTGATAGGATCATATCTTACGAAGTGCTAAATTTTCTGGTAGGAGAATCCTTCATGAGAGCGGATGACCCTGGTAAAGAATTAAAGAAGCTATTCTTTACCTGACAGATTTATTTACTAATACAATTTTAAAATAGAAATAGAGCCGAGATTATATCTCAGCTCTATCTTATTATTTTTTGAAATAGAAGGAATGAACATTCCTTCTTATAAAACTAATCTCTAGGTTTAGCTTCGTTGACTCTTAAGTCTCTTCCACCAAAATCAGTTCCATCAAGTGCTTCTATTGCTGCTTGACCTGCTTCTTTTGATTCCATCTCTACAAAACCGAAACCTTTGGATCTACCTGAGTGACCTTCTGTGATTATCCTGACTGCGTTGACGTTTCCATATTGAGCAAAATGAGCTTCTAAGTCATCCTCAGATGTGCTCCAGGCAATGTTTCCAACGTATATATTCATATTTTCCTTTTCTAAAAAACCGTAGCATTATTGCTACGCGCGCAACTATACCTGTGTATATTTAATTATCAATAAGTAATTTGAAAATTTATCGACACTAAACATAGTAGCTTGATTTTGTCATGACTTTTGCAACAACAGCCATTAATTTTTTTACTCCCTCTGGGAGATTCTCAGCCCCTGAATCCAATGCATCTTGACTGTGCTTTGCTTCATCTATTCTCATCTGCTCAAGAATCGCAATAGTTTTCTTGTCTTTAGAAGATAATTTTTTTAAATGTTCTTCTAGGTGAATTACAACTTGATCTTCTGTTTCATGAACAAAACCAAGACTCCATTTATCTCCAGCAGCCCCTGCTATAGCTCCCATGCCAAAAGACAATCCATACCATATAGGATTAAGAATGCTTGGTTTATCATTTAGTTCTTCTAATCTTTGATTGCACCAAGAAAGATGATCTAGCTCTTCCTGGGCTGCATGATCCATTTTTGTCCTAGTTCCTTCTAGTCTAGCAGTCATAGCTTGACCTCGGTAGAGTCCTTGAGCCGCCACCTCACCAGAATGATTAACTCTCATTAAATTAGCTGAATGATTTCTTTGAATTTCAGTTAAATCATCTTCTATAACCTCTTTAGCTGGATATTCTCTTGATTCCTTTTGATAGTTATGGATTGAAAATTTAATTCCTTTATCTATTTCTGAAATTATTTGATCAAGTAAGTTCATTTTTTTCTCTGTTTATGGCTCTGTATCCTATGTCTTTTCTGTAATAGGCACCATCCCATTGAATCTTAGTAATTGCGTTATAGGCTTTAACTTGTGCTGATTGTACTGAATTTCCTAAAGTAGTTACACACAATACCCTTCCTCCATTTGATTTTATTTTTCCAGCTTCATATTTAGTACCCGCATGAAAAACTTTAATATCTTCTTGTTCGTAGGGAATATTCTTTATTTCTTTATTTTTCTCATACTCGAATGGATAACCTTCTGAAGCTATTACTACACCTAGAGCTTTTCTTTCGTCCCATTCAAGAGGACAGTCTTCAAGACTATTGCTACAAGCTTGATTGCATAGATCAGCTAAATCAGATTTCAGTCTCATCATAATAGGCTGTGTTTCAGGGTCTCCAAATCTACAGTTAAATTCCAGTACTTTTAAGTTATTCTTAGAATCAATCATCATTCCTGCATATAAGAATCCGCAGTAAGTAAAGCCATCTTTTTTAAGTCCTTTCAGGGTAGGATAAATAACCTCGTCCATAATCTTTTTATGTATAACCTTATTAACTATAGGAGCAGGTGAGTAAGCTCCCATTCCACCTGTATTTGGTCCTTTGTCTTGATCATCTCTCGCCTTATGATCTTGGGAAGAGGCAAAGGGAATTGCTATCTCACCATCTGTCAAAACAATAAAACTAGCTTCTTCTCCAGTTAAAAATTCTTCAATGATTATTGTCTTTCCTGCGTCCCCGAATACTCCTGATTCTAATGATTCATTTATAGCTATTTTTGCTTCTTCTACTGTAAAAGCAATAGTTACACCTTTTCCTGCAGCAAGACCATCAGCTTTGATGACAATCGGACACCCCTTTTCTTTGACGTAATTTATTGCCGAATCTGAACTCGAGAAGACTGCATATTCTGCTGTTGGAATATTATGATTTTGAAGAAACTGTTTCATAAACTCTTTTGATCCTTCAAGTTGAGCAGCTCCTTTTGATGGCCCAAAGCATCGCAATCCTTCTTCTTTAAATCTATCAGTTATTCCATTTACCAAAGGGTCCTCAGGACCGACAATTGTTAGATCAATACCTTCCTTAATTGCGAACTGAACAAGGGCCTCTATGTCATTAGGCTGAATATTAATATTATGTATTTGTTGTTCTAATTCAGTCCCTCCGTTGCCAGGAGCAACAAAAACTTTATCTACTTTAGGGCTTTGAGACACTTTCCAAGATAGTGCATGTTCTCTTCCACCAGATCCAACTATTAAGACCTTCATGGATTAATGTCTGAAGTGTCTTATGCCTGTGAAGAGCATTGTCATGCCAGCTTCATTTGCTGCATCTATGACTTCTTGATCACGCATTGAGCCACCCGGCTGAATTACCGAAGTTATGCCAATTTTTGCAGCAGCATCTATCCCGTCTCTAAAAGGGAAAAATGCATCTGATGCCATACAACAACCTGCAGTTTCAAAACCTCTTTCAAGAGCTTTCGACGCTGCAATCTGAGCACTGTCAATCCTACTCATCTGTCCAGCACCTATGCCAACAGTTTGATTATTTTTTGTATAAACAATAGCGTTTGACTTAACGAATTTACAAACCTTCCAAGCAAACAGACAATTATCTATCTCTTCATCGGTCGGTTTACGTTCGGATACTACTTTTATATCTTGTTTGGAGAGAACAGCTATATCATTATCTTGTAATAGCAACCCTCCATTTACACTTAATAGCTTGGAACCAGTATCTGGTTCACCTAAGGTCTGAGTATTGAGAAGTCTAATATTCTCTTTCGTGGATAGTACATTTTCTGCTTCATCGCTTACACCAGGTGCAATAATGACTTCTACAAACTGATTCTCAATTATCTTGCTAGCAGTTGATTCATCTAAGGGCTTATTGAACGCTATTATTCCTCCAAAAGCAGATGTTTCATCAGAGGCAAATGCTTTTTCATAAGCTTCTAATATCGTAGCTCCTAGAGCAATACCGCAAGGATTTGCATGTTTAACTATTACACAAGCTGGGTCGGAGAATGTTTTAACGCATTCATAGGCAGCATCGGTATCTGCAATATTATTATAGGAAAGCTCTTTTCCTTGTATTTGTTTAGCCGAAGCAATATTACTTCCTTTGGTAGTACTAGTATTAGCATAAAAGGCTGCAGATTGATGTGGATTTTCTCCGTATCTGAGTTCTTGCTTAAGCTCATATCTTCCAAAAAGATATTTAGGCTTCTTATCTTCTTGTTGATTCAAATAATTAGATATCGCTGAATCATAGTTTGCAGTATGACTGAAAGCTTTTGCGGCAAGCTCTCTTCTAGTCTCAAGAGATAATGCACCCTCATTGTCTTTCATTTCAGTAATGACATTTTGGTAGTCAGTTGGCTCAACGACTACGCCTACGTAAAGATTATTTTTTGCTGCCGACCTGACCATACTAGGCCCACCAATATCAATATTCTCTATAGCAGTTTCTAAGGTTGTTTCTTCTTTAGATACTGTTTCAATGAAGGGATAAAGATTAACTATTACTAAATCTATTTCTTCTATTCCATTTTCAGACATGATTTGCTGATCGATTTCTCTTCGAGAAAGAATACCCCCATGAACTTTAGGGTGGAGTGTTTTAACTCTTCCATCCATAATCTCAGGAAATCCTGTATGTTTAGAAATATCTATAGCTTCGATACCGGCATCTAATAATGTTTTAAGCGTTCCTCCGGTTGATATTATTTCAACATCAAAATCTTTAGATAAAGTAGAACAAAGATCAACAATACCTTCTTTGTTTGAGACGCTAACTAGAGCTCTTTTGATTTTTTGATTGGCAATTGGCGCCATTTATAAACTAGAGTAATTTGTGTTCTTTTAATTTGGTTCTTAAAGTACCTCTATTTATACCTAGAATTTTGCTAGCTTCAGATTGGTTGTCATTACATTCTTTCATGACAATTTCCAATAAAGGTAACTCTACTTCTTTTAGAACCATATTATAAATATCGGTTGGTTTCTCACCATCAAGTTCTTTGAAATATTTACGCATGCTTTTAGAAACCTGACCTCCAAGCTGCTTGCCTTCGCCGTTAAATTTCTTTTTTCTGTTTTGAGTCACTTGGTTGAATATTAGTCAGTATTATTTTTCTAAATGGAACATGAATAATACTTAACAAAATTTATCTTTCAACAATTTTAATTAATAAATGGAAAACAGTTTTCTATGCTTTATTTTCTGTTATTCAAATATAACCAGACATATGATTGTTAAATATTCAATACACCCTAAATAGGCTCCATGATTTAATATATATTTAATGAATCACACTAATCTAACAAGAACTTTCCTTAATCATCCCTACACTCAAGGTGAGATTATCTCTTTAAGTAAGAAAGACTTTCATCACGAAATTAATGTGCTTAGAAAAAAAACTGGAGATAGATTTATTGTTTTTGATGGTATTGGCAACTCTTCCTTGGCAGAAGTAAAGGAAGTAGATAAGAAGTCTTTCAATATTGAAGTGCTTGAAATTTTTCAACCCTCTCCTAAAGAAGGCATTGATATAGACTTAGGTCAGTCATTAATAAAAAATGACCCATTCCATCTCGCTATCCAAAAATCTACGGAACTAGGGGTAAGGAGTTTTACGCCACTAATCTCTCAAAGGGTTGTCGTTAAGAGACGAGATCCTTATTCAGTTAGTAGAATAGCAAAGTGGAAACAGACTGCTATAGGAGCATGTGAACAATGTGGAGAAAATTGGATACCTGAGATTAACGAACCAGCTAGCATTAGAGATTGGGCTATTAATTCTGATTCGGAAACTAAGATAGTACTTTATCCAAAGGCACAGGATAAACTGTCAAACATTAATATTAAGAATTCAGTTTCAATAGCTATTGGACCAGAAGGAGATTTCACAGAAGACGAGATTGCAACATTATCAGAGTGTGGTTTCATACCTGTTACTATGGGTAAGCGTATATTGAGAGCAGAAACGGCAGCTATATCTGTTGTAAGTGCTATAAGATATGGAGCAAAAGAATTTTAACTATAAGTTATCAAAATAAAGAATGAAATTAGGAATTGTTATGGATCCGATTGAGGCTATCAATTTTAAAAAGGATAGTACTTTGGCCATGATGCTAGAAGCTCAAAGTAGGAGTCATCAAATTTTCTACATGACAACAAATTCATTATTTATTGAATCAGGCAAAGCCTATGCCTCATCTTCAAGAATCACTGTTAGGGACGATCAATTTGATTGGTTTTCTTTAGAAGAAGAGGCAATTATTGCTCTTTCAGACTTAGATGCCATCTTGATGAGGCAAGATCCTCCATTTAATTCAGATTATATTTACAACACATATATTTTGGAGATGGCGGCAAGGGATGGTGCCCACGTTTTCAATAATCCAAGAAGTTTAAGAGATTGTAATGAAAAAGTTTACGCAACCGAATTTCCTCAATGCTGCACTAAGCATTTGGTAACTGGCAGAAAAGATCTGCTTACCGACTTTGTAGTGCAGTATAAAGACACTGTTGTGAAACCCCTTGATGGAATGGGAGGTGCTTCCATCTTTAGATTAAAAAGTAATGATCCAAATTTAAACGTGATTTTGGAGACTATTACTAATCATTTTTCTCAGAAGGTAATGATTCAAGAATACATCCCGGAGATTTCTGAAGGAGACAAACGTATTCTCATTGTAAATGGGAAGCCTATGGAAGCTGCAATAGCAAGAATTCCAGCCGAAGGAGAACTTAGAGGCAATTTAGCAGCAGGGGCTTCCGCAGTTGCTAAATCTTTATCGGAAAGAGATATGTGGATATGCCAAGAAGTAGGCCCATATTTAGTTGAAAAAGGACTTACACTTGTTGGGCTCGATATTATTGGAGATTATTTGACTGAGATTAATGTTACAAGCCCAACTTGCTTTAAAGAATATAAAGAGCTTTGTGATATTGACGTAGCCCAAATCTTTATAGACTCAGTTGAAGATCTAACTAAATGAAAGGGAACTCTCCTAGGGTTGTTATGGCTTTTGATTTCGGACTAAAGAATATAGGTATTGCAATAGGTCAAGAAATCACTAAAACTGCTTCTACTTTTTATTCAATCAATGCTGAAGATGGTCAGCCTAACTGGCCTGAGTTGGATAAAATAATCAACGAATGGCATCCCAATCTTTTCGTTGTGGGGGATCCTTTTAATATGGATGGAAGCAGAAGCAAAATTCAAGACCTCTCAGATAGATTCTCCAAATCTTTAAATAAGAGATATGATATTAATATTGAAAAAACAGATGAGAGATTGACAAGTAGAGAAGCAAAAGAAAGGCTTGAGTCATTATCCATAGGAACTAGAGATTCCTCTAATAAACATAGTATCTCTGCTCAAGTTATTCTAGAAGATTGGTTTAGGAGTATGGATTAGTGTCAGGGTCTGTTCCAAAAGATTTTATACGAGACATAGTTGATATGACAGATATAGTGTCATTGGTTGACTCTTATCTTCCTCTAAAAAGGAAAGGAAAAGATCATTGGGGCATTTGCCCTTTTTGTGAAGATGGCAAGAATCCTTCTTTTAGTGTCAGTGAACAAAAACAATTTTATTATTGTTTTAAATGCAGGGCCACGGGTAATGTTATTGGTTTTTTACAGTCTCACCAGGGATATGATTTTATAGAATCAATTGAAGCTTTGGCTACTAGGGCTGGAATAGAAGTTCCTTATGAGAATAGTAGAGCAATAAGTCCCGAAAAGAATCCAATCTATGATGCTCTTCAAATAGCGTCAGAAATTTACGAAAAAGACTTGGCTCAATCTGACGAAGCAGAACATGTAAGGCATTACATAACCAATGAAAGGAAGATTTCCAGTGAAGTTTGTAAAAAGTTTTCTTTAGGCTTTGCGCATAAATCTTGGGATGCCCTAACTATCAAAATGCTGAAACAAGGCATTACAGAAGACACTTTAATAAAAGCAGGTTTATCTAAGAAAAATAAAGAAGGTAAATTATTTGATGTTTTTAGGGATCGTTTAATGTTTCCTATAAAGGATCGTAAAGGAAGAGTAGTCGGTTTTGGGGGGAGAGTTATGAATCCTGAAGATCAGCCCAAATATCTTAATACAGGCGATACCCCAGTATTTCAAAAAAGTCGTGAGTTATATGGATTTTTTGAGACATTAGAGTTTCGAAAAGACTTAAAAGAAATCTTTGTGGTTGAGGGTTATATGGATTCAATAGCTATGTATGAACATGGGATGAAAAACTCAGTTGCTACATTGGGAATTGCAACTAATAGGTTTCATGTTCAGAAATTACTGCAGATAGTAAATGAAATTGTCTTTTGCTTTGATGGTGATGATGCAGGTAGAGGAGCTGCATGGGGTGCACTTAAAAACGTTCTTCCTTCAATAACTGATGGTACAGAAATAAAATTTTTATTTCTTCCTGAAGGTGAAGATCCTGCTAGCTTGTTAGAAAAAGAATCAGTGGAGAATTTCAAAAAAATATCTAATGAATCTAATCTTCTTTCAGAGTACTTCATAGAAAGATTAACGAAAGCTTCTGAAATAACATCTCTAGAGAAGAAGGCTTCATTAGCAGCTAAAGCCATGGAACTTCTTTCTACTATGCAAGAAAGTTCCATAAAAAGACTACTGGAAGGTGAAGTCTCTAAAGTAACTGGCTTGGAGTTAGAAGACCTTAAAACTCAAAGTAAGACCATTAATTATCCAAAAAGAGTTATTGGGGATTCAATAGTCGAAAATGAAGATACCCATAAAAGTTTTGAAGTGACTGGGCTTGGATCAAAAATATTAGCTGTAATTTTATCTTATCCTTATCTTGCTAAAGAAATTGAAGATTTAAATAGATTTAGTGACTTTAACGAACCCGAGGTGCAACTAATGATCGAGGTTGTGAGTTTTTTTCAAAATAGGCCTGAAGATGGAATTTCTGATCTTTTGAGTACTCTTGATAAAGAATCAGCTTCTTTTGTAGGTGCACTAATATCTATCAATGATCCTGTAGATGAACAGAACGCCAAAGCTTACTTGAGTGATTGCTTATTTAACCTAAAAAAATCTGACTCGGTGACTAGAATATTAGAGCTTAAAGAAATATTTGATCGAGGTGAATTGTCTGAAGATGAAACTTTTGAACTTCAACAGCATTTGCTGTCTAATATTCATAAGTTAGAGGATCCGGAAAAGAACCTGCTAAAGGCTTTAAGCCAAAAATCAGGTTAGAAATAGATTAAAAGTTAGGCATTTTCATCAAAAAACTAATATAATTGCGCACCCTTAAAATTTGTTATGCCAAGAAAAGCAAAAAAACAGCCCTTAGAAGTAAAAGAGAAAGAAGTCGATTCAACTGAAGAGTCTGAAGAGATTCTTTTTGGCGAAGAAGATCTAGAAAACTCTGGATTGCGCGAGTTACTTGATAAAGGTAAGGATCAAGGATTCTTAACTTATGAAGACATAAACTCTATGCTTCCTGAAGATATATCAGATCCAGATCAGGTTGAAGAAACTATCCAGATGCTGATGGATATTGGTATAGAGGTTCTCGAAACTTCAGCAAACAATTCAGATGATAACTCTGAGGCAGCACCAGAGACTATTGCAGACACAAGAACTACTTTAACTAGTGTCGAGTCAGAGGTTGGAAGAACTACTGATCCAGTAAGGCTCTATATGAGAGAAATGGGAACCGTTGATCTCTTAACTAGAGAAGGTGAGATTGCCATAGCGAAGAGAATCGAAGAAGGGGCAAGAGAACTCCTATATGCTTGCTGTTTCTATCCAGGTATTGTTGACAGAATATTGGATGAATATCAGGAAGTTGTTGCTGAAGATAGAAGACTATCAGAGGTTATGGTTGGTTTTATGGATATTGAAGAAGGAATTCCACCTCCTGCTCTAGCGCAAAAAAAAGAAAAAGAGGAAAAAGGTGAGTCAGAGGAAGAAGAGCAATCTGGTCCAGACCTGGCTGAAGTAAAAAAACGTTTTAGTGCCTTAAAAAGACAATTTAATAAAACAGAGAAGGCTTGCACTAGATCAAGAACGAGTAAAGCCGCCATTATTGAACAACAAAAGTTAGGCGAAATTTTTCAATTTTTGAAACTTTCTCCAACCCAATTTGAAATCATTGCTAATCCAGCAAGAGATGCCTTAGAAATTATTAGAGAGGTTGAAAAGTATATCTTCACTATATTAGTGAAGAGAGGAAAGATGCCTCGAAAAGAATTTATCAAGGAATATTCAGGAAATGAAGCCGATGCCTCTTGGTCAGAAAAAATCGCAAAATCAAGAAAGCCTTGGGCCAAAGAGGCGAAAGCAAATCTTGAAGAAATTGTAAGACTACAAAATAAACTTTCTAAGTTAGAAAAAATAATTCAACTTCCCATTAGCGAAATCAAAGATATCAATAGAAGGATGTCTATAGGGGAAGCAAAAACTCGAAGAGCTAAAAAAGATATGGTAGAGGCTAACTTAAGACTTGTCATATCTATAGCTAAAAAATACACAAATAGAGGCTTGCAGTTCCTGGATTTAATTCAAGAAGGAAATATAGGCCTAATGAAAGCAGTTGATAAGTTTGAATACAGAAGAGGGTATAAATTTTCTACCTACGCAACTTGGTGGATTAGACAGGCAATTACGAGATCGATAGCTGATCAAGCTAGAACTATTCGTATCCCAGTACATATGATTGAGACCATAAATAAACTCAATAGAGTGTCTAGACAAATGGTTCAAGAAATGGGCAGAGAACCAACCCCAGAAGAGTTAGGTGAACGCATGGACCTTCCTGAAGATAAAGTCAGGAGAGTATTGAAGATTGCTAAGGAACCAATTTCTACAGAAACACCTATCGGTGATGAAGAGGATACAACACTTGGAGATTT
>ERZ802830.4923-NODE-4923-length-10458-cov-5.2084_pt1 | contig 10458 bp, 9 predicted proteins | sample MGYA00345654_ERZ802830 | MGnify/ENA primary metagenome ERZ802830 (study PRJEB30503, sample SAMEA104212375) | marine metagenome | biome: Westerlies Biome; feature: [SRF] surface water layer (ENVO:00010504) within the epipelagic zone...; material: water...
TATATCAGTAAATGCTTTGGCCGTGTTTACTGCATCTTGACCAGTCATAGAGTCAACAACAAAAAGCGTTTCTGAGGGCTTGATCGCTTGATGTATGGCTTTGATCTCATTCATCAATACTTCATCTATGGCTAAACGTCCTGCAGTATCGATTATAACTAGGTCATGCTTGTCTTTTTTAGCGACTTCTAGCGCTGCTTGAGCAATTTTAACAGGATTTTTTTCTTCCCGATCTTCGTAAATTGCTGCACCTACTTGTTCTGCCACTACACCCAATTGGTCAATGGCAGCTGGACGGTAGACGTCACAGGCAACCAACAAAGGTTTTTTTGCATGCTTTTTTTTGAGATGATGAGCAAGTTTACCACTAAATGTGGTTTTACCAGAACCCTGAAGACCCGACATCAAAATTATTGTTGGACTTGAATCTAAATTGATTCCGACCGCATCAGATCCCATCAGTTCAACCAATTCATCTTTTACAATTTTGACTAATAATTGGCCGGGTTGAAGGCTTGTTAATACCTTTTGGCCTAACGCTTTTTCCTTTACTCTTACTGTAAATTCTTTAGCGATTTTAAAATTTACATCAGCATCCAATAACGCTCGGCGAACTTCTTTAAGCGTTTCTGCAACATTGATCTCTGTGATCTTGCCATGCCCCTTTAAAACCTGAAATGCCTTATCGAGTTTGTTACTAAGATTGTCAAACATATTTATTAGGTCTGGTTACTGTCTCGCAAAAATAAGGAATGCGATTTGATTATTCTTCATTTGAATCCTTGGAATGAAACATCAAACCCATTACTACAGCATGAGGAAAAGTAATAGCTGCAAGGAAAGAAAAGAAAATTGAAAGATATTGGTCCTCTGGCACACTCGCAAAGTAATAAAATAGTAGCATACCTGCTAGAGCTAAAATCCAATATAATGCTGCTGCCTTCAGATATTGTAACAGTGAATTCCGAGTACTCGCTTTATAGATATATTTGAGCTGAGAGTTTAAGGAGGGAATACTGTGCCACAAAACAAAATACAATCCAAATCCAAATAACAAGCTGGCATTTGAAAATAAAAATGCTAGCACGACTAACAATCCCAACTCCAAGAGGTAATGTGTTAGATTTTTTTTACTTAAAATGAGGCATAGCAAAAATGCTAAAAAAGAGACTGCTAAACCAATCCAAAAAAACTGAAACGCTAATGTTAATCCCGTAATTTGAAGAATAATTTCAGCACTCTGTTCGTATTGAAATGTAAATAATGAGAAAAAAACAATTGCACCGTATGAAAAGTAAAACATAAATGGATTCAGACGGTCAAGGGACCTTCCACTCCAGTGTTGCTCACCGAAATGATAACAGCTGACCAGTACAAAACTCAATAAGGCTATTTTTGGAATAAAAAAGAACAGTACAATTCCCAATAATACTACTCCTATATATAGGACAAAAAATTTAAAACCCGTTGCGCCTTCTTTTTGGCGTGTTTTTTTAGCAATAATTTTTAGGTCATTAGCTCCATGGAGTATCCCAAAAGATAAAATTCCGACAATTGCGACTAGATTTTGAACCCAAATTGGAGTGAAAAGTGAAAAAATGATTGAAAATAGGCTGATCCCAAAAAAAGCGAGGAAATATTTTGGAGCTGTAAATGAGTCAGTTAGAGTTTTCAACAGAAAATATTTTAAATAAAATAGTGAGTAAGTTTAATTTTTTCTAAATTTATCTAAACAAAAACAAATAATTGATTTAATCATGGAAAAAATTCTAAGCTTAATGACTGTGGCACCAGCAATGGCCACTGACGACTATGTAGGATTCACATTCTTCGTAGGTTGTATGGCGATGATGGCAGCATCAGCGTTTTTCTTTCTCTCAATGAACTCGTTCGACAATAAATGGAAAACTTCTATTTTGGTGTCTGGACTAATTACATTCATTGCAGCAGTACACTACTGGTACATGCGTGACTATTGGGCAACCAATATGACCTCACCTACTTTCTTTAGATATGTAGACTGGGTATTGACAGTACCATTAATGTGTGTTGAATTCTATTTAATTCTAAAAGCAGCAGGTGCTACAAAACAATTGATGTGGAAAATGATTTTCGCTTCAATGGTGATGTTAGTAACTGGATACTTTGGAGAAGCTGTTTACACTTCAGGATCTGGTCCTGCAGTTTGGGGGCTTTTTTCAGGTCTTGCTTATTTTTGGATAGTATACGAAATCTGGTTGGGTGGAGCTGCAAAGCTTGCTGCCTCTGCAGGTGGAGCGGTACAATCTGCACACAAAACTCTTTGCTGGTTCGTTCTCGTAGGATGGGCTATTTATCCTATCGGATATATGGCTGGTACTGAAGGATGGTACAGCGGAATCTTTGGTGGTCTTCCAATGGATGTTGTTTACAACATCGGGGATGCTATCAATAAGATTGGATTTGGTTTAGTTGTTTACAACTTAGCTGTTCAATCTAAATAATCCCTTATTGGGAAAATATTGCTATGAAAAAAAAATCGCTCTTCGGAGCGATTTTTTTTTTACATTCTTTCTGGAACTTCCATTCCCAAAAGCCCCAGTCCGCTTTGAATGACTTTAGCAACCTCACTACATAAGCTCAGTCTGAATGTCTCTAACTCCTTATCATCTCCTCCTAAGATGGGAACATTTTGATAAAACGAGTTAAATAATTCAACAAGATCGTAAGTGTAATTTGCAATGAGTGCTGGACTGTACTGCTTAGCCGCTTGCTGAATGATTTCAGGATATGACAGCAATTGTTTAATGATCTCTTTTTCTTTAGGGTTGATTTCGACTATTTTATGAGACTGGGAACTCACAGCTTTACTTCTTAGTATGGATTGGATTCTAGCATAGGTATACTGGATAAAAGGGCCAGTATTTCCAGCAAAATCAACTGAAGTTTTCGGATCGAAGAGTATACTCTTTTTGGGATCTACTTTCAGTATAAAGTATTTTAATGCACCTAGACCAATGGTTCGATATAGAAGCTGCTTGTCATCATTCGACATTCCTTCCAGTTTTCCAAGCTCTTCTGAAAGACTTGCTGCCGTGGCTGTCATTTCTTCCATCAAGTCATCTGCATCCACAACAGTCCCTTCTCTACTCTTCATCTTGCCTTCGGGCAAATCAACCATCCCATAACTCAAATGATAAAGGGAATCAGCCCAAGAATAGCCTAACTTTTTTAATATCAAAAACAAGACTTTAAAATGATAGTCCTGTTCATTTCCAACCGTATAAACCATACCGTCCATCGTTGGATTGTCCTTAAATCGCTGTAAAGCCGTTCCTAAATCTTGAGTCATGTAAACCGCTGTACCATCGGATCGGAGTAATAACTTTTCGTCTAATCCTTCTTCGGTAAGATCTACCCAAACAGAACCGTCATCTTTTTTGTAAAAAATTGATTGTTCTAAACCTTGTTCGATGAGCTCCTTACCTAATAAGTAGGTTTTGCTTTCATAATAGTAAGAATCAAAGGAAACTCCAAGGTTGGAGTAGGTAGTTTCAAATCCTTTATAAACCCAATTATTCATTTTTTCCCAAAGGGCAACTACTTCAGCGTCACCCGCCTCCCATGCTCTTAGCATTTGCTGTGCTTCTAAAAATAGTGGGGCTTGCACTTTGGCCTCTTCTATTTCCATCCCTTTAGATATAAGCGAATCAATCTCTTTTTTGTATTCTTGATCAAAACGGACGTAATAATTACCTGCTAATTTATCTCCTTTCAAACCGGAAGTGTCTGGAGTTTCTCCATCTCCAAAGTGCTTCCATGCAACCATGGATTTACAAATATGTATCCCACGGTCGTTAATGATTTGCGTTTTGAGTACATTTTTACCACTGGCTTCTAAAATTTGAGCTACAGCATAACCCAACAAATTATTTCTTATATGGCCTAAATGAAGTGGTTTGTTGGTATTGGGGGAAGAATACTCGACCAAATAAACTGATTTAGAATCTGGTTTGATATGCCCGTAGTTCTGAGATGCAGAAATTTCATTCATTACTTTGACATAATAAGCATCTGCAATACTCAGATTTAAAAAGCCTTTTACGACATTATAATCAGTGACCCATTCATTATGAGTCTTGAGGAAATCACCCAATTGATTCGACAGTTCTACTGGATTTGTTTTGATAAAACGCAATAAAGAAAAAACCACTAAAGTAAGATCTCCTTCAAACTCTTTTCGAGTGGCTTGAAACTCAAACTGGGGAATAGTTACATCAAAAGTCTCTTTTAAAAAAGGTTTTAAAGCCTCTGAAATCTGTTGCGCTAGTGATTGCATAAATGAGTTTCGGTAAAGATAATTATTGTAAACCAATTAGAGTGGTCAATTCAATGGCTTTAAAGTCGAATTCTCCCTGTAAGTTTTACCTCATTATAATTGAAACTTTTCGTTCAAAAACTCATTCTAAAAAAAATATGCTTAGTCGAGAAGCCGTATCTTAGCAATTCATGTTATTAAACATATCTTATAACGACCCTGAGGTCAGACGGAAGATTGAAAATGCCGTTGGAAAGCCTTTTTCCTTGCAAAAAAGATGGAAACTTGGAGGGATTGGCTCTCCAAAGCTTTTTATGAATAGCTGTTCAATTGACATTCATAATCTGATGATACTGGATCATAACATCAATCAATGCAATATTGAATTACGCCCTCAAGGGATAATTGTCCGTTTTAGAAGTCTTTTAGAAACTTATGGGTTGATTATCCCCTACTACAAGCTTAAAGTATATAAAGGCAAAGCACAGGAATATTCCATATACATGGATCAGTATTTTATTAAAGTGTTGGCAGACAATAAGGGGGTTCATCAATTCTTTAAAAAAGTAGCTGATGAAAAGATATTAAATACTCCAACCTCCTTTGAAGATTTTTAGAGGATTAGAATGACCGTTCTGTCTTCCCAGTATAAATCTGACGTGGACGTCCAATAGGTTCATTGTTTTTTCTCATCTCCAACCACTGAGCAATCCACCCTGGTAGTCGTCCAAGAGCAAACATTACAGTAAACATCTCGGTTGGGATACCCAAAGCGCGGTAGATAATTCCAGAATAGAAATCTACATTGGGATATAATTTCCGCTCAATAAAATAAGGATCCTTTAAAGCTTCCTGTTCAAGTCCTTTAGCAATCTCAAGTACAGGGTCATTTATTCCCAATTCTTGAAGTACCTCATCAGCAGCTTTTTTGATTATTCGAGCTCTAGGATCAAAGTTTTTATATACACGATGACCAAATCCCATCAAACGGAAAGGATCATTTTTATCTTTGGCTTTTGCCATGTATTTTTTGGTATCTCCACCGTCAGCTTGTATTGCTTCAAGCATTTCTATCACTGCTTGGTTGGCGCCTCCGTGAAGTGGTCCCCAAAGCGCTGAAATACCAGCAGAAACCGAAGCGAAAAGTCCTGCGTGTGACGAGCCTACTATACGGACTGTAGAGGTTGAACAATTCTGCTCATGATCTGCGTGTAAAATCAATAATTTGTTCAGTGCATTGACCAATACAGGACTGGGCTCAAAATCTTGATGTGGTAATTTAAACATCATATGAGCGACATTTTCAACATAAGACAAGGAAGTATTGGCATAATTTAAAGGCAAACCTTTTACCTTGCGATGTGTCCAAGAGGCGAGTATAGGAAATTTGGCCATCAACATAATGATAGCCTCTCGCATATCCGCTTCTGATTCTATATCAACTGAATTCGGGTTAAATGCAATCAGGCCTGAAGTCAGAGAAGAAAGGACGCCCATAGGATGAGCTGCCTTTGGGAAACTCTTTAAGATTAACTTCAAATCTTCATCTACTAAGGAATCTTCGCGAATTTCTTTATTCAATAAATCCAGCTCACTTTTTGTAGGTAATTCTCCAAAGATCAGCAAAAAGGCAACCTCAATAAAACTTGATTTTTCACATAATTCTTCTATAGAGTACCCACGATATCTAAGGATACCTTCTTCACCGTTTAAATAAGTTATTCCGCTTTTACAAGAGCCTGTATTTTTATATCCGGGGTCATAAGTAATTAAACCTGTTTGTGCTCTTAAGCTTTTAATATCAATCCCTTTTTCATTCTCAGAACCTTCAACTAATGGAAACTCAAAAGTTGTATCCTGATAGGTAAGTTTTACTGAATCGCTCATTTTAAGTCATCTTTATTTATTCAACTATCCTAACTTACTCAATAAAGTAGTGGGGCTATACCTTGAGTTATCTATTTTTATTTAAATGCTTTTTTCCTGGAAAATAAGCTTGGTGCTCCAATGCTTCTTCAATACGCAACAACTGGTTGTATTTTGCCATACGGTCACTTCTCGAAGCAGAACCTGTCTTTATTTGTCCTGTATTGAGAGCAACAGCTAAATCAGCTATTGTATTGTCTTCTGTCTCTCCTGAACGGTGGGACATCACGGAAGTATAACCCGCTCGGTGAGCCATATCAACTGCCGCAATAGTTTCAGATAAAGTACCAATTTGATTCACTTTAATCAAAATGGAGTTTGCTATCCCTTGCTCTATCCCTCTGCTCAAACGCTCAAGATTGGTTACGAAAAGGTCGTCACCGACGAGTTGAACACGATCTCCAGCTTTATCAGTGAGTAATTTCCACCCTTCCCAATCATTTTCATCCATTCCGTCTTCAATGGAGATAATGGGGTATTTTGCACTCAACTCAGCTAAATAGCTTGCTTGCTCCTCTGAATTTCTTTTCACTCCTTTATCGCCTTCAAAAAGGGTATAATCATAAACCCCATTCTCATAAAACTCCGCTGCTGCACAATCCAAAGCTATCATCACTTCTTCTTCAGGTTTATAGCCTGCATTTTGTATTGCTTTTAAGATGGTGTCTAGAGCATCTTCTGTGCCATCTAAAGAGGGAGCAAATCCTCCTTCATCACCAACAGCTGTACTTAAATTTCTGTCGTGAAGTACTTTTTTTAGATGATGAAAAATCTCAGACCCCATTTGCATGGCGTGAGTAAAAGACTTAGCTCCTACAGGCATTACCATAAATTCTTGAAAGGCAATAGGTGCATCAGAATGTGAACCCCCATTAATGATGTTCATCATGGGTACGGGTAAGGTTTTAGCACTTACACCTCCAATATAACGGTATAAAGGAAGCCCAAGTTCGTTTGCGGCAGCTTTAGCTGCTGCAAGTGAAACGCCTAGAATCGCGTTTGCTCCAAGTTTTGATTTGTTGGGTGTGCCATCCAAATCAATCATGGATTGATCTATATTTTCTTGTTCAAACACTGAGGTTCCAATAATTTCTTGGGCAATAATATTGTTTACATTATCAACAGCTTTACCTACGGCTTTGCCCATATAAGCACTTCCTCCGTCTCTAAGTTCTACTGCTTCATGCTCTCCAGTAGAAGCCCCTGATGGAACTGCTGCTCTTCCTAAAATGCCGTTTTCAGTGATTACATCTACTTCTACAGTTGGATTCCCTCTGGAATCAAAAATCTGTCTCGCATGCACGCTAATAATGATACTCATGTGTGTTTAAATTAAAGTGGTTTTATTTGAATATTATTGGTTTTCTAAAATTTCTTTGAATTGATCAAAAAGGTAAACTGAATCGTTTGTTCCAGGACCTGCTTCAGGATGATACTGAACCGAAAAGCAATTTTTGCCATTCAAACGAATCCCTGCAAGGGTTTGATCATTCAAGTGTATATGGGTAATCTCAACATCGGGATGATTTTTAGCAGCTTCCATTTCTACAGCAAATCCGTGATTTTGTGATGTGATTTCTCCTTTACCGGTAAGAACATTTTTAACCGGGTGGTTGATTCCTCGATGACCGTTAAACATTTTAAAGGTTGGAATACCATTTGCTAATGCAATAATCTGATGACCTAAACATATTCCGAACAAGGGTTTATCTGAATCAATTATTTGCTTTGCAACACTCTGAACTGACTCAAGCGGTTGGGGATCTCCTGGACCATTTGAAATAAAATATCCATCAGGATTCCAATCAGCCATAGTTTCTAATGAAGTATCGTAAGGAAAAACTTTGACATACATATCTCTTGCAGCCATATGCTTTAAGATATTGCGCTTAATACCTAAATCCAAAGCTGCTATTTTAAAGCTTGCATCAGGATCTCCATAGGTATAGGCCTCTTTAGTAGATACTTTAGATGCCAGCTCTGAACCTTCCATGCTTGGAGCATTTTGCAATTCTTTGACTAACTCATCTTCTCTTTCTATTTCCGTTGAAATTGCAGCATTCATGGCGCCGTTTTCTCGAATGTAGTTGACTAAAGCACGGGTATCAACATCTGAAATGGTCACTAATTTATGCTTCTCGAGATAATCGAATAAAGACATTTCAGCAGCTGCTCTTGAATAAGAAAAACTAAAATCTTTACAAATAAGTCCAGAAATCGAAATTCGGTCCCATTGAGAATCACTTTCTAAAAAACCATAGTTGCCAATATGGGTGTTGGTTGTAACCATAATCTGACCAAAATATGAGGGATCAGTAAAGATTTCTTGGTAGCCAGTCATGCCGGTATTGAAACAAATTTCACCAAAATCTGAGCCTTCAATACCAATTGATTTACCGTAAAATTTAGTGCCGTCTGCTAAGAGTACAATCGCTTTTTTGCTAGATTGATATTTCATATTAATTATTTACAAAATAAACCAAAAAAAGGATAAACTAAAACGTTTATCCTTTTAAATTACTGGGAATTAAGATCTAAAACAGAATTACTCTCCATCTTTGTTTTCTGATTCTTCCCCTTCGTTTTTTGGAGCTTCAGCTGGCTTTTCAGGAGCCGCTGTTTCTACCTGATCAACTTTTTCCTCTACAACTGGAGCTTCAACTTTTTCTTCTTCAACTACTGCCTCTGCTGTTGCAGCTGCTGGAGCTGTTGATTTAGATTTACCTCCACGTCTTCTAGACTTTTTCTTGGCTTTTTCTTCAGTTTTGTAAACCTCATTAAAATCGACCAATTCAATCATTGCCATGTCTGCATTGTCTCCCAATCGATTCCCTAATTTAATAATTCGGGTATAGCCTCCTGGACGGTCTCCTACTTTTGAGGCAACCTCTCTAAACAACTCTGACACTGCCGTTTTGTCTCTCAAAGAAGAGAAAGCCAAACGTCTGTTGTGAGTAGTGTCTGATTTTGATTTGGTAATAATAGGCTCAATAAACTGCTTAAGCGCTTTAGCTTTAGTTACCGTAGTATTGATTCTTTTATGCTCAATCAATGAACAAGCCATATTGGCCAGCATTGATTTTCTGTGTGCGGTCTTTCGACCCAAGTGAATTACTTTCTTTCCGTGTCTCATTTTCCTTACTTAAAAATGTGGATTAATCTTTATCTAACTTATACTTCGCTAAGTCCATTCCAAATGAAAGGCCTTTGAGAACAACGAGTTCCTCTAATTCCGTAAGGGACTTTTTACCAAAGTTTCTAAACTTCATCAGATCGTTTTTATTGTAGGAAACTAAATCCCCTAGGGTATCAACTTCAGCAGCTTTTAAACAATTTAAAGCGCGAACTGAAAGGTCCATATCTACCAATTTAGTTTTTAACAATTGACGCATATGCAGTGATTCCTCGTCGTAGGTTTCAGCTTGAGCTATTTCATCTGCTTCTAGGGTAATGCGTTCATCAGAGAACAATAAGAAGTGATGAATTAGTGTTTTAGCTGCCTCAGTCAAGGCATCCTTAGGATGAATAGATCCATCAGTGATTACTTCAAATATTAATTTTTCGTAATCTGTCTTTTGCTCTACACGAAAGTTTTCAATGCTGTATTTTACATTCTTTACAGGAGTAAAAATAGAATCGATTGCAATTACACCAACTTCAGCGTTTGTTTTTTTATTTTCCTCTGCTGGAACATATCCTCTTCCTTTTTCGATGGTAATTCCCATATTCATTTGCACATCTTTGCCAAGATTGCAAATGACGAGGTCAGGGTTCAAAACTTGGAATCCAGAAATAAATTTCTGAAAATCAGCGGCTTTTAGTTGCTCTTGTCCTCCGATTGAAAGGGTTACTTTTTCATCTTCGATTTCGTCAATCTGACGCTTAAATCGAATTTGCTTTAGGTTCAAAATAATCTCTGTAACATCTTCCACAACTCCAGGAATGGTAGAAAACTCATGCTCGACGTTTTCAAGCTTAACAGAAGTTATTGCGAAGCCTTCTAGTGAGGATAACAATACACGTCTAAGTGCATTCCCTACTGTAAGACCGTATCCAGGTTCTAAAGGACGAAATTCAAATTTGCCTTCGAACTCTGAAGAGTCGATCATAATAACTTTATCCGGTTTTTGAAAATTCAATATTGCCATAATTTGCTTCCGTTTGCTTATTTAGAGTATAATTCTACGATTAATTGTTCCTTGATGTTCTCAGGGATTTGAAGGCGTTCAGGAACA
>ERZ802830.4925-NODE-4925-length-10455-cov-12.8366_pt1 | contig 10455 bp, 9 predicted proteins | sample MGYA00345654_ERZ802830 | MGnify/ENA primary metagenome ERZ802830 (study PRJEB30503, sample SAMEA104212375) | marine metagenome | biome: Westerlies Biome; feature: [SRF] surface water layer (ENVO:00010504) within the epipelagic zone...; material: water...
TAATGCCATACTTTATATATAGGACTCAGTTTGAGTATTTCAAATATAAATCTTTTGTGCCAATGTGAGTGTTTTCCGTTGTCGTTAAAAAACTAAATAATTTTTTTTCTTCAGAGCACTTGTTCCAATAGGAAGGAATATTAAATATTTCTGGATAATCTTCTAAAACTCCCTTTCGAATGAAATGACAACCTTGGAATTGTGCATTGCATTGACTTGAGGGAAATTGAACAAATTGATCGGATAAGATTTCAAGATCATGAAAATCACTCTTAGTTTTAGCTAAGAGTAAATTGTCGATATTTTGATTTATTTGGAAAAAATCCCATGCGCTATTTATTTCTTGGGCAAATTGTGCTTGCCAAAGATTATCCGTATTTAAAACTAGAAGATCATTTTGGTGAATTTTTTTTATCCCTCCGCCCGTTCCTAAAATCTCTGGCTCAAATGATATTTTTATATTTTCATAACTTTTATTGATATGTGATTGAATAAGATCTGCATGGTAATGTGTATTCACATAAATATTTTCCGTTTGTAATGGCTTAATTAAATCAAAAGCATAATCGATCAGAGGCTTGCCTTTAATGGGCAATAATGGCTTTGGAAGTTCTTTAGTTAAGTCTTCCATTCTTGTGCCCAACCCTGCTGCTAAAATTAATACATCCATTTATTTGGTTTTATTATAAATTTCTTCAAATAGTTCTCTTAAATCCCAGAAACGAAGATATTCAACATGCTTTAATATTTGTAGCCATGTATTTTTTCGATATTTTTTTAAATATTGGGTTTTTCCTGATCGGTATAAATTCACCCAGTTTCCTAAAATTCGAAGATTTCGGGCGAGACTGACCAAATGAATATCAGATCGAAAATCAACTAGAGAGAGATTTAGTTTTTTTGCGTAATTTCGAATTAACATGTCCTCTGTTTGAGAGGAATACAATCGTCGAGCATCAAATATCAAAGAGGCAATATCGAGATAGGGGTGATTGTAGTGAAGGTCTTGATGATCGATAAGATAGAGATCTTTTTGATAGTAAATGAAGTTCTCCAGAAAAAAATCTCCATGTGTGAGAGTAGGTTTGTATTTATTCAACGAAATAAGGTTATTTTTCAATGATTTTTGAATAAGTCGATTGAGATAATAGCCTATTTGAATTTTATAATCGAAGTATTCGATATAAGTCTCAATTCCCTTTGAAGCGTTTCTAGTGAGATTGTTAAAAGGTTTGATGGGGATGCCGGAAAATCTTTTTCTTGGATGTTGTAAAAGTTTTAAGGTTTTAATTACTTGAGGGAAAATATTTTTTAATTCCTCTTTTTTATAGTACTTCGAAGCATTGTTGACTGGAAAATATTCCATTAACAAATACTTGTGAGTGGGGTTTTTTTCAATAACTGAGGGTGTGAGAACTCCCTGTGAGTAAAGAGCATGGTCAGCTCTTAAATATCTTTGATACTCCACTGGATTATTTTGAAAGGATAATAAAAGAAATGTTTTTTTGCCTGTTTTGCAAAGTTGAAAAATTTTATTTGAGGCATCGGGATTAAACTTAAGTGGGCCGCCTGTTTTAATATTTTTATTTAATAATTGTTTTTTTACTTTTGATAAGTTTGATTTTTTTAAGGAAGCCATTTGGGGTTTGATGAACTTATCTCAATAATACGACTTTGTTCTTTTAAATTAATCTTAATCAACATTGCATCAGGAAGATATCTTTTTTTTAAATCTTCTAAAGGCCATTCAATTAATAAGCAGTTATTCATAAAATAATCTTCCAAATCGACATGGGTCTTTTCATCAACTTGATAAAAATCAAAATGAATTAAGTTGAGTTTTTTAAAATTATAATGATGTTCTCGCTGGTATGTAGGACTACCCAAAAAATGAAAATCTTGATTGGCTTTTATGGCTAAAGATTTGAGCAAATGTCTTATGAATGTTGTTTTCCCTGATCCCACTTCACCTTCAAAAAAAAGTATTTGTTGGTGTTGTAAAAGACGAGATATTTTATCAACTAAACCTTTTAATTCAGACTCTTGGTTAATAGTAAAACTGAGGCTCAATTATGCGAGAGACTTAAAGTCAGAAACCAGGTCTAAGGCTTCCCAAGAAAACGCCCCTGTCCCACTGTCATGTTTTCTTCCAAAATGACCGTAGGCGGCTGTTTGCTCATAAATAGCCTTATTTAATTGAAGTTTTTCACGTATTCCTTTTGGAGATAAATTCATAATCTCCGGGATAGCCGCTTCAATTTTCGCTTCATCAATGGTGTTTGTTCCTTGAGTATTGACATAAATTGACAAAGGCTTTGCCACACCAATAGCGTAAGATAGTTGAATAGTACACTGAGTACTGAGACCCGCGGCAACAATATTTTTAGCGAGGTATCGAGCAGCATATGCAGCAGAACGGTCAACTTTAGTTGGATCTTTTCCTGAAAATGCACCGCCACCATGAGGTGCGGCTCCGCCGTAAGTATCAACAATAATTTTTCTGCCAGTTAATCCTGTATCGCCATCTGGTCCACCAATCACAAAGTTGCCTGTCGGATTGACATAGTATTCACTATTAGAAAGGCCATCGAGTAAGTTTGAAGGAATTGACTCTTTTAATACAGGAGTGACTGTTTCTTTCACCGCTGCTGGCGAGAGGCCCTCTGCATGCTGAGTAGAAATAACAACTGACGTAACAGCACTTGGTTGGCCATTAACATATTTTAAAGTTATCTGACTTTTGGAGTCGGGCTCAAGTCCTTGGAGAGAACCGTCTTTACGACCTTTTGCCATTAGTTCTAAAATTTTATGAGAGTAATAAATTGGTGCTGGCATCAATTCAGGAGTTTCTGTGCAAGCGTATCCGAACATAATTCCTTGATCTCCCGCACCCTCATCTTTCTCAGCTGAAGAGTCGACACCCATAGCAATATCCGCTGACTGACTATGAAGCAAATATTGAACATCGGCGTTTTGCCAATGAAAGCCATCTTGCTCGTAACCTATATCTTTAATGCAGTCTCTAACTTTAGAGATGATTTCATCTTTATCTTCTTGAACTGGTCCTCGAATTTCGCCCGCCAACACAACCTTATTGGTGGTGGTAAGAGTTTCGCAAGCCACCCTTGCAAAAGGATCCTTGGCAATAAAATGATCAACGACCATATCAGAGATACGATCCGATACTTTATCGGGGTGTCCTTCAGAAACGGACTCAGAAGTAAAAATGAAATCTTTTCTCATGATTAATACCTATAAGTTTCTTTCTTAAATGGTCCTTGTTGTTCAACGCCGATGTAATCGCTTTGCTCTTTGGACATTTCGGTTAATTTCGCCCCTACTTTTTTGAGGTGGAACATAGCTACCATTTCATCCAATTTTTTCGGTAAAACATAGACTTTGTTTTCATAGTTTTGGTGATTTTTCCAAAGCTCCATTTGGGCTAAGACCTGATTAGAAAAAGAAGCGCTCATCACAAAACTAGGGTGGCCCGTAGCATTTCCTAAGTTCACCAGACGGCCTTTGGATAAAATGATTAATTTTTTATCATCAGGAAAAGTTACTTGGTCCACTTGAGGTTTGATTTCTTCCCATTTGTAATTTTGAAGAGACTCGATTTGAATTTCATTATCGAAGTGACCGATATTACAAACAATGGCTCGGTCTTTCATTTCTCTCATATGATCTTGAGTAATAATATCTTTATTTCCTGTGGCCGTAACAAAGATGTCTGCATACTTACAAGCATCATCCATCGTCACTACTTCATATCCTTCCATAGCAGCTTGAAGCGCACAAATGGGATCGACCTCTGTTACTTGAACACGAGCACCAGCTCCACGTAAACTTGCAGCACTTCCTTTACCCACGTCGCCAAAGCCTGCCACGACAGCAACCTTACCTGCCATCATCACATCTGTACCACGACGAATACCATCAACTAAACTTTCTTTACATCCATACAGATTATCAAACTTACTTTTTGTAACGGAGTCGTTCACATTAATTGCAGGAACTTTAAGAGTTCCTTTTTCAACCATCTGCTCAAGTCGAAGAACGCCTGTGGTAGTCTCTTCAGACAGGCCTTTAATATTTTTTAATAACTCAGGATACTTTTCATGCATGCGCAACGTTAAGTCACCGCCATCATCTAAGATCATGTTGGGCTCCCAACCATCCGCTTCAATAGTTTGATCGATGCACCACCAAAACTCCTCTTCGCTCATTCCCTTCCAAGCAAACACGGGAGTACCGCTTTGAGCAATAGCTGCTGCTGCATGATCTTGGGTTGAATAAATATTACATGAACTCCATCGACACTTTGCACCCAACGCAACAAGTGTCTCAATCAGAACAGCTGTTTGTATCGTCATATGTAAACAGCCCATAATGTTTGCTCCAGCCAGAGGTTTCGAGTCGCCGTACTGCTCACGAATGGCCATTAATCCTGGCATTTCAGTTTCGGCTATTTCTATTTCTTGTCTCCCAAAAGCATGCTGAGAGATATCTTTTACTTTATAATCCAATGTGTCCTCCTTTAGTGGCTAGATTAATAATGATAAAACACGATTTAGTCATATTTTTCAATGTCTTTTTATTCTGGGGCCAAGCTGTTGGATAACCTCGCCAGCACGAGCATTACCTTGAGCTAAAGCCTCATCAATTGGTTTGTCTGATAAATATTGATCGAGGAAGCCAGCAGCGAAATTATCACCTGCCCCCGTTGTATCAATGACTTGTTCAATTTTTTGGGCTGGTTGATGAGCAACTGTATTTCCATGGATAAAGTATGCACCCTCAGCACTTGCGGTCATTGCAATTTTTTTTCCAAAGGATTGAAAGAAAGCTGAGACATCTGCCATGGTCTCACTTTGTGCAAACATTTTAGCTTCATCAAAATTACAAAAGACAAGATCAACATATTCTTCGATAAATTCTTTTAGTTCATCGCGATGACGATCAACACAAAAAGGATCTGAAAGAGATAATGAAGTTTCAATGTTCATTGTCTTTGCAATCTTTCCTACTTTTTTTAAAGTTTGTTTTGTTAAGTCATGATCCCATAAATACGACTCCATATAAATATGATCAATGCCTTGAAGGCTATCTTCGGTTAGCTCATCGGGATGAAGCTGTGAGCCAATACCAATATGCGTTGCCATTGTTCTCTCTCCATCTGGTGAGACAAGAATATTACAACAGCCGGTGGGAAGGTCATTTTGTTTGATCACTCCCTTGTAAGCAATATTTGCTTTCTCTAAATCTTGAATAAATGCCTGTCCGTACTCATCCTCATTCACCTTGCCATAAAATGCAGCCTCATGAGAGGTATAATTTAATTCATGGATTGTATTGCAAACTGATCCGCCAGAGGTGATAAGGGGATTTTCAAAATGTGAACGAATTTCTTGTATATGAGACTCTTCAATTAATGTCATAGACCCTTTGGTCAGATTGAGGGCAGATATAGTGTTATCTTCCACTTGGCAGATAACATCAACAAGGGCTGTGCCCACTCCTAGTATTTTTTTCACTCGATGAAAATAATATTTTCTTCCAAGAGGTCCAATGAAAAATATTCATGATTTCAGGAAAAGAATTAATTAAAAATTCAAGAATCTAGGTGGTAATTTTGACTGATTTTACTAAGCTTTTATGACATCAAAACAAATATTCGCTCATTTAAAAAAAATTGATAAAAACCTGTGAATATTTCCAAGAATAGTGTGAGTGGAATCATGAGATTCTATTTGAATTTATTGGCTTTTAGGAATTTAATATAAAAAAAATTGACTAGCTTTGTCTATAGATAGTATATTCACTAGGCAAGAGGCCACTAGATCTAGTGATTTTTTGCTTATATATACACAAACTTGGTAGGTAGAATGGAAACAAATAGCGCAGAAAATATAGAAAAATCAACAAAAAACACGGTAGTCAATAAGCAAAACGAAGAGATAAACCTATTAAGTTTGAGCGTTGTCAGACGTGATGGCTCAATAACCCCTTTTAAGTCAGATAAAATCGCCTCAGCTATTAGAAAAGCGTTTTTAGCTCAAAATGACATTCGTGATAGTAAAAAAATAGACCAAACAGTTAATGAAATAACTGAAACTGTCACTGGAGCCCTCACACGTCGTATTGCTAATGGCGATATGATCCACATTGAAGATATTCAAGATCAAGTGGAATTGGCTTTGATGAGAGGCGAGCACCATAAAGTAGCTAGAGCCTATGTTCTTTATCGCGAGCAAAGAGCCAAACAACGATATAAAACAGCACAACTCAACGAGCAGGTTGGTGCAAAAGTTTCAACAATGGCTGTTACTAAGAGGGATGGTAACAAAGAGGATATTTCCCTAGAAAAAATTACTAATCGTATTTCAGTCCTTTCAAATGGATTAGAAATTGACCCAATTACCATCGCTCAGAAAGCTATCCAAGGTTTGTACGATGGAATTACTACAAATGAAATTGACACGTATCTTGCTGAGACTGCAGCAGCGTTAACAGTAGAACATCCGGACTACTCTTATCTTGCGGGTCGTATTAAAGCAAATGCTCTGCATAAAGAGACACCGGGTTTCATTATTGCTACAAAAAATTTATTCGAAGATGGTTTGCTAAGAGAAGAGTATTACCAGAAGGTTATGGCTCACGCTGAAGATATTGAAAAAATAATCGACTACGATCGTGATTATCTTTTTGATTATTTCGCTTTAACTACACTCTTTAGAGCCTACCTCTTGCAATTCAATAGTAAGGTCATTGAGCGTCCACAAGACCTATGGATGCGTGTTGCACTATGCGTGGCCGGAGATAAGTTTGATTTCTATCAGGTGAAAAAAACTTACGACAGTCTCTCTCAAGGGCTCTATACGCATGCCACTCCTACGCTTTTTAACAGTGGTCTAAAAATGCAGCAACTCTCTTCTTGTTTTTTGATTGGAATGGAAGATGACTCCATCGAGGGTATTTTTAACACAGTCAAAGATTGTGCCCTTATCTCAAAGACAGCTGGCGGTATTGGTCTTCATGCTCATAATGTGCGAGCAGGTGGTAGTCGTATCAAATCTACCAATGGAAAATCTAACGGACTTATTCCTTTCTTGAAAATTTTTAATGAAACCGCCCGATCAGTTGATCAAGGCGGTGGTAAAAGAAAAGGCTCTTTTGCTGTCTATTTAGAGCCTTGGCATGCTGATATTGAAGCCTTTTTAGAACTTCGTAAAAATACTGGCGCAGAAGAGTTCCGTGCTCGTGATCTTTTCTACGCGCTTTGGATCCCTGACCTTTTCATGCAGCGAGTTGAAGAAGACGGCGATTGGACACTGATGAGTGAACATGAATGCCCTGGCCTCTCAGATACTTACGGTTCTGCATTTGTTGAACTTTATACAAAGTATGAAAAAGAAATGCCTGACCTCAAAAAGATTAAAGCTCGTGCTCTCATGTCAAAAATTATTGAGGCACAGATTGAGACTGGTCAGCCTTACATGCTCTACAAAGACTCTATCAATAATAAGTCTAACCAAAAAAATATTGGTGTAATTAAATCGTCTAACCTATGTGCTGAGATTGTTGAGTACTCTGAAAAAGATGAAACTGCAGTTTGTAACTTGGCTTCTATTGCGCTTCCTAAGTTTGTTACTGATGAGGGCAAATACGATTATCAAAATCTTTATCAAATTGCAAAGCTAGCTACCAAAAACCTAGACCAAGTAATTGACATTAATTTTTATCCAACTGATAAAACACAAAACTCTAATAGCCGTCATCGTCCAATTGGATTAGGCATTCAAGGATTAGCGGATGTGTATTTCAAGATGAACATCCCTTATGACTCTGTTCAAGCTCAAATCATAAATAAGCAAATTTTTGAAACTATTTATTTTGGTGCGCTCGAAGCATCTATGGAACTAGCAGCAGATAAAGGCGCCTATTCCACTTTCCAAGGTTCCCCTTTATCTCAAGGGCAATTCCAATTTGATCTTTGGGGTGTAAAGCCATCGAACATGTGGGACTGGAAAGGTTTAATGGAAAAAATTCAAAAGCATGGTGTTCGTAATTCACTAACCACTGCTTGTATGCCAACGGCCTCTACTGGAATTATCTTAGGCAATACCGAGACATTCCAAGTTCAAACATCTAACATTTATAAAAGACAAACCCTTTCAGGTGAATTTTTGTTAGTTAATCGCCATCTAGTTAAAGAACTGATGAAACGTGATCTTTGGAGTAAAGAGTTACGTGATCAAATTATTTTAGAGAATGGATCTGTTCAAAATATTGAAGGTTTCCCTGAAGATTTGAAAGAAACCTACAAAACAGTTTGGGAGACATCGCAGAAGACAGTCATTGATATGGCTGCAGATCGTGCTCCCTTTATCGACCAAACCCAGTCAATGAATTTATGGCTAGCTACTCCAACCTTTGGAAAAGTGAACTCCATGCATATGTATGCATGGAAAAAAGGCTTAAAAACTGGGATGTATTACCTACGTAGTCGCTCTGCCGTTGATGCGGTCAAGGTCACTGTTTCATCGGAGAAAAAAGCGAAAGAATCATATGTAAAAGAGGCACAATCAAACGAACCTGAAGATTGTTTAACTTGTAGTGCCTAAAAAAATTAATCAAATTATATCAAGGAGCCAATTATGATATCAAAAGGATGTAAATCTATTTTTCCCATTCAACACCAAGAAATTTGGGATCGTTATAAACAACACGTACAAGCGTTCTGGACACCCGAAGAGGTTTCTCTTCAAGACGATCTTCGTGATCTCAAAACCCTGAATGAAGGTGAAAAACACTTTATTAAACATGTTCTCGCATTCTTTGCGAACTCTGAGGCAATGATCAATGAAAACTTAGCATCTCGCTTCTACAATGAAATTTTAATCCCTGAGTCTCGACTTTTTATTACGATGCAAATGCTCAATGAGTCCATTCATGCGGAAATGTACGGTCTTCAAATTGAAGCATACGTCGAAGACCCTGCTGAAAAAGACAAGTTATTCTCTGCTATACAAAGCGTACCTTGTATCAATAAGAAAGCTCAATGGGTTTCCAAGTGGCTCAATGGCAAACAAAACCTCCTCACTCGACTGATTGCCTTTGGACTAGTGGAGGGATTATTTTTTGCCGGTTCCTTCTGTGCTATCTACTACTTTAGAAAAAGAGGTTTGCTTCCAGGTCTCGCATTATCAAATGACTGGATTGCGAGAGATGAGGGAATGCACTTCAGCTTCTCCGCATTAATGTTTAAAACACTAAGCTCAAAATTCAATAATGGAACTCTCTCTGATGAAGATATTAAGTCGATGGATTTAATTCCAAACTTAGTCTCGCAATCAGAGTTTGAAGAAATTGTCAGAGAGGCTGTGGAATTTGAAAAAGAATTTGTGACAGATGCACTACCAGTTGACCTCATTGGAATGAACAAAGAGATGATGTGTATGTACATTGAAGCCGTCTCTGATCGTATTGCTGATCTTTTTGGATTTGAGCATGTCTACGGTACAGAAAATCCTTTTGATTTTATGAGAGCACTTGATGTTCAAAACGTCACTAACTTTTTTGAAAAACGAGTATCAGAGTATCAGCGACCAACCGATCGTTCACTCTCTTTTGACGAGTCATTCTAAGTGGACGCCACAATCTACACAAAAGAAAATTGTGTTTTTTGTACCAGAGCCAAAGCTGTCTTAGAGCCTTATAATCCAAAAATCCTAAAATTGGATGAAGACTTTAATCGAGAGCAATTCTTTGAAGTGTTCCCGACGGCTAAAACCTTCCCTCAAATCATAATTAATGGGGAGAAAATTGGCGGTTTTACTGAATTAGAACAGTGGATGGCCTTCAATAAACCTGACGATAGCTTTTAGTGTCCCTTCCAAGATACCAAGAGGTACTTGATTTCTGGTTCAAGGAATCAAATTCAAAAGATCATTGGGCTAAAAATGATGAATACGATCAAAAAATCAGAGATCGATTTTTAGAAGACGTCGAAAAAGCAATTAAGAATGAATATGATGATTGGCAAGATGAAGCTAAAAGTAGCTTAGCTCTCATCATACTTCTTGATCAATTCTCTAGAAACTTATTTCGTAACGACTCCAAATCTTATTCTCAAGACACTAAGGCCAGACTTTTGGTAATTGAAGGCGTAGATCGACAGTACCTAGAAGATCTTGATATGCCTGAAAGACTTTTTTATTTACTTCCCCTCATTCATAGTGAGGAAATGCAAGATCATATCTTTGTCCAACAATTAGGAGAAGTTTTTTTAAAAGAACATCCAAATTATGAAGGAATTAAAAAATCATGGGATGATCACACTCGTGTCATCAAAAATTTGGAAGATATCCGCACAGGAATGATATTTTACAAAGACAATCAACTACTGAAGAAATTAAATTTTTAGAAGAACCAAATTCTTCTTGGTAATTATAT
>ERZ802830.4928-NODE-4928-length-10454-cov-7.87085_pt1 | contig 10454 bp, 11 predicted proteins | sample MGYA00345654_ERZ802830 | MGnify/ENA primary metagenome ERZ802830 (study PRJEB30503, sample SAMEA104212375) | marine metagenome | biome: Westerlies Biome; feature: [SRF] surface water layer (ENVO:00010504) within the epipelagic zone...; material: water...
TCAACAGTGATAACACCTTCATTACCAACTTTTTGCATTGCTTTAGCAATCATTGTTCCAATTTCTTTATCACCATTTGCAGAAATTGTTCCAACCTGAGCTATCTCATCGCTATCTTTTACTTTCTTTGCAGATGAAACAAGGTTTTGTTTTACAACATCAACTGCAGCATCAATTCCTCTTTTTACATCCATTGGGTTCATGCCAGCGGTAACATATTTTACACCCTCTCTAACAATTGCTTGAGCTAAAATAGTTGCAGTTGTTGTTCCATCACCAGCTTCATCATTAGTTTTACTTGCAACTTCTTTAACCATTTGAGCACCCATGTTTTCAAATTTGTCTTCTAGATCTATTTCTTTAGCAACTGAAACACCGTCTTTAGTAATTCTTGGAGCACCATAAGACTTATCCATTACAACATTTCTACCTTTAGGTCCTAATGTTACTTTAACTGTATCAGCTAAAATATTTACACCCCTAATCATTGCTGCTCTTGCTTCAGCATCAAACTTCACAATTTTTGCCATTTTATTTTCTCCTTTAAATTAAGTTATTTACTAGAGATACCCATAATGTCTGATTCTTTCATTATGCTGTATTCTTTGCCATCAATTTTGACTTCAGTCCCTGACCATTTGCCAAACAAAACTTTATCCCCAACTTTAACATCCATTGGAATTGTTTTACCATCATCAGTTTTAGCTCCCCCTCCAACAGCAACAACTTTGCCTTCCTGAGGTTTTTCCTGGGCTGTGTCAGGTATGATTATTCCACCAGCAGTTTTTTCGCTGCCATCTAAAACTTCAATTAGTACTCTATCATGTAGCGGTCTAAATTTCATAAATCTCCTTATAAATATGATCTTCATATAGAGATTGCCTTTGCTATTTCAAGATATACTTCAAAATAAGTTTTTTGAAAAAATGAGGAATTTAGCGATTTTATGCGTTATAGATTATTTTGATGACTAAAAATTTAGACAAAGAAGGCCTAAGTTCAATCGTTGATAATTATAACTTATTTTATATTGATTTATGGGGGGTAGTTCATAATGGTGTTAATCTCTACCAAAGTGCAATTGATACTTTAAAAGAAATTTCTAAAAAAAAAAAAGACTATGTTCTTCTTACAAATGCCCCAAGACCAAACAGCACTGTAAAGAATTTTTTAAAAAAGATGGGTATGGACAAAGAAATCAGTGATAATGTATTTACCTCAGGTGAAGCAGCATTGAATTATTTAAATAAGAATTATTTTGATGAAAAGTTTTATCACGTAGGTCCTCCAAAAGATTTCGATTTATTCAAAAGTTTTGAAAAAATGAAATTAAACAATATTGAAAACAGTGAATATATTATATGCACAGGATTGTTTGATGAACATGATAATGATTTAAATTACTACAAAAATTTATTTGAAAAAAGTTTAAAAAAAAAAATGATTTGTACAAATCCAGACTTAATAGTTGATAGAGGAGATACCAGGGAATTATGTGCTGGTTCAGTTGCAATGGTATTTGAAAAAATGGGTGGAGAGGTTATTTATTTTGGAAAACCTTACCCAGAAGTTTATAATCAATCGATCAATAACAAAAATAAAAAAATTTTATCAATTGGTGACAATTTAAATACAGATATAAAAGGGGCCAATCTTTTGAATTATGACTCATTAATAATTTCTAATGGAATTCATAAAAATGAAATAGAGGAAAAAGGGATTGATGAGATATCAAAATCGTATGAGGCAATCTGCAATTATATTCAATCTGAATTAAAATGGTAAAATTAATAAATTTATATAATAGTTTAAATATAAAAACTAAACATAAACACGCAATAATTTTAATTGGAAATTTTGATGGACTACATCTGGGCCATCAAAAATTATTTAAATTAGCAAAAAATTTTAAAAAAAAATATTCTTTAAAAATTGGAGTTTTAACATTTGAGCCAATGCCAAAAATGTATTTTGATAGAAATATAAAAAATTTTAGAATATCAAACAAAAAACAAAAAATTGATCTTTTAAAAAAATTTAAAGTTGATTTTGTAATTATCAAAAAATTTAATAAAAATTTTTCTAAAATAAAATCAATTGAATTTATTGAGAAAATACTAAAAAAAAAATTAGAAGCAAAATTCATATTTGTAAGTAATAATTTTAGGTTTGGTAACAAAAGAGAAGGTGATGTTAAAGAATTAATCAAATACGAAAAAAAGTTTCATTACAAAATTATTAAACCAAAACCATTAATTAAAAAAAGAAAAACAGTTTCTTCATCTTTAATTAGATCTTATTTACAAAAAGGAAAACTGGAAGAAGTGAATAAGCTCTTAAATAGAAAATGGTCTATCGAGGGAAGGGTTCAAAGGGGGAAACAATTAGGAAAAAAAATTGGTTTTCCAACTGCAAATATTGATATCAAGGATTATGTACTAGCATGTCCAGGAGTTTATGCCGTGAGAGTAAAAATGAAAAATATCTCAAAAACAATTAAAGGTATTGCAAATCTAGGATATCGACCTACTTTCAATGAAAAAAAAATATTGTTAGAAGTCCATTTATTTAATTTCTATGGAAATTTATATAATAAAGAATTAACTGTAGAATTTTTAAAATTTATAAGAAAAGAAAAAAAATTCAAAAATGTGGATCAATTAAAAAAACAAATTAAAAATGACTTATTAGTTGCTAAAAATACAAAATGAGTAAAGAACAAATAAATCTTCCTAAAACAGCTTTTTCTATGAAAGCAAACTTGCCAATTAGGGAGCCTAAAATTTTAGAATTTTGGAAAAAAATTGATCTTTATAGAGAATTAAGAAATTCTAAAAAAGGGAAAGAAAAATTTATACTTCATGATGGTCCTCCATACGCGAATGGAAATATTCATATGGGAACTGCTTTAAACAAAATACTTAAAGATATTATTGTAAAATTTCATCAAATGGATGGTAAAGATTCTGTTTATGTTCCAGGCTGGGATTGTCATGGATTACCTATTGAATGGAAAATAGAGGAACAATATAAAAAAAATAAAAAAAATAAAAATGAAGTTCCTATTGTTGAATTTAGAAAAGAATGCAGAGTTTTTGCTGAAAAATGGATAGAAATCCATAAAGAACAATTCAAAAGGCTAGGCGTAGTAGGGGATTGGGAAAATTATTATTCCACTATGAGTTATGATGCTGAAGCACAAATCGTTAGAGAGCTTGGTAAATTTTTGAAAGAAGGAAGTCTATATAGAGGTTTCAAACCTGTTTTATGGTCGACTGTAGAAAAAACAGCTTTAGCGGATGCAGAGGTTGAGTATCAAGATCATAAATCTGATACTATTTATGTATCTTTTCCAGTAAAGTCTTCAAATATAAAAGAACTTGAAAATAGCAGTATAGTCATTTGGACTACAACTCCTTGGACAATCCCTGCAAATAAAGCTTTAGCTTACAACGAAAGTTTGGATTATCTATTAATTGAAATAAATGATGACGGTGATTTTAAGAATAAAAAAATTGTTATAGCAGAAGCTTTATTAGAAACGACAATTAAAGATTGCGATATAAAAGAATTTAAAAATTTAAAAAAATTTAAAGGTGAAGATCTCAAAAATACTATTTGTAATCATCCTTTTTTAGATTTGGGATATGATTATGACGTACCAATGTTAGAGGCTCGATTTGTGACAACAGAACAAGGTACAGGTATTGTTCATTGTGCACCAAGTCATGGACCAGATGATTTTAATCTATGTTTAAATAATGGAATTAAGGCAATTGAAACGGTCGATGGAGATGGTAAATACACAAAGAATGTAGGTTCATTCGAGGGAATACATATTTTTAAAGCAAATCCAATTGTAATAGAAAAATTAAAAGAACAAAAAAAACTATTAAAAAATGGAGAACTAGTTCATTCTTATCCCCATTCCTGGAGATCAAAAGCACCTTTAGTTCATAGAGCTACTCCTCAATGGTTTATTTCTATGGAGAGCCATAAACTTAGAAATAAAGCTTTGAAAGCAATCGATGAAACTACTTTTTACCCAAGTAAAGGAAAAGAAAGATTAAAATCGATGATTGAAACTAGGCCTGATTGGTGTGTATCTCGTCAAAGAGTGTGGGGAGTTCCTTTGCCTATTTTTGTAAATAAAAAAACTAAAGAGGTTTTAGTAGATGATGAATTATTCGAAAATATTGCAAAAATTTATGAAAAAGAAGGATCAGATTGTTGGTTTTCTGATGATCCTCAAAAGTTTTTGGGTAAAAAATACAAAGCAAAAGATTTTGATAAACTTAGTGATATTGTAGAAGTATGGTTTGATAGTGGATCTACGCATTCTTTTGTATTAGAAAAAAGAGCAGATCTCAAATGGCCTGCCTCAATGTATCTAGAAGGATCAGATCAACATAGAGGATGGTTCCATTCATCTTTGTTAGAGTCTTGTGGAACAAGAGGTAAAGCTCCATTTGAGTCAATATTATCTCATGGATTTGTTGTTGATGGTAAAGGTTTAAAAATGTCTAAATCTTTAGGAAATGTAATAGCTCCAGAAGATATTTTAAAAAAATATGGTGCTGATATCTTAAGAATTTGGGTAGCATCTTCAAATTATGCTGAGGATTTGAGAATAGATTATTCTATACTAGATCAACATTCGGAATCTTATAGAAAAATAAGAAATACATTTAGATATTTATTAGGGAATCTTAATGATAAATTTGAGGATAAGAGTTTAGAAAAATTAGATATAGAAAATTTACCTGAACTTGAACAATTTATGCTTCATAAAGTATTCTCTTTAAATAATAAATTTAATGATTATTTCAAAAATTATGATTTCCATAATCTTTATAAAGAATTGTTAAATTTCTGTACTGTAGATTTATCAGCATTTTATTTTGATATAAGAAAAGATACTTTATATTGTGATCCTATAGACTCTATTAAGAGACAATCTTGTATTACAGTATTAAACATATTATTGAATTCTTTGCTAAAATGGTTTGCCCCAATACTTTCTTTTACTACTGAAGAAATTTATCAATTAGTATCGAAAAAGAATAAAAGTATCCATTTAGAAAATTTTATAGAATTTCCAAGTAAATTTGAAAATAAAAAGATTGCCGAAAAATGGTCTGAATTAATAAAAATTAGAGATATTTGTAATGTCAGTATAGAAGAAAAAAGAGCAAGTAAAGATATAGGTTCAAGCCTAGAAGCAGAACTCAATGTAAAAATAAATAATAAATTTAAAAAGGTGTTTAAAGATATAGATTTGTCAGAGTTATGTATAACTTCAAAAGCAAATATTAATTTTGATGAACAATCTGATATACAAGTTTCAACCCAAAAAGCATCTGGTCAAAAATGCAAGGTTTGCTGGAAAATAAGGCTTGATCCCTGTGAGAGACATCCTAAATGCCAGATTATTTAAAAAAAAGTTTCTTTATTAATTCATTTATAATAACGATTATCTTCTCTTTGGATAGAATATCAAAATTTTATATTATTCTTAAAAGTGAAACAAATTTATCCTCTAGTTTGTTCACATCTAAATTTTTAAATATAAATTTAATTTGGAATGAGGGAATAGCTTTTGGACTATTCTCTTTTAATGAAAATTATCTTTATAATCTATTAACTATTTTAATTGTGATAGTTATTTTTATTATATTAATAATGATAATTAAATCTGAAGGATTTAAGAGATATGCTCTATCGATGATATTTGGAGGTGCTGTAGGTAATTTATATGATAGAATTTTCTATTCTGCAGTTCCAGATTTTATTGATTTCCATATTAAAGATTTTCATTGGTTTATATTCAATGTTGCAGATATTTTCATTACTATTGGAGTTATAATCATGATATTGTCAGAATTCAGAGGTAATAAATTAAAAAATGAAGTTCTTTAGTAAATTATTTATATTTTTAATAGCATTAAATTTTTTAGTAGGTTGTAACACACTAAAAAAATCTCTTACACCTCAAAAAAAAAAGGGGGGTGATGAATTTTTAGTTAAAAAGAAATCACCTTTAGTTATGCCTCCCAATTTCAATAAACTTCCAAAACCAGAGATTAAAAAAGAGATTTTGGAAGAAAAAACAAATATAAAACAGCTAATTACTGGAACAGAATCAAATTCTGAAAATGAAAAGATAGAACAAAAAAGTTCAATTGAAAATTTAATTCTTAAAAATATTAACAAAAAATAATGTTAAGTAAAAACATAAACTTTAAAAGTTTTAAAACAAAAAAAATTAACAAAGCAAATAAAAAAAATTTACTTAGCTTATTAAAGATAAAAAATGAATTAATAAAGTCACTAAGTCTAAATTATAAAAATAATTTTAATTTAAAAAAAATAAAAAGATTGATTGGAAGTTCTGAAATTAGATTAATAGGTATGGGTGGCTCAATACTTGGGACAAGAGCAATTTATAGTTTTTTTGGAAATGAAATAAAAAAAAAATTTCATTTTGTAGATAACCTTAATTTTAAATATAAGTTTAGAAAAAAAAGATATTGTAATTTAATAATTTCAAAATCAGGAAATACACTTGAGACAATTTCAAATTTTAACGTTTTAAGTAGTAAAGGTGATAAAAATATATTTATAACTCAAAATCAAAGAAGTTATCTTTTCACTCTTGCACAAAACCTTAAATCTGAGGTTATTCATCATAATAACTTTATAGGTGGTAGATATTCAGTTTTATCAGAAGTTGGTATGCTACCTGCTGAGTTGATGGGTTTAAATCCAAAAAAATTCAGACAATTAAATAATATAATTAAAAATAAAACTTTTTTAAACTTACTATTAAAAAATGTTGAAGCAATTTTATCTCTTAACAAACAAAAAAAATATAACTCAATTTTATTAAACTATAATCCTAATTTAATAAATTTTCTTGAATGGTATAAACAGTTGACTGCTGAAAGTTTAGGAAAAAAAAGTAAGGGAATCTTACCAATAATATCTAATATGCCAAAAGATAATCATAGTGTAATGCAACTTTATATTGATGGTTTTAAAAGAAATTTTTATTCATTCTTTTTTATGGATGATAAAAATTCAAATGTAGTTAACTTTAAAAATCTTCCAAAAGATTATGGATATCTAAATAATAAATCTTTATCTAATATTATTTATAATCAAAAAATTGCAACAGAAAACGTATTTGTGAAAAAAAAAATCCCATTTAGAAGTTTTAATATTTTAAAAAGAGACGAAAAAACATTGGGTGAACTATTCATTTTTTTTATTCTAGAGACAATTCTTTTGGGTAAGGCTATGAACGTAAATCCTTTTGACCAACCATCAGTTGAACTTATAAAAATTCAAACAAAAAAAAATCTTATTATATAATTTTTCCAAATAATATTTTTGATAAACCAAAATTCTTTTCTTTAGAAATTTTAAATTTACTATTTATTTTTTCTTTATTTTTTTTATTTCTATGAATTATCACAATTGTTTTGGGGGTTACTATTTTTTCTCTTTCTAGATTAATTATAATTAAGTTTAAATTTTTATCTTTAAAAGGTGGATCTAAAAAAATTAAATCCATTTTCTTTTTATTCAAGAAATGATTTTTTATATCATACGCGCTCTTTTTTATTATTTCTGACCTACCTTCTAAATTTAGGTAATTAATATTTTTTTCTAATATTTTTATAGAATTTTGATAATTTTCACAAAAAAACACATTCTTTGCACCCCTTGAAAGACATTCGATCCCAAATGAACCAGTCCCTGAAAATAGATCAAGTATATTTGAATTTAATAAATCAACCTTATTGCCAGTTGAATGTTGAAGTATATTAAAAATTGATTCTTTAACTAAGTCTTTTAAAGGTCTGGTATTTTTGTCAATTGGTTGAAAAAGTTTTTTTCCTTTTAATGAACCACTAATAATTCTCATCTAATTATCTATTGCTTTATAACCTATATCTCTTCTGAAGAATCCCTCATTCCAATTTAATTCGTTGATTTGATTTAATATTTTTTTTCTTGCATTGTTTAAATTAGCATCAATACTTACAAAATTTAAGACTCTACCACCTATAGAAAATATCTTTTTTTCAGTGATAGTAGTACCTGCATGAAATAAAAAATTATCACTTTTCATTTTCAAATTTGAAATATTTTTAATCTCAATATTTTTTTTATAATCATCAGGGTAACCATTGGCACATAAAACTACACACATGCTCTTCATATCTTTCCACTTGATATCAAAACTATCTAATTCCTGCTTTTTGCATGCTATAATTAAGTCTAAAAAATCAGACTTCAAAAGAGGTAGAATTGTTTGACATTCTGGATCTCCCATTCGAACATTATATTCTATTAGATATGGATTACCATTTTTGATCATTAATCCTGCATATAAAAAACCTGTATAATCTTCCTCTAAATCCTTAATGGCTGTTAGAGTTGGTTTTATGATTTGATTAATAATTTTTTTGTAAAGATCATCATTAATAATGTTTGAAGGAGAATATGCTCCCATTCCTCCAGTATTTTTCCCTGTATCACCTTCACCAACACGTTTATGATCTTGTGCAGTTTGAAAAAATTTAAAATTTTTTCCGTCAGAAATTATAAAAAAACTCATTTCTTCACCTTCTAGAAATTCTTCAATTAACACATTTTTAGCTATTCCAAATTTTCCGTTAAAAATCTCTTCTATAGCGTCTTGGCATTGTAATAAATCATTACAAATATAAACACCTTTACCAGATGCTAATCCATCAGCTTTTATAACAGTTGGCATCTGTGTTTTGTTCACAAAATCATTTGCTAATTTTTTTGACTCAAAAATTCCAAATTTAGCAGTAGGTATTTTATATTTTTCACAAAGTTTTTTTGTGAAAATTTTTGATCCTTCAAGTTGTGCAGATTTTTTTTTTGGCCCAAAAACTAGTACATCTTTTTTTTCTAAAAAATCTACTATACCATTGACCAATGGTTTTTCTGGTCCAACAATAACTAAGTTAATATCCTTTTTTTTAACAAAATCATAAATCAAGTCAAAATCATCTACATTAATATTAATATTCTCAGCAATATTAGCTGTGCCAGCATTACCTGGTAAACAATAAATTTTTTGTGTTTTTTTCGAATTATGTATTGAAAGTGCTAAAGCATGTTCTCTACCACCACTTCCAAGAATTGCAATTTTCATATACTTCTTTTATATATCTTAAATTATGACAAACAAGTTAGCTAAACTAAAATATTTACCAAATGCTTTTAATATAATTGAAGATGGAGATCATGTAATTTGTGCAGTTTCTAAAAAGAAAATATTATTAGAAAATCTAACCTATTGGAATGTTGAGAAACAAGAGCCTTATTTTTCATACTTAGAGGCATCCATGACTAGAGAAAAAGATAAATCATAACTATTTTTGCCACCTATTATGTGTCCAAATCCACTGATCAATATTTTTTAAGATCATTTTCTCAAGAATTTCATTTAACCTTGTTGTTATATCTGTAATACTCATTTCTTTATCAAAAAGTATTGGCTTTGATATAGTCATTTCAAAAAAAGTATCTTTTTTTCTTTCAATGTATACTGGTACAACTTCACATGCATATTTTTTTACAAGTTGAGCTGGTATAGATGTAGTTGGGCAAGATTTTTGAAAAAATGGTACATGTATGCCTTCTCTTACTCTTTGATCAATCATCAAAGCTATAGAGGTTCCGTTATTAAAATTTTTGATTAGTTCCCTTGATCCTGATCTTCCTTTTTTAATTTGTTTTTTACAAATAAATTTGGTTCTGATTTTTTCCATAGTTTTGTTAAGAAATATATTGTTTAATGGTCTATATACAGCAGCAAGATTAATTCCATATTTATCTAGTTGCATAGCCATTAACTCAAAGTTGTTAAAATGGCCTGATACAAAAACAACTCTTTTCTTTTTTTCTATTATTTCGTTTAAATACTCTGATCCATTAATAGAAATATATTTGTCAAGTTTTCCATTTCTAAAGTTTTTTATAAAAACATACTCTGAAAATATCCTTCCATAATTTCCTAAAACATTATTTGCAATTAAACCTAAATTATTCTTCTCATCAATTTTTGCTTCAATTAAATTATTTTTAATTTTTGATATAGGTCTAAATAAAGGACCAAATTTTTTTCCAATTAGGTAACCTAAATTTGAAGAATTTCTGTAACCAATAATTGAGAATATAAAAAATAATATTTTGATTAGAATAAACTCAAAAAAATAAATAAAATTTTTTATCATTTCTTTAATAATATTTTTTTAAGTTTGTTCTTTTTATCTATATCTAATTTAATCATAAGAAATTTGATATTTTTTTTTTGTTTTTTTTTAAATCTTAAAAAATCTTTTTCAGTTGTAATTATGTCTAATTTTTTTTTTTGTTTTAATTCTTTTTTTTTCTTTAAATCTTTATTT
>ERZ802830.4929-NODE-4929-length-10453-cov-19.2539_pt1 | contig 10453 bp, 10 predicted proteins | sample MGYA00345654_ERZ802830 | MGnify/ENA primary metagenome ERZ802830 (study PRJEB30503, sample SAMEA104212375) | marine metagenome | biome: Westerlies Biome; feature: [SRF] surface water layer (ENVO:00010504) within the epipelagic zone...; material: water...
GGTTTAGGCCGTTTCCTAAGTTCATGCCAAGTTGAAAATTTCTTGATAAATTTGAAGTACAAGTCGCAACTAGATCGCCCATGCCAGCAAGTCCAAGAAAAGTTATAGGGTTAGCCCCTTTTGCAACTGCAAATCTACTCATTTCAGCCATGCTTCTTGTAAGAATCAATCCAATAGCATTTTCACCAACTTTCAAGGACTCAGCAATACCACAGATAATTGCGTATATATTTTTTAGTGCTCCAGCTAACTCAACACCTTGAATATCATCTGAAGAATATATCTTAAATGTATCAGATGAAAGGGTTTCTTTTATGTCATTAATTAATAATTCATCGCTACTTGCTATAACCGTTCCAGTTACTTTTTCTTCAGCAATTTCTTTAGCTAGGTTTGGACCACTAATAACTCCTACACTGTTCTTAGAGGTATCAATATTCATTTTAATAATGTCAGACATTGATCTAAATGGATCTAGTTTAATTCCTTTTGTGCAAGAAATAATGTGAGCTCCCTCTTCTACTATTTGTGTAATTCTCTTTATTATATTTTCAAATATTAAACTTGGTGTTGCTATTAACACAATATTTGCCCCTTTGACTACAGAATCTAAATTTTCTGAAGCTTCAATATTTGAAGATAGCTTAAGTTCAGGATGATATGTGGTATTTGCTCCTTCTGAGTTAATTCTTAGTGCCTGATCTGAATCTCTAACCCATAATGAAACATCATAACCATTAGATGCTGCTATGTTTGCAAGAACAGTTCCAAAGCTTCCTCCACCCAAAACTGCAACTTTTTTTATTATGTTCATAGCTAAGAAAGATACTTATCTAATTGTCTCAGATATTTTGATGGATCTTGGGGCGATCCACCCTCAGCTATTACAGCATAGTCATAAAGAAAATCCACAAATGAATTAAATTGTTTGCCTTTCATATCTTTAAGTTTTTTAACCAATTTGTGTTTCATGTTAATTTCAAAAATCGGGTTAGATGATCCTAATGATTGACCAGAAGCTTCAAGTATTTTTCTTAACTGAGCTCCAGGCTCATGTTTGGGTAAAACTATACAAGAAGCAGAATCTGTTAAACGCTTACTTATTATTACGTCTGAGACTTTATCATCTAATTGTTTTTTGATTTTTACTAGAATATCTTGATCTTCCTCAGAAACTTTTTTTGTTTCATCTTCATCAATAACATCTTCTTTGGCAACATTTACAAGTTCTTTTCCTTGATATTCCATTAATCCAGCCATAACCCATTCATCGATTCTATCTGTTAATAGAAGAACTTCTATTCCTTTTGATTTTAAGCCTTCAATATGCGGGGAATTAGCTGCAGCTTCATATGTATCAGCTACACAGTAATATATCTTATCTTGGTCATCGCTCATTCGCTCAAGATAGTCATCAAGGCTTTGGTCACTATCTTTACTATTTGCATAAGTGGAAGAAAATAGTAATAAACTTGCTATTAAGTCTTTATTTTCTCTGTCTTCAGCTGGCCCCTCTTTTAAAACCAAACCGTACTCATTCCAAAATTCTTTATAACTGTCAAAAGAGTCCTTTTTAAAATCTTTTAGAGAGTCAAGCATTCTTTTAGTAACAGCTTTTTTTATAGTATCCACGAGATGGTGTTCTTGAAGAATTTCTCGAGACACGTTTAAAGGCAGGTCATTAGTATCAATAATTCCTCTAACAAATCTTAAATATAATGGTAAGAAATTTGAAGCATCATCCATTATGAAAACTCTTTGAATATATAGTTTAACGCCTCTAGGTGACTCACGATTCCAAAGATCAAAGGGTGGTTTTGAAGGTATGTATAGTAAATTTGTATATTCGTTCTTTCCCTCAACTTTGTTATGAGCCCAAAGCAGTGGATCGTCTTGATCATAAGTAATAAATTTATAGAACTCTTTATACTCTTCTTCTTTGATTGATCTTTTAGACTTTAACCAAAGTGCATCAGCATCGTTTATTCTTTTTGATTCAGAGTCTTCTCCAATTAAATTTAGAGGAAAATTAATGTATTGGGAATACTTCTCAAGCAAAAATCTCACTCTTCCATCTTCAGCAAATTCTGTATTCTCTTCATTTAAATAAATAACAATATCTGTACCATTTGTTTCTTTAGTGACTTCTGTGAGTTTATATTTTTCTTCACCAGAGCTTTCCCACATTATTGCTGTATCAGTTTTTTCAAAAACAGATTTTGAAATAACCTGTACTTTGTCAGCAACCATAAAAACTGAATAGAAACCAACACCAAACTGACCTATTAAATTAGAATCTTTTTTCTTATCGCCTGTTATGTTTTCTAAAAAGGATGCAGTACCTGATCTTGCAATAGTTCCAATATTTGCAACTATCTCTTCCTCATTCATCCCAATACCATTATCAGAAATAATGATTTTTTTTTCTTCTTTTAAAACTTGTACATCTATCTTTAGATCCTTTGTATATTTGGCAATAGACTTATCTTCAACAGATTTAAACCTTAGTTTGTCTATTGCGTCTGATGCATTAGATACCAACTCCCTGATAAAAATTTCTTTATTGGAGTAAAGAGAATGAATCATCAGCTTTAAAAGCTGCTTTGTTTCTGTCTGAAATGATTTAGTTTTTGATCTTGCCATAATAATCCTCTCTAATGACATTTAAATAATATTGAATTTAAGAAATTCAAGTAAAAAATCAGTTTTTATAGATAGGTAACTCTTATTATCTGAACAACAGATACTATAAAAATTACAAGAGTATTAAAGACACTTAAATTATGAAAAAACTTAAATAATCTATCCCACCCCCTGTCTCTGGCAATATTTGTTAGTGGTATGATGATGTATCCAATAAAAGCAAACCCTACAGCTGTAAGAGCAAAGTATACGTCTATAGTTTGAAAAAAAAGATAACTTATTAGTAAAGCAATTAAAGCAATTAACAATATAAGTAAATAATATCTTGGAAAGATTTTTCTTAGAAAATTTGAAGCATTTTGATCATCAAGTACTTTAAACACAACAGGTGCTGTAAGTAAAACTTGAGCAAATATTATGCCTAAAACAAGCGAGTAGCATAATATTAGTAAACTTAAGACAACTATATTCATATTTAAGTGGCGGTCCGACGGGGAATCGAACCCCGAACGCCGCCGTGACAGGGCGGAATTATAACCGTTTAACTACCGGACCACTTAACAATGGATTGAATAATATCTTCTTTAGATAAAAGGTCAACCCAAAAAATGGTGGGTGATGACAGGTTCGAACTGCCGACCCTCTCGGTGTAAACGAGATGCTCTACCAAACTGAGCTAATCACCCACGTTGCGTATTATATTGATTAATTCAAAGTATACAAAAGAAATTTTTATTATTTCTTTATTATGAACTTGCGCTCAAATTAGCACCCACTTTTGTTGCTTCGATTACCTCTTTTAAATTGCCAGTTTTGCAATCATAAATATAACCATATATTTGTATATAGTTTGGCACTAGTGGATGATTTTTTAATGTAAGGACATCTTCAATAACACTTTTTTGATTATCATTAAATGTAAGCCAATCTATTTTATTTTTAGAATCAAGATTAAATTTCTTATCAATATCTGCATCAGAAAATTTTTCTAAACCACAATCAGTGTGATGAATAACAAACCATTCTTTAGTGCCCAATAATTTATATGATATTAACAAAGAGCGAATAGCGTCATCACTAACTCTTCCCCCTGCATTTCTAATCACGTGAGCATCTCCCTCTGATAATCCTGCAAACTTAGCTGGATCTAGCCTTGCATCCATACAGGTAAGAATCGCAAACTTTTTTATTGGCGCAGCCTGCAACTCCCCTTTTGTATTAAAGTTCTTTGCATACTCTTCATTTGAAATAATTACTTCTTTTAAGATTTTTGACATATTCGGTACCTTTAAGAATTATTTTACAATGCTTAATCTTGCAAGATATATACCCATAAGTGTTATGAAGACAAATATTATTTGCATTAAGTTTAAAATCTCAGAAAAAATAAATGCAGCTAATAAAGTTGCTGTTAAGGGTTGCATTAATAAACCTATTGAGCCATTAGATGCAGAAATCTGTCCAATGCCATAAGTAATTAGGAATTGGCCACCAAATTGACATAAAAAAGCCATAAGCATTAGATTGATCCATTCAAAGTTAGTAGCAGGAATATAAGGTCTAGAATCAATCATCATAGGTATCACAGAAAATAAGCAACAAAAGAATGTAGTGTAAAAAATAATGTTTAAAGATGTTTCTTTACCTAGCTTTGAGATTATTAATAAATAAATTGCATAAAATAATGCAGCAACCATACATAATAAATCACCAAGAACTTTTCCATTAGCATAATTATTTGAAAAAATTATTAGGCCTATTATCCCAATATAGGTAATTAAAAATGATGTCCCAAAACCCTTGGAGGGAATTTCTTTAAAAAAAATGAAAGCCAAAAGAGCTACAAATATTGGTGCAGAATTTACAATAATTGTTGCATTAGCAACAGATGTAATGGTCATACTGTAATGCCATAAAACTAAGTCAGTTGTAAAAGCTAATGATGCTATCGCAGTATATAGAATGGTCTTTTTATTTTTTACCTTAAAAAATATTTTCTTATTTGCAACATAATTAAAGCCTATTAAAAGAGGAATCGCTAAAAACATTCTCCAAAAAGCGATAGCAGCAGGCGACAAATCACTCCACTTTACAAATATAGGTGCAAAGCCAATTAGGGTAGCCCCTAATGCAAGCATAAGAAAATAATTTGTTCCCTGTAAATTCTTAATCATGAAGTTATACTTTGACTATGCAAAATGACATTGTAGAGCAGAATAAAGAAATTATCTCAGTTGGTGAGTTAAACAGGTCTGCAAAATATCTACTAGAAGATGCATTCTCAAATATCGCTGTAATTGGTGAAATATCAAATATGTCTCGACCTAGCTCGGGTCATATTTATTTCACGCTAAAAGATGAGGATGGTGCTATAGGTTGTGCAATGTGGCGTTCGCAAGCATCTGAGCTAAACTTCCGTCCTGAAGATGGTGATAAATGCATTCTTAAAGGACAAGTAAGTTTATATCCTGCAACAGGTCGTTATCAGCTGATGGTTAAATCTATTGAACAAGCTGGGTCTGGAAATTTAATGCACCAGTTTGAACAATTAAAAAAGAAACTTGACTCAGAAGGATTGTTCGATTTATCAAAGAAATTATCTATTCCTCATTCACCCAAACATATTGGAGTAGTCACCTCATCATCTACAGCAGCATTTCAAGATATTTTAAGCACAATTCAAAGAAGAGCTCCATCTGCCCAAGTTTCTTTAAGTCAAGCTGTTGTTCAAGGAGACACTGCACCAAATACAATTATTCATGCATTAAATAGGATTCTAAAATTTAATGAAAATAATCAAGACAACCCAGTTGATTTAGTACTTTTATCTAGGGGTGGTGGATCGATTGAGGACCTGTGGTGTTTTAACAATGAAAATCTTGCACGAGAAATAGCATCATTTCCAATCCCAACTATTTCAGGTGTAGGCCATGAAATAGATTTTACAATTTGCGATTTCGTATCAGATATGAGAGCGCCTACCCCAACAGCTTCTGCAGAAATTGCTACTGAGTTTTACTTTCAAGCCATGGATAGAATTAATGATTTATATATTGATCTTAAAAGAGCATTGACCAACTCATTTAAAACTCAAAAGCAAAAATTAGAATTTTTAAGAAGCAAAATTAGAAGCCCGTTAGTGATATTAAGAGAACAAAATCAAAGAATTGATAGCTATGAGTTACAGTTAAAGCAGAATATAAAAATTAGCTTCAATCAAAACAAACAAAAATTAAATCTTCTTAATATTAGATTTAAAGAAAAAAGTCCAAGCGCCTACATTCAGGAATTGAATATCAAATTAGGCAATATTAAGAATATGATACAAAAAGAAATTAAAACTTGTTTAAATCGAAATCTTATCTTCATTCAAGAATATGAGAAAAATCTCGAAATTCTTAATCCATTATCAATACTTGATAGAGGATATTCAATTATTCAAAATCAATATGGTAAATCAATAAAGTCTAATGCTGATGTAAAAATTGGAGAAAACTTAACTGCAAGATTAAATAAAGGATTTATAGATATAGAAGTTAAAAATAAAAAAGATGCATTATAAAGGCTTTCTAATTCTTATCTTTTTAATTTCATCTGGATTAAAAAGTGAAATAGTTGTTGATCCTGGTGAAATGGTTGCAATCAAAATATCGACTTGTCCTGATATAAAAAATAAAGAAAAATTTTTTTACACCTTTGATAATATTGAATATGCGATAATTCCTTCGCCTTTTTCAAAAAATAGTAGGGTTATAAATAGCTACTGTGTTCCAATAAAAATTAATAAAAAAGATTTTGGTGAATCTAGAATTACAATTTTAGACGTTTCTAAAGTTAATCTCAGTGAAGAAGATTCGCAAAGAGCATACAAAGAATCTCAGCTAATAAGAGAGTCGTTAAATAGTTATTCAACAAATATCAAACCATCACTTAAATTTATTAGTCCTGTTGATGGAATAATTTCTAGCAGATATGGCAAACAAAGATATATAAACGACCAACCTAGATCTCCTCACTTAGCATTAGATATAGCAGCCGCTGAAGGGACAGCAATAATAGCTCCTGCACCAGGAAAAGTAATACTTGTTGGTGATTTTTTCTATTCTGGAAATTACCTTATTCTAGATCATGGATTTGGATTACTTTCTTCTTATAGTCATATGTCAAAAATTCATGTCCAAGCTGGTGACTTCCTTAAACAAAGAGATATTATTGGTGAGGTTGGTTCAACTGGAAGAGTGACTGGACCTCATTTGCACTGGTCTGTTTACTTGGAAAAGCAGAGAATAAACCCTGAATCTTTGATTGCCGTAAATTTTTTTGAAAAATTATTTAATTGAAGCAAGAATAGAATTAAGACTATCTTTTGTTTGAGGTCTGAACAAAGACTCAACTACAACACCTTCCGGATTAATAAAAAAAGTAGCTGGGACAGCTGGGGGTGTTTCAATACCCCAAATCTCTCTGGGATGAGATATTAGCGATGGGAGTTTTAGATTAAATCTTTTAGCTACAGGCGCTAAATCTTCAGCATCTAATTCATCAAAATTAAATACATAAACGAGCACATCATTGTTTTCTTCAGAAAATTCAAATAACTCAGGAAGCTCTTTTATACATGGAGCACACCAGTCAGCCCAATAGTTCACTATAACCCACTGACCTTTTAATTTTTCTAATGAGGTATCTTTTCCGTTAAAGACATCAATTTCATTTTTTTGACAACCAAATAATATGAATATGCATAACAAGGGTATAATTTTAGCTTTCATGAACCACATAATAGGCTAAATTATCAATATGGAAAATAAATATTTATTAATTCTTTTTTACTCAGCCGGAGGTTCTGTTAGAAATGTTGCGCACGCTATTGCTGATGGAGCAGAGCAAGAAAACTTACATGTAAAAATAAGAACAGTTCCTAAAGTGTCATCAGTTAATGAACAGACTGAAAAAAATATTCCTGAAAAAGATGAAATATATTGCACTAAAGAAGATTTAATTAATTGCTCAGGACTTGCTTTAGGTTCTCCTACTAGATTTGGATCAATGGCTGCACCACTCAAATACTTTCTTGATTCAACAGGTGATCTCTGGGCATCAAATGCTTTAGAGGATATTCCTGGCATTGCATTTACTTCGACGGGATCCATGCATGGAGGACAAGAAATAACTCAATTTAACTTGATAACGTATATGATTCATCACGGAATGGTAATTTTAGGAACTCCTTATTCAGTCAAAGAATTAAGCAAGACAAAATCAGGCGGAACTCCATACGGCCCTTCTCATGTAGAGAGTTTTAATGAATCCATCAACCTAACTCCAGATGAATATGAAATTGCTAAAAAGACAGGCTCAAGGATTGCTAAGTTTATAAATAAGCAAAATGCTAAATAATAAAAATCTTAAATTATTAATAAATGTACTTTGCGGGCTTTTAATATCGTTAAAGTTTTTTTCCTACCTTGCAGAAAATATAGAATTTTTCTTTTTTGTGTTTTGGTCTATGCCATATTTAATTTTTCTATACTTTGCCAATAAGTTATCTATTAAGTCTTATCAAAGTTTTAGCTTTATTCTCTTGATATATTTTTTATCATCTTCTCTGAGAGTTTTTGGTATAAAACCTCAGATTTTTGATCTTTTAGAAATCATATTAATAGTGGTCTTATTTATAATATGTATCTCCGCTCCTAAATCAATTAGAAAATTTATGTAAAGTATCCTTTACATAATGTTTGTGCTGGATTATTATCCTAACTCACATTCGGAGATATATATGTCAGAGAAACAATCGATTTGGTCAAAAGCAGATGTCTTTCTTACTAAAACTAGAAAGATAATTGTTAATTCACTAACTGCTTTAGTTTTAATAATTATTACTTTTTCTATTCTAGGAGGAGTTGGGTCACTATTTGATAGTCCTAAAGAGGTAGACACAAAGGATAAGATTTTATGGTTTAAGCCAATTGGGGTTGTTGTTGACTCTGAGGTCTCTGGATCAAGCAATTTTGATATTGAAAGTGTTATATTAAGCGGCGGTGATCAGGTTGAGCAACATGAACTACAAGATTTGCTTGATGTTTTAAATCATGCAGCAACAGATGAAAATCTTGCAGCTGTATATGTAAATGTTTCCGAGCTTGGCATGTACTGGTCCTCTGCTTTCAAGATTGCTGAAGCAGTAAAAAATATTAGGGATAATAATAAAAGAGTTATTGCATATGCTGAAAATTATGCAAATACATCATATCTTATTAGCTCCCAAGCAAATGAAGTTTTAATCAATGAGTATGGGGGAGTTTCTGCTTTTGGTTTCACAAGAAAAAGGGAATATTACAAAGATTTATACAAAAATTTAAAAATTAACTATAACGTTTTTACAGCTGGGGATTTTAAATCTGGTCCTGAGCCATTTACAAGAGATTCGATGTCTGAAAACGACAAGCTTGCTTGGAATGAGTTTGCAAATCCAATGTGGAAGAAGATGACAGATATGATGGAATCATCAAGAAATCTTCCTGAGGGTACCATACAAAATTATGGTGATAATGCTTGGGAAATGATGACTGATAATCCAGAGAGCGCAGAAGTTGCTCTAGAGCTTGGTCTTGTAGATATGGTTGTTACAAGAGAAGAAATTAGATTATGGATGTATGAACAATTTCCAAATAAAGATGAAGATAAGTATTCCTTTCCTGACAGCGTATCTATCTATAATTATCTTTCCTCGATTGAAGATACAAATGAAGCAGTGGATAGTAAGAATAAGATAGCTGTAATTAACGTTGAAGGCGCTATTACAACTGGTGAAGTAGCATATGGTGTTGCAGGTTCAGATACTATTGTAGATAACATTCAATCTGCTACACAAGATGACTCAGTCAAAGCTCTTGTTCTAAGAGTAAACAGTCCTGGTGGAGGTGTTTGGGCAAGTGAATTAATTACAAATGCACTAAATGAGTTTAAAGAAACTGGAAGACCTATTATTTCCTCTATGGGAGATATTGCTGCATCTGGTGGAGTGTGGGTGACCACTAGCTCTGACGAAATTTTTGCTGAAGAAGATACCCTTACTGGTTCAATTGGAGTATATGGTATTGTGCCAACATTAGATGGTATATATGACTGGGCGGGCATTAAAGTGGATGGCACAAGCTCAACACAAGCTGGTGAATGGGATGAAAGACAAGCAATGCCCGATTATGTTAAAAATGCTATACAAGCTAATATTGAAAATACCTATAAAAAGTTTGTATCAAAAGTTGCTGAAAATAGAGGCATGAACTACGACGAAGTTCTTCCAATAGCTGGAGGAAGAATTTGGGCAGGATATAAAGCTTTAGAACTTGGGTTGGTTGACAAAATTGGTGGCCTAGATGAAGCTGTAAAATCAGCTGCTGAAAGAGCTGAAATTGAAGATTATGTTGTTAAAAACTATAAAAAACCAATGGATCCTTTTGATATTTTTATAAATGAATTACTTGATAACATTAAAATAGACATTAATTTTGATCCAAGGTTGAAGCTAATTAATTCTAGTCTTGAAAAACATTTAAAATTATTAGAGCCTGAAAATAAAAATATCTTACTTTATTGTTTTGAGTGTGAAGTTAAATAACTTCTTTAATTAGAGGTATTGTGATTTTCCTTTTCTTTTCCATTGAGAGCTGATCTAGGCTCTCAAGGATATGAACTAAATTCGAAATATTTCTTTGAGAGTAAGTCACTAGATACTTTGCTTCTTTATCGCCTAAATTTATTGAAGTTAATTTCGAAATATATTTAAGTGCATCAAATATATCTT
>ERZ802830.4930-NODE-4930-length-10452-cov-8.78484_pt1 | contig 10452 bp, 12 predicted proteins | sample MGYA00345654_ERZ802830 | MGnify/ENA primary metagenome ERZ802830 (study PRJEB30503, sample SAMEA104212375) | marine metagenome | biome: Westerlies Biome; feature: [SRF] surface water layer (ENVO:00010504) within the epipelagic zone...; material: water...
CTTCTTCAGCTTCTTTTGCTAATTTTTCTGCAATCGCAGCTTTTTTAGCAGCAGCTTTGGCTTTTTTTGCTTCCATTTTTGCAATTAATTCTTCAGGTGTTAACTTAGCTTCTTTAATCAATGAATTTACTCTTTCACTGACTTGTGCGCCATTAGAAACCCATGATTCTAGCTTATCAAGATCTATTCGAAGTCTTTCTTCATTGCCTTTAGCACTTGGATTAAAAAAACCGAGTCTTTCAATGAATGCTCCATCTCTAGGACGTCTTTCATCTGCTACAGTGATAAAGTAATAAGGGTTTTTTTTAGCCCCGCTTCTTGCTAATCTTATAATTACCATACTAAATATATATAAATTTGTTTAAAAAGATGTGTATTTTAGGTTAACCTTGCTAATATTGATAGTATTATTATGCAAAGTTTTAATTAATCTGATTTATTAATGAATTTCATTACACAAGTAACTATAAGTATAGTTATTTATTTTATTATTAGGCTATTTTGGAAGTCTGAGAAATCTCTCATTGTCTCCTCATTCTTATCAGCAATGTCATATGTTGTAATCTATGTTATTGCGTATGAAATTATAGAAATTATTCCCACGATACATTTTATGGTTACTGGCTTGAGTTTGTTATTTCTTTTCATTGCATATAATGAAATTATTATTCATGAAAGAAAAATAAAGAAAATAAAGAAAGGTGAGATATTGAATGCCGATAGCTTCCCTATTGAAAAAGGATACAAAATTGTGTTCAAGTTATTGGGTGTGGGTTTACTATTCCTTTCTTTGTCACTTGTATCTGGACTGAGCATGCAGTCAGTATTTACTGCAAATATTATATTTAAAGCAATATTTACATTTATTGCTTGGTTAATTTATGTAATTACATTGATAGGTATTAAGTTTTTTAATTTTCCAACTAAGTATGCAACTAGAAGTTTATTTATTGCTATGTGGGCTGTTTTAGCTGCATATTACTTGAATTCTTATTTAGTAAGCTTGTAATGCCAGAAGAAAATTCCATTTTACCTCTAATTTCTACTTTAATATTTTTATTGATTTTAAGTGGTTTTTTTTCTGGTTCTGAAACTGGAATGATGGCTGCAAATAAAATTAAATTAAAAAATTTATCTAAAAAATCAAAAAGTAGTGCGAAAAGAGCTCTTGAGCTATTAAAAAGGCCAGATCAACTTTTGTCTGCAATTTTAGTAGGAAATAATTTTGCTAATATTTTAGCTTCTGCAATTGTTACTATAATTATGATTGATTACTTTGGAGGAAATGTTTTATTGGGATCGGTCATTCTTACTATTGTTATCTTAATTTTTTCTGAAATCACACCAAAAACTATTGCAGCTATAAAACCAGAAAGTGTTGCAACTAGATCATCTTTCTTACTAAAAATACTTGTTTATTTATTTAAGCCTCTAATACTAATAACCAATTCAATAAGCAGATATATCCTAAAGATTTTTAATCTTAATGCTAAAGATGCAAGTACAAATGACAACTTGAATACAGAAGAGCTTAGGACTTTGCTCGACGAGTCAGGGGATTTAATACCTAAAACATATAGAAAAATGCTTTCATCTGTTCTTGGAATGGAGGAATTGGTAGTTGAAGACATAATGCTGCCGGCGGCAGAGGTTATCGGAATAGATGTTACTCATGGTCATAGTGAGGCTATTAAAATTATTGAATCGACCGAATATTCAAGACTGCCAGTTTTTGATACTTCGATCGAAAGCATTATTGGTATTATTAACTTAAAAGATTCTCATAAATTTCTGGAAGCTTTTGAAAAAGAAAAAGATTTCAAAAACATTCTTAAGAAAACTTATTATGTTTCCCAGTCTACAGAACTGATGAAGCAACTAAAAGAATTCATTTCTAATGATGAAACTATTGCTTTTGTAGTTGATGAGTATGGAGAAATACAAGGCCTTGTATCTATTGAAGATATTTTTAAAGAAATAGTTGGTAAATTTGGCTCTAACAAAGATGAATTAGAAAAAGAGTTTGTGAAACTAGATGATGGAACAATTTTAACTGATGGTAATTCTAAAATAAGAGAACTTAATAATTATCTCAATTGGGAGATACCTGAATATAATTCAAAAACTATTAATGGATTAATTACAGAGCAGTTAGATCAAATACCTCAAACAAGTTTATGTTTACAGATAGAAGAATACAGATTTGAGATATTAGAAATAGAAGACAATCAAATTTCTAAAATTAAAATTAACAAGACTTAAACTTATAAAAAACTTTTCCAATAATATTTTGTTTATTGAAAGTTTTCTTATAAATTGGTGATTCGTAATTATCATTGTCGCCATTTAATTTTATTTCATCGCCATCTAGAGATTGAATTCTTTTTAAAGCAATGCCAAATTCAGATGTATCTACTAAAACAACATCATTAATTTTTAATTTAAAAAAAAATTTAGTCGTTAATATTAAGTCTTTGTTGTTAAATGTAGGGGTCATGCTTGACCCCTTAACTCTGTATAAATTAATCACTCAATACAGGTACTATCATGTCAACATGTGGAGGATTAAGTGATTTTTTTATCTCAGTATCCACCTCTTTAGTTGCCCAAAATATTTCTGCAAATCTATTAACCATTTCAATTAAGTCTCGGCCATTCTGTTGCTCAATATCTTGTTTGCATTTTGAAGCTGTCATCATTATTGAATGTGATAAATCATGAATTTCTGGGTATTTTTCCATGTGAGGCTGTTTAAAATAATCGCCCCATATAGTTCTTATAGCATCCTTTACTTCGATCGCATGTTCCTCTTTCTGTTGAACCAACCTAGACAGGTGTGCTAAATCTTTTTTTGAATCTATTTTATCTGGCATCTCAGCAATAAGATCTAAAAACCTTGCGACACTTAACGCAGCATATTGTGCAACTGCTGGATCATAAACCGCACATGGAATATCACAATGTGCTTTAACTTCTTTTATTTTCATATTAGATATATCTCCTTAATAAAATTCCTAAAATACTTAATGTGACAATACCTGCTACTGCATAAATAAAATACTCTATAAAATGAAAATGAAGAATATTGTTATTAGAATGTGCAAATATGCTCACAGAAAATAATGGTAATAGATAAATAACTCTCATCTTTTTAACTCCAAAAAATTTAAATATAACTTAACCTATATTAAATTAATAAAACAAAAATGGGGCAAAAAAGCCCCATTTTTTTCGAAATAATTGTAATTACATCATACCGCCCATACCGCCCATACCGCCCATATCAGGCATTGGTGGCATTGGTGCTTCTTCCTTTGGCACATCTGTTACCATTGCTTCAGTTGTAATCATCATACCTGCAACTGAGCCTGCAGCTTGTAAAGCAGTTCTCGTAACTTTTGCAGGATCAAGTATTCCCATTTCTATCATGTCACCATAGTCACCAGTAGCAGCATTAAATCCAAACGAGTCTTTGCCATCAATAACCTTATTAACAATTACTGAGGGCTCCTCGCCTGCATTTGATACTATCTGTCTTAATGGTGCTTCAAACGCTTTCCTGGCAATATTAATGCCAACATTTTGATCATCATTGTCACCTTTTAATTTTTCGACAGATTCTAAACATCTTATTAATGCTGATCCACCACCAGGAACAACACCTTCTTCAACTGCTGCTCTTGTAGAGTGAAGCGCATCTTCAACTCTAGCTTTTTTTTCTTTCATCTCAACTTCAGATCCAGCACCTACTTTAATAACTGCAACACCCCCAGCCAACTTAGCGACTCTTTCTTGTAATTTTTCTTTATCGTAATCAGATGAAGTTTCTTCAACTTGAGCTCTAATTTGATTTACTCTAGTTGCAATAGCATTTTCATCGCCAGCACCATCAATGATGGTTGCATTGTCTTTATTCAAAACAACTCTTTTTGATGTGCCCAAGTCTTCAACAGTTGCTCCTTCTAATGAAAGACCGACTTCTTCAGAAATTACGGTACCACCAGTTAATATAGCAATATCTTCTAGCATAGCCTTTCGTCTATCTCCAAATCCTGGAGCTTTGCATGCTGCTGCCTTCACGATACCTCTTAGGTTATTAACGACCAAAGTTGCAAGTGCTTCACCTTCAATGTCTTCTGCAATAATTAGAAGTGGCTTTCCTGCTTTTGCTACTGATTCTAGAAGAGGTAATAAGTCTCTGATATTTGATATTTTTTTGTCAACGAGAAGTATGTATGGAGAATCTAATTCAACAGTCATATTATCTTGATTTGTTATGAAATAAGGAGACAGGTATCCTCTATCAAATTGCATACCTTCTACTACATCCAATTCATTTTCAATTCCGCTACCTTCTTCGACAGTTATAACTCCTTCTTTACCAACTTTTTCCATTGCTTCAGCAATGATTTCTCCAACAGCCGTGTCTCCGTTCGCAGAAATAGTACCAACTTGAGCTATAGCCTTGTCATCTGTGCAAGGAACACTAAGACTTTTAACATATTCAACAGCACTTACTACTGCTTTATCGATACCTCTTTTGAGATCCATAGGATTCATACCAGCAGCTACAGCTTTGTTACCTTCGTTAACAATTGATTGTGCTAGAACTGTTGCAGTTGTAGTTCCATCTCCTGCTTCGTCAGAAGTTTGAGAAGCAACTTGTTTGAGCATCTGAGCACCCATATTTTCAAATTTATTTTCGAGTTCAATTTCTTTAGCAACAGAAACTCCGTCTTTAGTAACAGTTGGTGCACCAAATGATTTATCCAAAACGACATTTCTACCTTTTGGTCCAAGTGTTACTTTTACTGCGTTTGCAAGAGTATTAACTCCATCAAGCATTTGAGATCGTGCATTATCTCCAAATTTTACATCTTTAGCTGACATATCTTTTTCTCCCTAATTTAAATTTATTACTCAACGACGCCAAAGATATCTTTTTCACAAAGAATCAAATAATCTTCACCGTTTAATTTAATTTCGTTTCCACCATATTGGCCAAAAATTACGGTATCGCCAACAGATACATTCATAGATGCTGCGCTGCCTGAATCATTTGTTTTACCAGGCCCAACAGCTACAACTTCACCCTGTGAAGGTTTTTCTTTTGCTGATCCAGAAAGAATTATTCCCCCTGTGGATGTTTCTTCCTCTTCAGTTCTTTTAACAAGAACGTTGTCGTGTAATGGTCTTAACTTCATTTATCTCTCCATATAAATAACTAAAATTTTTGATACTGATTAACTATGGGCTAAAAAATATAAATCAATAGCTTTTGTTATTTTTTAATTCAAAAATTAGAAGCGCAATTGTAACCCCAATAAGGTTTGCAAGTAAGTCTAAATATTCAAAAAATCGATATGGGTGAAAAAAATGAACAAACTCAATAAACAGACCAAATATCAAGATTATTAAAACAACTAAATAGTTATGCAAGGTAAATCTGCATAACAGAGCTAAGTATGCCAAATAAAAGTATATTAAAAAATGAACAAGTTTGTCAGATAGAAGTGAAAGGTCTTTAAACCTTGGAATTTCATCAGCACTAACAATACTAAGAATAAATACAATTAAAAGTGAGAAATACAATATTGTTTTAGCTGCTGATATTTTTTGCATTAAAAAAACTTTTATTATAGAAAATTAATAAAATTGCTGGCAAAGCTAAGAAAGAGGTAAAAATATAAAAACTCATCCATCCATATGAGAATCCATATAAGCTTTGGAAATTTTCTACAAATATGCCAGAAAAACCACCAAATATTTTTCCTAAAAATGCCATTAAAGAAGTTAACAATGCATACTGAAATCCTGTATATTTGGATGATACAAGGCTAGTTAAAAAAGTAATATTAACAGTACCGACGATTCCAGCTGCAAGGCTATCAGATGCAACTATTAATCCTAATAATGTAAGATTTTTATCATTTATTGCAGCATAAGAAAAAAATAGATTCGTAAACATGACCAAGAAAGCACCTATAAGAAGAGATTTATATAAACCAATTTTTTTTATAAGAACGCCTCCTGCAAATACCCCTATTATAGTCCCAACTAATGCAACCACTTTCACTATATAGCCAATTTCTGATAGCGAATAACCCATATCAATATAAAAGGGGTTTGCCATTGGGCCCATCACAATATCAGTTAATCTATAAGTAGAGATTATTAGCAAAAGCATCGAAGCTATTTTTATGCCAAATCGATTAAAAAAGTCATTAATGGGTTCTACCAAAGAGTTTTGATAATTTAATTTAACAAGATTATTATTTGGCTCTTCTGAGGAAATATATATAGATAAAAATATATTTATGCTCATAAGTATTGCCATTAATTGATATGCAAATGCCCAAGAAAAATTTTCTGCAAAAATTAAGGCAAAAGAAGAACCAACTAAAATAGCTATTCTATAACCAAATTGATAACCAGCGGCAAGGTTCCCTTGATCCTCTAATTTTGCACTCTCTATTCTATACGCATCGATTGCAATATCTTGAATTGAACCAGCTAAGGCAATATTAAAAGCAAATAATGCAAAAATAATTAGATCTGTTAAGGGGTTGATAAACGAAATTACTATTAAAGAAATAATGATTTGAATTTGCATGGTGATAATCCAACTTCTTCTATGTCCAAATCTTTTAAATAATTTTGTTGGAGATCTATCTACAAGTGGAGCCCATAAAAACTTTAAAGAGTAAGTAAGCATTATCCAACTAAAAAATCCAATCAAACTTAAATCAATGCCAACATCTCTAAGCCATGCGGTTAAAGTAATAAAAATAAGAACATATGGCAATCCAGATGCAAAACCATAACCTGTGAATGAAATTGTTTTGATTGTATTTTGTCTAATCATATTGCCTCTAAAAACCTAATCCAATCAAATTTATCTCCAGGATCAGTTTTTCTTTGAGGAGAAACATCTGAGTGACCAATAATAGAATCTTTGTTAATTAGTGGATAGTTTTTAATAATACTTTGTGTAACTTTAATAAGTTCATCGTATTGTCTGTCTGTATAAATGTCATCATCCATTCCTTCCAATTCAATGCCAATTGAATAATTATTACAATCAGTAACTCCTTTATAGGATGACTCACCAGCATGCCATGCCCTTTTATTAAAGGGCACAAACTGAATTAAATCTCCATTTCTTTTTATATATAAATGGGATGAAACTTTAAGATCTTTTATTTCTTCAAAATATTTGTGATCAGAGATTGCTAATTTATTTAAAAAAAATTCCTCTACATAATTCTGTCCATATAACTTTGGAGGCAGGCATATAGAATGAATAATAATCAGTCTTATTTCATCTGATTTTGGTCTTTCGTTAAAATTCGGTGATTCTAAAAAATTAACTTTATTAAACAGATGGTGTTCTATATCCATCTATCTTAGTTCTGGAGGCATCTTAAAATATATATTTTCATTATCTTGTCCATGCTCTTTGATATTAGCATCTAGATGTTGTTTCAATAAATTTGCAATTTCAATTACTTTAGATTCTGGAGCAGATGCTCCAGCTGTTATAGAAATATTTGAATATTTTTTTAACTCGTTAAAATCTAAATCTAAGAATTCATCTATAAGAATTGACTTGCAGCCACACTTTTCAGCTAATTCTTTAAGTCTGTTTGAGTTAGAGCTATTTTTTGATCCAACAACAATTATATAGTCTGATTCTAGTGCTAGCTGCTTTACAGCGTCTTGTCTATTTTGAGTTGCATAACAAATATCATCTTTTTTTGGTATTACAATATTTGGGAATCTTTTTCTCAAAATATTAATTATAGATTTAGTCTCATCAACGCTAAGTGTTGTTTGAGTAACTACTGCTAAATGATCGATGTTACTAATTATTATTTGTTCAGCTTCTATCTCATCTTGAACTAGATATATAGAGCTATTGTCAGAATTTATATGCCTTCCCATGGTCCCCTCTACTTCTGGATGACCTTCATGACCAATCAAAATAATGTCTCTAGATGCTTTGGCATGTTTTCTTACTTCCATGTGAACTTTGGTTACTAGTGGGCAAGTAGCATCAAAGTAATTTAAATTTCTTAATTTTGTCTGCTCTTCAACTTCGCTTGAAACACCATGAGCGCTGAAAATTACTAATGAGTCATCTGGTATTTCATTAATTTCTTCAACAAAAATAGCGCCTCTTTCTTTAAGATCATTGACCACAACTTTATTATGAACAACTTCATGTTTCACATATACTGGCGCACCATAAATATCTAGTGCTTTATTTACAATATCAATTGCCCTGTCCACACCTGCACAAAAACCTCTTGGATTAGCTAATTTAATTTGTTTATTCATTCTTTGGTTTATAAATAATTTCAAAGTATATAATTAAAATTGCACCTACTGTTATAAATAAATCTGCAAAATTAAAGACAAAAAAAGAAAATTCCAGTATTTCAAGGTGTAAAAAATCAGTTACTTGTCCATCATTAAATCTATCAAGAATATTTCCAAGAGCCCCCCCTGCTATAAATGACAACGCACTCTTTTTCTTAAAGTTTTCCTCATTATAAATTAACCATACAAGATAAATACTTATTGAAATGGTTAATATCAGTAAAAGATAAGATACATATATACTCTTCCCATCAAGCATTCCAAAGGCGATTCCTGAGTTATAAATAAGTAAAAAATCAATAAATGGAAAAAATGTTTCTTTTAACTGGCCATATGAGAGATTTAGAAGAGCAAGACTTTTGGAGTAATAATCAACAAATACAAGCAACGAAATAAATATAGTAAAGTTTATTTTAGACAAAACTTCTTTGCTCACCTTCTTCACTGATATTTATAATACATCTTTGACAAATTTCTCTATAAAGATCATTTTTTCCTACCGAACTATCCCTATGCCAACATCTTGTGCATTTGTCATGTTCTGAATTAATAACAGTTATCTTAAGCGACGATCCTTTAGTTATCTTTGCATCTGAAGATATGAAAAGAAAATGAAGTTCAGTTCCTAATTTTTCTAAAATTGTGAAATCGCTATCACTTGCTTCAATATTTACAACTGCATCAAGTGATCCTTTTAATTTGTTTTCATTTCTAAGCTCTTCTATGGATTGATTAACAGAATCTTTTATTTCAAATAGTCTTTTCCATTCTTCATTACTAATTTTTAGTTCGCCTTTATTGTGATTGTTAAAATAGTTTGATAAGAATACCGATTCCTCTTGATTATTTAGATTTGGGCTTGATTGCCAAATTTCTTCAGCAGTGTAAGAAAGAATTGGTGCAATTAATCTTATTAAGATATTTAGGAGCGTATCTAGGCTGGTTTGACAAGATCTTCTTGCCAATGAATCAGTTTTACTTGTATACAATCTGTCCTTAACTATATCTAGATAGATACCGCCAAGTTCATTTACACAAAAATTATGAATTGCTTGAACAGCTTTATGATATGAATAGTTGTTATATAGATTTAATACTTGTTCTTGAAGTTTATATCCCTCATTTACTATCCATTTATCAAGCTCAACCTGGTCTTCAAAATTAATTTTATTTTTATTTGAAAAATCATTAGTATTACCAAGAATAAATCTAAAGGTATTTCTTATTCTTCTGTATTGATCAGACGTTTGCTTGAGTATTTCATCAGAGGCAACCATTTCACTTCTGAAATCAGTGGAAGCGACCCATAGCCTCAGAATGTCAGCACCTAAATTATCCCAAACCTTCTGAGGAGAGACAACATTTCCAAGTGATTTTGATTGTTTTCTGCCTTGTTCATCTACAACAAATCCATGTGTAAGAACTGTTTTATATGGTGCTGCGTCATTCATAGCTATGCTTGTTAACAGTGATGATTGAAACCATCCTCTATGTTGATCCGAGCCTTCTAAATAAAGATCTGCAACAACATTATTGCCAAATCTTTTTGCGGTAACTGCATGATGAGTTACTCCAGAATCAAACCAAACATCAAGTGAATCAGAAGTTTTAATATATTCTTCATGATCATCTATATAATCTTCCAAATTCAACTTATCCCAAGCTGAAATTCCATCTTTCTCAATAATTTGTGCAAATTTTTCAAATAAGTCTTTTTGATCTGGATGTATTTCTCCAGTATCCTTATGAACAACTAAAGTTATAGGAACACCCCAGTTTCTTTGTCTAGAAATACACCAATCTGGTCTATCAGTAAGCATAGATTCTATTCTCTGAAGACCCCATGAGGGTTCCCAGTTAATGCTTTTAATATGCTTTAAGGCATCTTTGTTAAGATTATTTTTATTCATTGATATAAACCACTGCGGAGTAGATGTAAAAATTAGAGGGGTCTTACGTCTCCAACAATGAGGATAAGAATGATGATAATCTTCTATATTGATAAGTGCATTGTGCTCTTGTAATTTTTCAACAATAAGGGGATCTGCTTTCATAGCAGGAAGTCCTGCA
>ERZ802830.4931-NODE-4931-length-10451-cov-5.35456_pt1 | contig 10451 bp, 10 predicted proteins | sample MGYA00345654_ERZ802830 | MGnify/ENA primary metagenome ERZ802830 (study PRJEB30503, sample SAMEA104212375) | marine metagenome | biome: Westerlies Biome; feature: [SRF] surface water layer (ENVO:00010504) within the epipelagic zone...; material: water...
GACCTAGATGTCGCAGATGGCATGGCAGTCATTGTGCGAACTGCAGGTGCAAAACGCACAAAGACTGAAATTAAGCGCGATTATGCTTATCTATCTAAATTATGGGATGAAATTAGAACCAACACCCTGCAATCAGAAGCACCCGCCCTTATCCATGAGGAAGGCTCGCTGGTAAAACGCGCCATTCGCGATATTTATACCAACGATGTCGAAGAGGTGCTGGTGGAGGGTGAGGAAGCCTATAAAACGGCAAAAGCACAGATGAAGATGCTTATCCCAAGCCATGCAAAGCGGGTGGTGAAATATGAGGATCAAACCCATTTGTTCCAGCATAATAATGTGGAGCCACAGTTAGATACCATCCATCAGAATGAAGTGACGCTAAAATCTGGTGGCTATCTTGTTTTGAATCAGACCGAAGCGCTGGTCGCTATTGATGTGAACTCTGGCAAAGCCACGCGCGAGCGCAATATCGAAGAAACAGCCTTGAAAACAAACCTCGAAGCCGCAGAAGAAGTTGGCCGGCAATTAAAGCTACGGGATCTATCTGGTCTGATTGTTATTGATTTCATCGATATGGATGAAAATCGCAATCAAAATGCGGTAGAACGCCGCCTGAAAGACGCTTTGCGCCATGACCGTGCCCGCATTCAGGTTGGCTCTATTTCCCATTTTGGGTTGCTAGAAATGTCGCGGCAACGTCTGCGTCCTTCTTTGGTGGAATCAGTATCCCAGTCCTGCCCACATTGCTTGGGCACTGGCCGCGTACGTTCGGTTAATTCCTCAGCCTTGCACATTCTGCGTATTGTTGAAGAAGAAGCACAGCGGGTACCAGATAAGGATATCACTATCTTTGTGAATGGTGAGGTTGCGTTATATATTTTGAACCAAAAACGCGCCTCGCTTGCCCAGCTCGAAAGCCAGTTTGGTATTTCTATCTTAATCGAAGCTGATGCTAGCCTGTTGCCTGCTGATCACAGGTTTGAAGGCCAAAGAGATGACCGGCGAGATGATCGGCGAAATGATCGACGTGGTGACCAGCGCAATGGTCGGCGTGGTGATAGGCGCGGTGATCAGCAAGAGCGCACTCAAAATCAAAACCAAGAACGAAACCAAGAACGAAACGGGCCACCTGTGGATGAGGACGGGGATGAGGATCAGCCAAAACGTCGCCGCCGAGGTAAACGCGGTGGGCGCAGGCGGAAGAGACGCGGCGGTGAGGACGAGAACATCACCAATGAAAATCAGGTAGCTGTTGAAACTGGCAATCCAAATGAAGGCGAGGCTGCACCCACGCCAGACGCCGCTGAGGAAAACACAGAACCGAAGAAACCGCGCCGTTCCCGCAGGCGTCGTCGCCCGTCTGGTGATAATGAGGCATCTGCGCATACAGAACAGGTTGCAGAGCAAAACAACACCTCAAAGAGTAATGATGGTGCAGCAGCCGCCACTAGTGAACAAAATACTGGTGCGCAAAATACTGGTGCGCAAAATACTGAGACTGCCGATAGCGGTGAAAATGCCGCACCAAAGGCGCAGAAAGCTAGCAAGAAGGCCGCTAAAAAACCTGCTAAAAAGGCGGCAAAGGCGAAAACAAAGAAAGCTGCCACCTCTGATGAGGGGGATACAGCCTCTGCTAAGACTAAAGCGCCTAAGACGCCTAAAACGCCAAAGTCAAAGGCTAAAGCACCAAAGAAAGGCGCAAAAGCTACAAAGGCAAAAACCGCCCCAGCAGCAGATAGTGGCGCCAATTCTGATAAAGATAGTGGTGCTGAGCGTGCGCCCGCAAGCTCGGTTGAAATCAAAGTCGTCAATATTGATGAAAGTGATGTTCCAAAGACCAAAAAGGGCGGCTGGTGGTCACGCTAAGGCAATATTTACAATCATAAAAACTAAAAAAGCCAGAATTTTTCTGGCTTTTTTCTTTATCTATTTCCACGCCTATTTTTGGGCCGCCCAAAATTTTTAGACCTCCCAGAATTTTTAGACTGCCCAGAATTTATAGGCCTCTGGGAAATTCACTTAAAATTTGTCAGCTTAACCGCAGCATCGCCTCTCAAATCATCAACGAACCGGTGCATGCGTTTGCACGCTTCATGCATATCGCGCGTACGGCCAGCAAAAGACAATCTTACATAGTGCTGTCCATTATCCGGGTCAAAATCAATGCCCGGGGTAACGGCCACCCCTTCACGCGCCAATAAGCTGTCTGCAAATTCCAGCGCGTTATCGCTAAAGTGAGAGATATCAGCATAGAGATAAAAGGCGCCATCGCATGGGGCTGCCCCTTCTATCATTTCACGCGGCAGACCAGTCATCAGAATTTCCCGGTTTTGCGCGTAACGCTGGCAATGTGCCTCCAACTCATTGGTGCAATCAAAGGCCGCTATGGCCGCAATTTGGTTAGGTGTTGGCGCTGAAATGAACAGGTTTTGTGCCAGCTTTTCAACCGCACCCACTAGGTCATCGGGAAGGATCATCCAGCCAATTCGCCAGCCTGTCATAGAAAAATATTTTGACATGCTGTTAATCACAATCGCGTTTTTTGTGTAATTCAGCGCGGTCTCTGCGCGGCAACCATAAACCAGACCATGATAAATCTCGTCCGAGATAAGGCGCACGCCCCTCGCATCACACCAGCGGCAAATCTCCGCCAGTTCCCTATCTGACAACACCACGCCAGTTGGATTAGAAGGGCTCGCAATCATCAGCCCATCTGGCAATGTCTCCCAGCTTTCCATTTCTGCTAGCATTGGCCGCCAGCCTTGGTCGGGGCCTGCAGTAAGCGGCACCGCTTGCAAGCCAAGCCCCTCCATCAAGTTACGATAAGCAGGGTAGCCAGGTGTCGGCAGGGCAATTCTGTCCCCTTCATCAAACGCCGCCATAAATGCCAGTGCAAAGGCAGTGGAGGAGCCTACGGTAACAGCGATATTATCGGTATGGGGGCGCACATCATACCATTCATGATAATGCTGGGCTAATCGTGCGCGCAAACCCATCACGCCAAAAGCAACCGAATAGCCATGGGTTGGCGTCTCCTCTAGGGCTGCGATCAAGGCATGGCTAGCTGCTTTTGGGGCGGCAGAAGAAGGCTGACCAACTTCAAGATGGACGATATCTTCGCCAGCTTGGGAAAGCTCCCCTGCTTTGCGCATCACATCAAGCGCTAAGAAAGGCGGCCAAGCGCTTCGCTTGGAAACCTTCAATGCCTTTCTTGGCTGACCGCGCCCTTCCCCCATTTGTGCTAACATTCCCATAATTTTCTCACTTTTTCGACTTTTCATTCGTAAATGGCATAATAATGCCATAAAAATAAATAGACTTTAAATTAACCTTTATTGTGCAGGCCTTCATGCATGCGCGACGTACAACATCATTTGTTGCCTGCAATGTCAATTTACCTAAACGCAATTTAATTTTGTTTTTTTAATTTTTTTAGAATTTTATGCAATAATAAGAGAATAAAAACAGAAAATGACAAGAATACGGCAAATTCGCGCCTATTTTGTGCTTTTTTTCTTGCTGCTATCAAGTTTTTCAACGCCAAGCTTGGCAGGGGGCATGATACGCGACAGTGAGCTAGAGGCAGGGTTTGAAGCCCTATCTGCACCAATGGCGCACGCAGCTGGCATGCAAGATGGCATAATCATCAGAATTATTATCGATCCCAGCTATAATGCGTTTGTGGCTGGCGGACGCACTATCTACCTACATTCAGGATTATTGCTGAAAGCACGCTCAGCCGAAGAGATTTTGGGGGTTATCGCCCATGAGATTGGCCATCTTGCTGCTGGACATGTACCGCTGCGGAGTGAAGCGGTACAAGAGGCCGGACTTGCAACCGCACTGGCAACGGTGGCTGCTGCTGCCGCCGCCGCCGCGGGCTCGCCAGATGCGGCGCTTGGCCTTGCTATTGGCGGGGTGGATACGGGTAAGCGTAACTACCTTAAAACCTCTAGGCGGGACGAATCTATAGCTGATGAATGGGCTTTACAATTGCTGGATAAAACAGGGATATCAAGTTTTGGCCTAGCTGAGGTGATGCGCAGGCTTTCTGCACAAAGCGCCCTGCCCACAAGCCGCCAATCTAGCTATTACAGCTCGCACCCCGGGGCTGGCGAGAGGCTGGCGACCTTTAATGACCATCTCTCGCGCCATAAAAACAGCAAGAGAGAGATAAGTGAGAAGGACATGCGCTTATTGCAACGGCTAGTAGCAAAGCTTGCTGCCTATGTGCATCCGCCGCGTCAGACCCTGAACAAACCCCTGAACATCATATGGCCGCGCTCCAAGATTGATCAGACGCCGCTAGCATTAGAGGCAGATACAGCGCTTTATGCGAAAACGATTGCCTATTATCGATATGGTGAGATGGGGGCTGCCCGCGATACCATAAGAAGGCTATTGGAAAGCTATCCAGAAGACCCATGGTTTCTGGAATTTGCAGGTGACATTCATCTTTCTAGCGGCATGGCAGACAAAGCCGAAAGCTATTATCGTTCTGCACTGGTGAAGCGCCAAACAGACCCCCTTATCTTGCTTAGTCTAGGGCGTGCCTTAATTTCTACAAACCAACCCGCCCAGCTAGCAGATGCTGTTACGGCTCTGGAGGCGGCTATAAAAGAAGAGCCTGATTGGGGATTTGTTAAGCGTCAACTTGCCATTGCTTATGGCCGCTTGGGAAAATTATCCTATGCCGACATCCTGCTGGCAGAAGAAGCGGTTATAAATGGGGATAAGCCGCGTGCTGTATTGCTGGCTAGGCGTGTCTTAGAACGCCCAGAAATTCCTGTTAGCCTGCGAAGCCGAGCAAGCGATATTTTGCTTAGCCTTGATGTTCCATTGATTGTTGAATAGATAATGACACTATGTGCGCTGTTGCGACTATCTGGCGGCGCGCTTTTTTTTTGAGGAAATAAGATGAAAACCTATTTTAGCAAAGCTTCAGCTTTTCTCATGGGGACGTTCTTCGTCTTTTCATTGGCATTCTTTAGCTTGCCTAATCCGGTACAAGCTGAACTTGGCGCCACTGAAAAACAAGAGATTGAAAGCTTAATAGAAAAGTTTATCCAAAATAACCCAGAGATTTTGCGTGATGCCCTAACAAGGCTCGCACAAGCAGAAGCGCTAGCTGCCCAACAAGCCGCCATGGCGATGGTACTAGATGATGCAGGGGATCCGTTTATAGGCGCTGAGGATGCCGCCCTCACCATTTATGAGTTTTCGGATTATAATTGCGGCTATTGCAAGCGCATTTTCCCAGATTTGATGGCTGTTTTGGAAAAAGAGCCCTCTGTACGTTTGGTTATAAAAGAATTTCCTATCCTAGCAGAGAGCTCTGTTTTGGGCGCCCGTGCCGCTATTGCGGCTCAACGTCAAGGAAAGTTTCCGGCCTTCCATGCGGAAATGATGAAATGGCGCGGAAAACTAGATGCCAGCGCCATTGACCGAATGGCAAAAAAAGTAGGGCTAGATAGGCAACAATTGCAGCGCGACATGACCGACCCCGCCACAGATTTTATCCTTAACCGCACCAGACGGGCCGCCTCTGCCTTTGATTTACAAGGCACCCCTGCGCTTATCATTGGCGATAATGTTATTCCGGGGGCAATAAGCCAGTCTGAAATTTTAAATTTGATAAAACAGGTGCAGGCGGATAAAAATTCTTAAGGTGACATAAGAGCCCAATATGCTCTATAACACGCGAAGGTAAAATGAAGCACAGCTATGATTAGCGCAAGTAAAGACACAGATATTAGAGGCAGATACAAAAGATGAAAACCGATCTTCTGATAGTGAACGGCCCAAATCTGAATATGCTAGGCAGGCGTGCGCCAGAGATATATGGCGCTGACACACTGGATGATATTCAAGCTGCCTGCACCGCGCTTTGTGATGAGCTGGGGCTGTCAATGCGCTGGTTCCAGTCTAATATCGAAGGCGAAATGGTGACCGCCATTCAGGAAGCTGCCTTTGATAATAGCCCGCACCCTGCTGCTGGACTTATTATTAATGCTGCGGCTTACTCCCACACTTCGGTTGCGCTTTATGATGCCGTTGAGCTGTTTGAGGGGCCAAGCATAGAAGTCCATCTGAGCAATACAATTGCCCGCGAAAATTTTCGCCACCACAGCTATATGTCATTAGTGTGTGATGGGATTATTCAGGGATTTAGCCGCGATTCCTATCTATTAGCTATTCGCGGTATTTCTAGCAAGCTGGCGGCAAAACGCTAGCGATTAATAACCACGTAACGGACAGGATGAAGAAACGCCATGGCCTCCTCTTCTAAAGGTAAAACATTCTCTGCAGAAACAAAGTTAGTCGAAGGGCTTACAGCCATTCTTGACGCAAGCAACCTTACGGAACTTGAGTTTGAAACAGAGGAAATTTCGATTAGGCTGTCACGCGGTAGCACCGCAGTTGCCCCGGCGATGATGGCAGCCCCAGCGGCCATGCCAGCTGCCCCTGCGGCGGCGGGTGCGCCACCGGCCCCTGCTGCTGCCAGTGATGCAGATACCGATATTGCCAGTCATCCGGGCGCCCTTAAATCGCCTATGGTTGGTACTGTTTACCTAGCACCAGAGCCAGATGCACCGCTTTTTGCGAAGGAAGGCGAGCAGGTTAAAAAAGGGCAAACCTTGTTTATCGTAGAAGCGATGAAAGTCATGAACCCGATAACCGCGCCAGCAGACGGAAAATTAACGCGCGTGCTCGTGGACAATGCACAGCCTATCGAATTTGATCAGCCCCTTGCCATTATAGAGTAGTCATGTTCAAAAAAATCCTTATTGCCAATCGCGGAGATGTTGCTTTACGTGTTTTGCGCGCCTGCAAGGAAATGGGCATTCCAACAGTGGTTGTGCATTCCACAGCAGATGCTGAATCCATGCCTGTACGACTAGCAGATGAAAGCGTTTGTATTGGCCCACCTGCGGCCACTAATTCCTATCTGAATATTCCTAATCTGATTTCTGCAGCCGCTGTCACAGGATGTGATGCGGTACATCCGGGGGTCGGGTTTCTAGCCGAAAACGCAGATTTTGCAAAGATCGTACAAGCGCACGGCCTGACCTTTATTGGCCCAGAACCAGAACATATCCAGAAAATGGGCGATAAGGTGCAAGCAAAAATCACGGCTGCTGCAGGCGGATTGCCGCTAGTGCCGGGATCGCCAGGCGCAGTTGCTACCCTTGATGAAGCCGCCAAGCTTGCCGAAGATATCGGTTATCCGCTACTTGTTAAGGCGGCTTCGGGCGGCGGTGGTCGCGGTATGAAGGTTGCCGCAAGCGCAGATGATTTAGCAGAGGCTTTTTCTTCTGCCCGTTCCGAAGCCAAGGCTGCCTTTGGCGATGATACTGTCTATTTAGAACGCTATTTAGATAACCCGCGCCATATTGAAGTACAGGTAATCGCCGATAAATATGGTAATGCTGTGCATTTGGGTGAACGCGAATGTTCAATTCAGCGCCGCCATCAAAAACTGTTTGAAGAAGCCCCCTCACCTGCCTTAAGCGAAGAAGAGCGGGCAAGCATTGGCGATATTGCGGCAAAAGCGACCGCGCAGATGGGCTATCTGGGCGTTGGCACGATGGAATTTTTATATCAAGATGGCGCGTTTTTCTTTATCGAGATGAACACACGCCTGCAGGTAGAACATCCGATTACCGAAGCCATTACGGGTGTCGATCTTGTGCGCGAGCAGATCCTTATCGCTAGCGGTGAGAAATTAAGCTTCACCCAAGAAGAGGTTCAGTTTAACGGGCATGCTATTGAATGCCGCATTAACGCAGAACACCCAGAGACCTTTGTGCCGACACCCGGCACCGTTGAGTTTTATCACGCGGCTGGCGGGTCAGGGGTGCGCGTCGACACTATTCTATATAGCGGCTATAAGATACCGCCATTTTATGACAGCCTTATTGCCAAGCTGATTGTGCATGGCAGAGACCGGGATCATGCGCTGGCACGCTTGCGCTTGGCTTTAGATGAATTTGTGGTTGAACCTATTCCTACGACATTAGATTTGCATAAACGCCTGCTAGATGCGCCAGCTATTCAAACGGGCGATTATTCTATAAAATGGTTGGAACAAAGCTTTTTTGACACAGACAAGTGATGTGCTGATGATAGGGCTATGAGCAACGCTTATATCTATGCCCCTGAAACCATTATCAAAGCCTATTCACTAGGTGTTTTTCCGATGGCTGAATCGCGTGAAGATGGGGCTATCCATTTTTATGAGCCACTCTTGCGCGGTATCCTGCCTATCGCGCCGCCACATATTCCGCGTCGCTTATTGCGCTTGGTGCGCCAAACCAGCTGGCGAGTGACCATAAATCAGGATTTTCGAGCGGTTATAGAAGGCTGTGCTGAGCCTACAGAGAGCCGTGCGGATAGCTGGATAAATCCAGAGATAATCCGCCTTTATCTTGCGTTACATAAAATGGGATTTGCCCATTCCTTTGAAGTTTGGGAGGGCGATACGCTTATAGGCGGGCTTTATGGTATTCGCCTAGGCAGCGCTTTCTTTGGCGAATCTATGTTCTCGCGCCGGAGCAACGCTTCCAAAATTGCCCTCGCCCATCTAATGGCAAGGCTTTATTTTAGAAAATTTACCTTACTAGATGCACAATTTGCCAATGACCATTTACGCCAGTTTGGCTTACTAGAAATCCCTAAAAAGGATTTTCAAACGCGCCTACAAGCTGCGCTCGCCCAGCCTGCTGAATTACCCCTAGATATTGAGGATAAGGTTATTTTTGATCACTTAGCACAGGCTAAAACACTCACATCATAGACCGGATGTTCTAGCGCAGAAATCGCGGGGCTAGAGGCGAACATCCAGCCAGAAAATACCATCTCATGCGTGGCTTCTGTGCTATCGGTATAGCCAACATCTTTTATTTCAAGAAAGGCGGCTGTTTCCGGCGGCGCTTCTGGCGGGCGATAGGCACAATGATAGGCGGTAATCTCTAGCGTGCCAAAACGGGTTGGCTGGCGGAGCGCCATCTTCATGGTTGCGATACGGGCGGTAATCTTATCCAATGTCTGCAACCGAACGCTAGAGCCAGCAATCCAACCCTCTTGCTCAGGGGCTTGGTTTGATGATGGGTTTTGTGTTTGATTTTCTGGTAGGTTTTGCGTCTGGGCGTGTGCGCTATGATGCGGGAAACCAGCCCATAACAGCACCACAAGACTAAACGCGCACCAAGCTCGCCCGAAAGAAGCGCTAGCGCTAGCTATCATCATTGCCCTGAAAGATGAATTTGCCAAGCAGGTCAGATAGGCTGACCGGATCGCGCGTGTCATAAATTACCGCGCCAGCTTCCATGAGCGCATCCGAATTACCGGGCAGAATTTCTAGGAAATTGCCCCCCAAAAGGGACGCGGCCGTAATACGCGCAGTGCTATCTTCTGGCAGCTTGAAACGCTCATCTATCTGCATATTGATGCGGGCGGTATAGGTAACCGGGTCAAGAGACTGCGAGACAATACGCCCAACCTTAATACCAGATAGCCGTACATCATCGCCAACAACCAAGCCGCCTGTAGTACCAAAATCTGCGCTAATTTTATAGCCATCTGTGGTTTTGAGATCTGCTGCCTGATAGACAAGAGCCGTAAAGGCAATTGCCCCTGCCAATACCACCAAACCCATGACAATTTCTAATGTGCTGCGTCGCATATTTTTAGCCTCTATCCCGAACACCTATCTGCTGGAGGTCTGCATGCTGGACATTTATCAGTTTGGTGTCCAAGGCTCATAATCACCTGTTGCTGGGGCGCGCTTCCCGCCCTTTAGCGCATGACCTGCTGGACGATACGCATGACGCGTACCCGTTAAATTTGGTAAATGCTGTTTTTGCCAGCTTTGTTTTGCATGCCCTTGAACAGGCGGCGGTGTGTCCTCAGTATAGTGTAACCAGCCATGCCAGTCTGAAGGCACTTTCGATGCTTCTACCCTGCCTTGATAAACAACATAGCGGCGTTGCCGGCCATTTCCGCGCCGACGCCGAACCAAGAAATAGCGATTACCAAATTCGTCTCTGCCAACAAGCTGAGCAGACATTTTGATAAATATTTTAGAAAGAAACGTCATGTTACGGCTATTATCCTACTCAAGTTAATTGTCGGCCCCATTCCCCTCATCATTTATAGAACTCGCGGCATGGTTTTTCAAGCATCTTCCCAAGCCCTTATTTCCATGCTGGCGTCTAGGGCTTAAGGAGGAAGCGATTATCTTCTGTAAAAACACTTTATGGCCAGAATATGCCAGAATATGAAAAAAAACGAATCGCTGTATCCGCAGGTCAGAAAGTCAACCCCCGAACGCGGTAAAAAAAGTGTATAATTGGTTGATTTTCAGATTGCACCAACCCCCTACATCATGTAGCTTTTATGTTCCAGATCACTAGATGTAGTGATGGTAGGACGTAAAGACATTCCCG
>ERZ802830.4938-NODE-4938-length-10444-cov-12.0353_pt1 | contig 10444 bp, 10 predicted proteins | sample MGYA00345654_ERZ802830 | MGnify/ENA primary metagenome ERZ802830 (study PRJEB30503, sample SAMEA104212375) | marine metagenome | biome: Westerlies Biome; feature: [SRF] surface water layer (ENVO:00010504) within the epipelagic zone...; material: water...
TGTTTATTGGAAAACCACCTATCTAATCTGAAAAGTGGTTGGCTTACATTCAACCCATAAGAAAAAGTATTGTAATCATTTTGAAGTTGCCTATCTTGGTAGTACTCATTCCAGTTAGTTCCACCTGTTACTCTGACTTGTGGCAATAAACCTGACCTTGATTGATTTAGGAATTCTCTTGAAATAGCAAGATCCGCTTTCTTTGAATTAAATTCAGGATCCTTTTCTAATGCTTCTTTGTAAATAGTAAGCAAATCATTCGAAAACATCTCAAATGACAAAGCGAATAATATAAATTTGATATAGTTTTTCATTCTTCTAAATTAGACAGTATTCTGCAATATTAGTGCCATATAAACAATGAAAATCTTTTATATAACCAATTAGACACTAAATAAGATTTATATCTATGATCATTAAGAAAACAAACAAGGACTCTCTGTCTTTGACTCTTAAACCGAATAAATCTTCATCTATAAACGAAAATTTTATTTTTTTTGGATTTTTATCAATAATTTGCCTTACATTTGCTATAGGATTCTTCATTTTAGGGGCAACATTGATTTTGCCGTTTGCTGGCCTAGAAATTATCGTTCTTATCTCAGTATTGAAAGTAAATAGAGATTGGGTTAATCAGTCTGAAAAAATTTATCTAGATAAGCTTTATTTAAAATTAAAAAAAGGCAGCAATGAAATTACTTTGGATAGGTTTTTAAGCAAATTCTCTGTTACTGATCAAAAAACAAAAAAAAGATTATTTGTAACCAGCGGCGATAAAAAAATTGAAATTGGTTCTTTTCTTAATGAGGAAGATAAAGATAAGCTTATCTCTCTATTAAAAAAGAAAGTAGCTGAATTAAATTTCTCTTAAATGTAAATCTATGTTCTCGTAAACAGGGATACCATCTAAGAATTTTGGAAAGCTTTCACCAGCTATTAGCGGCCTAAGATAATCTTGCCCTTCACTTGTTATTCTAAAACCATCTTGTGATATGTAGTTTTCTGGCAGCACTTTTTCCTCATTTGCTATATCTTTTAGATCTCCAGTAGCTATTTCCCATGCATAAGGTTTATTGCTTAATCTTTTTATAATTGGCATTACTCCTGACTGTCCTTCTGCTGCCAGTGTTACAGCTGCCTTGCCTACTGCAATTGCTTGTTCAATATCTGTTGATGACGAGATATGTCGAGCACTTCTCTGTAGATAATCTGCAACTGACCAATGATTCTTAAAGCCAAGTTCATCTGTAATTAGAGAAGCAATCTTCGGAGCTAAACCACCTAACTGGCTATGACCAAATGAATCTTTTTCTTTAGTTGCAGCATAGAGTTCCCCATCTTTATCTTTAAGTCCCTCAGAAGCAACAATGACTGAATACCCATTTTTACTTACATCTTCTTCAACACCAGCCAGAAAATTTTCTTTATTAAACTTTCTTTCTGGCAAAAGAATTTTATGTACGAAAGTATCATTAGCATTATTTGCTAGCTCACCAGAAGCTGCAATCCACCCAGCATGTCTACCCATAACTTCTAAAACAAAAACTTTGGTAGAAGTTTTACACATTGACCTGATATCTAAGGAAGCTTCTTTTGCAGAAGTTGCTACATACTTTGCAACGGAACCAAAGCCAGGACAGTTATCAGTTACTGCAAGATCATTATCGATTGTTTTGGGTATTGCTATCGCTTTAAGATCATAACCAAATTTTTCAGCAGCTTTTGCAACTTTCAGACATGTATCTGCAGAGTCGTTACCCCCGTTGTAGAAAAAATATCCTATAAATAATTTATCTAAACGTTTAAAAAGGTCATTATAAAATTTCTCATCATCTAAATCTGGAAGCTTAAACCTACATGAACCAAAAGCACCACCAGGCATTTCTAAAAGATTTTCTAAAGGCTTTCTTGTTTTACTTAGATCGTAAAGCTCATCTTCAAGAAGACCAACAATGCCATTTTTCGAAGCATAAATATTAGCAGTAGAGAAATCTTTTTTAAATTTAGATATCAGCCCATATGCAGAGCAATTTATTACAGAAGTAACACCACCAGATTGCGCATAGAATGCATTTTTCATCACAGTTATCTTATACTCCATTTAGTACAACTAAAAGCATGAAAATTTTTTTTCTCGGAATTTCTGGCACTTTTATGGGCAATCTTGCCCAAATTGCACGTGAATTAAATCATGAAGTTTTTGGATGTGATAATAAAGTCTATCCTCCAATGTCAGAGGAGCTTAAATCACTTGGCATAAATTTCTCAGAAGGGTATGAGGAAAGTAATTTTAAAGAAGCAGATCTGTATATTATTGGCAACGCAATATCTAAAGAAAATAAATTGCTCCAAAAGATTCTCAAGAGCAATAAAAATATAACTTCAGGACCTAAGTGGCTTCATGACAACATACTTTCCAAGAAAAAAGTTATTGCTGTTTCAGGCACACATGGAAAAACAACAGTGACTTCAATGATTTCTCATGCGCTATCAAAGAATGGTATCAGTGCAAACTATTTAATAGCTGGAATTCCTAATTCCTTACAAAAGTCATGGAATATTTCATCTTCAGAACTATTTGTGATTGAAGCAGATGAATATGACACGTGTTATTTTGATAAAAAGCCAAAATTTTTTCATTACAACCCAAATACTTTCTTAATCAATAATATTGAGTTTGATCACGCTGATATTTATGAAAATATTGAAATGATAGAGAAGAATTTTTTAGATTTGATAGTAAAGATGCCCAGAGATTCTGAAGTTTTAATAAATTCTAATAAAGTTAGACAAACCTTTAAAGACTCTTTGGTAAAGCTGGATATAAAAGCAAAGTTAGAACTTTTTGAACTTGATTGTTCCAATATTCAGGAGGAGAACAAACAACTTGCTTGCAAAGCTTTAGCAAGCAAATTAACTAAAAAACAAGTTTTAGCTTCACTTGATGATTATGGAGGAGTAAAAAGAAGATTTGAGACTATCTATGAAAATTCTGATTTCAAAGTTATAGATGATTTTGCACACCATCCGACTGCAATAGAAGAAACTCTAACTATGGCAAAAAAAGAAAATCCGAATATAGAATTAATAATTGAGCTTGGATCTAATTCTATGAGAAAAGGCATACATGATGATCGGTTAATAGAAATATTTTCTGATAATACTGTCTATACAATAAACGCGAGTGAAGAGCAGCAAAAAAAATTCAGCGATAGCGCCATAGAACTTAATTTAAAACATTTGGAAAAAATTTGCTCAAAAGATGGTGTTAAAAAAACAATTCTTATGTGCGGAAATAGAAATTTTCAAGGTTTTCAACAGCTTATTATCGATAAGCTCATTAAATGATTATAATTTCAATAAATGGCACCTGATTTAAAGCCCTCAAAAGCAATTGTAAAAATATGTAAAGATTCTCTAGATGAATTGAAAGCTATGGATATCTGTTCTTTTGAAGTAGAGAAAATTTCTTCATTTACATCCTTTATTTTAGTAGCTTCAGGAACTTCTGGGAGGCATATCCAGTCTATAGCAGATAAGGTTACTGAGAACCTCAAGAATAAAAAAGTTCAGATACTTGGTACTGAAGGGACAGAAGCAAAAGATTGGATTTTAATAGATGCTGGCGATGTAATAATTAATATTATGTCAGAAGATTCTAGAGAACATTATGATCTTGAGTCTTTGTGGAATAGAAAACCTAAATGAGAATATCTCTTTTATATATTCAGCAAAACAAAACAAGAAATGCTAATGATTTTGAAGATCATTTTTTAAAAAAGTTAAAGAATAATATGGATATTAATATTTCAAACATCCCTATTAAAAAAAAATTTAATTCCAAAAGTCAGCAAGTAGCGTATGAAGCGGATCTATTATTGAAAAAAATAGGAAAAAATAATTTTATTTGTTTTGACAAAATAGGTAGAAAGATGTCATCAGAGGAGTTTTCAAAAGATTTATACAAATCTAATGAAAAAATTTTTCTAGTTATTGGCGGCGCTTTTGGTCTATCAGAAGAAATAAAAAAAAATGCATTAAAAATAATTTCATTTTCAGATATGGAGTTTTCACATGAAGTTTTCCGTGTAATGCTCCTCGAACAAATATACAGAGCATATTGCATATTTAATAACCACCCATATCATCAAAATTGAAAAGCAATAAGATCCAAACCTATAGATTTAGAACAAATTTGTTACTAATTTTGTTTTTATCCATATTGGCTCTAGTAGGAACAAGATTTTTCTATCTGCAGATAATCAAAGGTAGCGAGCTAAAAGAACTTAGAGAACAAAATATAAATGCATTTGAATACATCTACCCAAAGAGGGGGAGAATTCTCTCACGCGATGGAGTTGTGCTTGCTGAAGATAGAAAAATATTTTCGTTAGCTACCGATTTAGACCAAAAACCAAGTGAAGTTTCTATTGAAATCCTATCAAACTTGTTTCCCAAAAAGATTAAATTAGAGGACCTGAAAGAAAAGGTATCAAACTCATTAACATACAGAAGATCAGAAGTAATTCTGGAGAAGATAACACAAGAAGATCTAGCTAAGTATCTTGTTAGAGGATCAGAACTAAGAGGGTTCTCAGTAATTGAAGGGTATGAGCGGGAATATAATGACCATCCTTCAATATTTCATGTGCTAGGCCATATGGGATATATAAATTCAACAGATGTGAGATATTTTTCACCAAGAATAGATAATTACGATGCAAAGTTATGGAGAAAAGTTGGAAAATCAGGCATAGAACGAGTTTATGAAAATGAATTACAGGGACAACATGGCAAGAAGTATTTTCAAAGAAATGCTAGAGGAGATAGAAGAGTCACCACGGATATTTCTCCATTTCAAGAAGGCAAAGAATTATATATATCGATTGATTTTCAAGCTCAAAAACTTGCTTATGAGCTTATGGATGAGAGGAAGGGATCAGTCGTTGTAATAGATCTCAACGATTTCAGTATACCAGTTGCTATAAGCACACCTTCTATTAGCGCAAATGATTTAAGAGATATTTCCTCTGCACAATATCAAGACCTCTTAAATGATTCATCTAGACCACTTTTCAATAGAGCTTTTATGGGCTTATATCCACCAGCATCTACTATTAAGCCTCTTTTAACAGTCTTTGCTTTGAATAATGGGTATACCGATTGGAATGAAACAATTTTTGATGATGGTTTCTTTAGATTTGAGGAAGAAGAAAGAGTATTCAATGCTTGGCGTGAAGGAGGTCATGGCTTAACAGACTTAAGAAAGGCTTTAGTTGAGAGCTCTAACCCGTTTTTTATGAACCTTTCTGTCAAATATGAAAAAGATTTATTTGTTGAATTTCTTAAATCTTCTAGCTTTGGTTCCAAGCTTTGTGAAGACTGTTATCCTCATCAATTTAGTCCTTTAATAGATGACAGCTGGAAGTATAAAAATTTTGGCAAAGAGCTCTATAAAGGAGATTTCATTAATTTAGGAGTAGGGCAAGGCTATATGCTCACAACACCATTGCATCTCTCTCTAATTTCAGGGATTTTGGCTAAAAAGGGAAACTACCAATTACCATTTATGGTTACCAAAAAAAATAATTCTTTAACTTTAGCTGAAAATTTGACTGAAGATGATTGGAGCAAACTCAATGAATCACTAATAGACGTGATTTATTCTCCAAATGGAACAGGCTACAGAATAAACGCTGGAGATCTGATGCTAGCGGGTAAAAGTGGAACAGCTCAAGTTGTGGATATAAATTCTAGAGAAGAATACGATGAAGTGCGAGGTAATGAATTGCTTAGAGATCACGCTATTTTTATTGGTTATGCCCCACATGATAATCCTAGGTATTCTATTGCAGTGATTGTTGAAAATGGAGAAAGTGGTGGAAGAGTTGCCGGCCCTATAGCAAAAAAAGTCTTAGAGGAATTATTGGATGATATTTAATTTAAGGAACACAATTATTCTCTTCTCATTGGTAACAATAATCCTTATGGGTTCTTTAACTATTTATTCAGTTACTTCTATTGATGTTAACTATTTCCTACGATTTTTATTAATTAATATTATTGTCATCCTTGCAGTAGCTCTTCTATTCAATCAGATCAATCTAAATAGAATTTTATCTTTTGGTTGGATTTTATTTATGGGAAATATTCTTCTAGTTCTCAGTGTAGAGATATTTGGAAATGAAATTAATGGGTCTAAAAGATGGTTAGATTTTGGCTTTTTAAGTCTGCAGCCATCAGAGTTTATGAAAATTACCTTTGCTTTATTCGTTATTCAATACCTAAGGTTCTATAGTTTTCAATTTACAAGATTTAGAACATTATTTTTGTTAACTATACTGTTTTTATCAGCCTTGCCAATAATAGTACAACCGGACTTAGGGACTGGCTTGGTCTATATTCTTATGGGCTTAATGTTTCTTTTTATTTGTGGTGTTAATCGCATATATTTCATTGGAATGGCGATTTTTGCTGTAATGCTATCGCCTATTATCTACAGTTTTGGGCTCACCACTTACCAAAAAGGAAGAATAATAAGTTGGTTTTCTTCTGATCAGGATCTTTCAGAAAAATGGAATATATTGCAATCAGAAATAAGTATTGGTTCAGGAGGTTTGGCAGGAGAAGGTTTCTTAAACAGCAAGCAAAACGAATTTAATTTTTTACCAGAAGCAGATACAGACTTTATATTTTCAATATATGCAGAACAGTTTGGATTCTTAGGTGTCTTGATACTACTAATAATGCTTGCTTGTTTTATAGGCTTAACAACCCTCTTATCAATGACAGAAAAGAGACTAACTAGTGATCTATCACCATATTATATAGGCACATATTGCACACTAGTTATAGGGTTTAGTTTTCTTTTAAATATCTTGATGGTCAGTGGGATGATACCAGTAGTTGGGCTACCATTACCTTTTTTTACAAAGGGCGGATCTTCTTTGTTATGCTTTTCAATAATGCTTGGATTAATATTTACTTCTAGAGGTTTTCTAAGATGATTCGTTTTCTATTATTCTTTTTGCTTACTTTGAATCTTAATTCTGATGTTCTAGAAAGAGAAGATGTAAAAGCATTTATTGAGTTTGCAGTAGAAAATTCCGATCTCAAAGAAGATGAGATTAAAAACTATCTAGTTCAAGCAGTGCCTTCAAAAAAAGCAGAAACAGCAAGACAAAACCAGCCTGAAGTGAAAGCCACATGGAATCGATATAGAAATAGGTACCTAACTTCCTCAAGAATAAATAATGGAGTGAAATTTGTAAAAGATAACTTTGAAATACTTGATTCTGTAGAGAAAAATTTTGGAGTTTCAAAGTATTATATCGCTTCAATTATTGGTTGTGAGACAAACTATGGCAATTATTTAGGAACTTATAATCCTCTAGACACAATTTTTACAAGAGCATTTGATCCTAAGAGCACTTATTGGCAAAAACAATTAATAGAGTTATTTATACTTTCAAAGCAATATAACTTTGATCCTAAATCAATAAAAAGCTCATGGTCAGGTGCATTAGGTTTGGGACAATTTATCCCTTCGAGTTATAACGCTTATGGCGTTGATTATGATGAGGATGGCAAAGTAGATATGTATAACTCGCGTAAGGATGGTATTGCAAGTGTTGCGAATTATCTAAAAGCAAATGGTTGGCAAACAAGCTCCACTGCAGTTTTAGAAGTAGATGTTAGTACGAAATATCAAGATCTAGAAGATGAAGATATATCTGCTTTAGAGTTACCCTTTAATCTAAATAATTTTAGAACAAAAATTTCAGCAAATGATTTAGACAAGCAGGGCTTTGATATTGAAAAAGACTTTGCAGAAAAAATTTCACCTTTGCTGGTTTATGAGCAAGGGAAGACTAAATTATATTTAGGGTTTGACAATTTCCGAGTAATAACTAAATATAATCGGAGTAGTAAATATGCATTGGCAGTTCACCAGCTTGCATTAGAAATTTCAAAGAGATTTGATGAATAAATTAAAAATAAATTTACTTTTAGGCCTGGCTTTTTTTGCCTCAGCTGCTATACCGAATCCTCCAGATCTTGGTGTGGGTAGTTATGTCTTATATGAGCCTACTACAAAAAAGGTTTTAGTTAGTTTCAATGCAGATGAGCCTGTTCAGCCTGCTAGTCTGACTAAATTAATGACAAGTTATGTTGTAGCTGATTACATCAAAGAAGATTTTATAAGCTTAGATGACGCACCAAAAATTTCTATCAAGGCCTGGAAAACCGAAGGGTCTAGAATGTTTATCCGTGAAGGCAAGAAGGTGCCAGTGTCCGAGTTAATCAAAGGAATGATTATTCAATCTGGCAATGATGCAAGTGTAGCTTTAGCAGAACACGTTGCTGGCAGTGAAGAAAATTTTGCATATTTAATGAATGGTTATGCAACTGAATTAGGGATGGAGAACACTTCTTTTAATAATGCTACAGGTTTACCAGATCCGCTTAATGTAACTTCTGCTTTTGATCTTGCCTTATTGACCAGTGCTCTAATTAATGAGTTTCCTGAGCACTACAAATTATATTCAGAAAAAACATACACATACGCAGGCATCAAACAACCTAATAGAAATAGACTGCTTTGGAGAAGCGACATTTTTGATGGAGCAAAAACAGGTTATCACTCCCAAGCTGGTTACTGTTTAGTCGGTTCAGCCATTAGAGGCGATATGAGATTAGTGGCAGTTGTTCTTGGAAGTGAAAATGATAAAAGATTTAATGATGTTTCAGCTCTTATGGATTATGGTTATCGATATTTTATTACTGAGAAACTATTTTCAGAATCAGAAGCTATTAAAGATCTTCAAGTTGTTGCTGGTGTTAGTGATTCTGTTTCAATTGGTCTTAAAGAAGACATCATCCTAACTTTGCAAAAAAATAAAAGAGATAATTTAAGCTTTGAAGTATCTGCAGGCTCACAAATCTTAGCTCCAATTAATGCGTTTGATAAAGCTGGGACACTTAAAGTAATTGATGATGAAAACAATGTAATAGTTGAAACTGATTTGGTTTACTTAGATTCAGTAGAAGAGTTAGGTTTTTTTCAAAGGCTCATTGCAATACTCTGGAATTGGATCAAGTCTTTATTCAATTAACCTGAAAGTTCTAGAACAATATCTTTAATTCCACTCCATGGATCGCCATTAAGCACTCCTTTAAAACATTTATCAATGCCATCTAATGTATTTATTGATTTATCTATTGATTCTCTTGAAGTTCTATCAGATATCCTTTTATACATGTTGATTTGATTATCCCAAATACCCAAAGTCTTTAAATTTTTACCATCTTTAATGAATCTAATAGCATTTATATCTCTAGCTAGAATCCAAATTAATAGTGGTACTGAATTTCTATCCTTTTTCTTCATAGAATTAATAATTGAAAGGGCAGAATCAGATTCATTATTACTTATATGCTCAATTAATTTGTAGTTATTTTTATCTCCATTGCTTGTAAAGATTGTCATAGCTTCCTTCTCTTCTTTAATCTCTAGAATTTTAAGTATTTCTAGGTCATTGAATAGGGCAGAGAAATTTCCCTCATACATCTCTAATAGGACTTTGATGTGTTCATTTTTATTAAGGAAAACAGGCAAATTATTTTTAAGATAGTTTTCTATTTCTGAATCATATGGTGAGGAACAATCTATAAAGCAACCGTCTCCATCTAGTTTGCTAATTATGTCTTTCTCAATAACCTTTTTTGATAAATTAGTAATTTCAGTGATGAGAATATTGTCTGTTTCGTAAGCCATAATTTTTTTAAATCTTTCGACTAATTCTTTATTCAACCTATTTTTGGATAAGCTTAAGAAAACGACTTTTTGTTCATTGAAAAGACTATTAGACATTAAGCATTGATCTAAATTTGCATCGAAATTTTCATCTGCTATATCAATATAAAATTTTTCTAATAATTTGATATCCAAGTTCTTTAAACAATGATTTTTAGCTTGATACATAAGAATATGTTCATCACCAAAAAGAAAGTATTTGTTTACATTATCTGTAGCCGATAATGTAAATTTTATAGCTTTTATTAGTTTAGCTGACATGTCTTTGAATTGTTTGACACATTTCAAGCAGTATCAAAGATTTGATTCGCTTTCTTTCCTCGTCAGCCATATTGCTTGATATGTAGTTAGCAGTATTCATGCGCATGGCTTGAATCGGAATATTTTTATCTTGATTAGGGATATTCAAAGTTAAAATGCCTATATATTTTGTATTGAATTCAAGTCCTTGGCTGGTAATGTTTTCTGCAGAAAGACTAAAGTTAAAATCTCTAAGATCAATATCTTCAATTACACTGTTTAAGCACTTTTTAAGTTCATATTTGTCAGTAGTTGTAAATGAATCATCGAACTTAATATTTTTGAAATTAAACGTAGTTGCACTACATGATGCAAGAAAAAGCAGAA
>ERZ802830.4941-NODE-4941-length-10441-cov-11.3287_pt1 | contig 10441 bp, 10 predicted proteins | sample MGYA00345654_ERZ802830 | MGnify/ENA primary metagenome ERZ802830 (study PRJEB30503, sample SAMEA104212375) | marine metagenome | biome: Westerlies Biome; feature: [SRF] surface water layer (ENVO:00010504) within the epipelagic zone...; material: water...
TATATCTATTTTTGCATATTTTTTGCAGATTTAATTACATTGGTTATTCCAGCAACTACCCCTACAAAAAAAAATATTAAAATTAACCAGGGTTTAGTACCAAAGGTCTTGTCTAAAATAAACCCAATAATTGTCCCTACAGCAACAGCAGATACTAATTCTGTACTAAGCTTAAAAGCAGTGCCAATAGGGGATGGATTATGATTTTTAGTGATTAAATTTCTCTTTGAGATCTTCTTTTTTGCAATCTCTAAGCGAGTTTTAAATGGATCTTTAGACATTTTTAATATCTTTTTTAAGCAACCATACTCTCTGCTTTTTGTAAATCAACAGCAACTAATTGACTTATACCTTTCTCTGGCATCGTGACACCATATAGTCTATTCATTTTAGACATCGTTAAAGCATGATGGGTAACAATTATAAATTTAGTGTTTGTAATTTTTATAAGCTCTTCTAATAAACTACAAAATCTGGTTACATTTGCGTCATCTAAAGGTGCATCAACTTCATCAAGAACACAGATTGGCGATGGATTAGACAAGAAAACTGCAAAAATTAGTGAAAGAGCAGTCAAAGCTTGTTCACCTCCAGACAATAAAGTTATTGACTGAAGTCTTTTACCAGGAGGACTAACTAGCATCTCTAAACCTGCTTCAAGAGGGTCATCTGAATCTACTAATTCAAGCTTAGCATTTCCGCCGTTAAATAATTTTGTGTAAACCTCATTAAACTTTCTATTAACTTTATCAAAAGCATCTATTAATCTTTCTCTTCCTTTTTGGTTTAGTTCATTAATGCTATCTTTTAGTTTTACAATAGCTGTAACTAAATCTGCTCTATCTTGCTCCATTTTTTTAATTTCATTTTCATACTTATTTGTTTCCTCATCAGCTTTTAAATTTACAGAACCCAATCTTTCTCTTTCTTGTTTTTTTTTATCGAGTAAATCTTCTTGATTTACTGCATCTGGAATTTCTTCTGCACCAAATAAATTAGAATTTTCTAAAATATTATTTTCTGTTAAATTTAGTTCTGAATAAATTCTATCAACTAAATCATTTTTTCTTTTTTTAAGCCCTTCAATTGTAGCCCCAGAACTGGCTTTTCTCTCTCTAATTTGTATTGATTGTTCTTGAATTTCATTTAATTGGGATCTCAAACTTTCTATTTTTTGGTCAGTTGAATTTATTACAGTTTCATTTTCTACTTTTTCTTGTTCAGAAATCCGTAATCCTTCTGAAATTTGTCCTTTTTTTTCAGCCTGTAATTTAGGTTGATTGTCTAATTTTTCTAATTGTAGGTTTAATCTATTTTTTCTTTCGGTAAGTTCCGCCACCATTTTATTTGAATTTGATAATAGATTTTTCCAGCTTTCAATTTCTTTATCAATTATATTTATTCTTTCATTTCTTTTTATCGACTCTTTTTTGATATTTTGATTTTTGCTATAGCTATCAGCATATTCTTCGATAATTATTTTACAATTATTAAGAATATCTATTGCTTCAGTATTTTTATTTAGATTAATTAATTCTTTAACTTTATCTATTTCAATATTTAATTTATTTTTGGAACTATCTAAGTCTTGGTTAGATCTTTTTTCTGTTTCATAATATTTTGAGTCGATTTCAATAAGTTCACTTTTTTCCTCTTTAAGTCTTTTTTCATTTGAATTAGCATCAATAATAATTCCTTTTTCTCTATTAATATCATCATCAAAGGTTTGAAGAGATTTTTTTATATTTTCAATTTCATCATGTATTCTATTATTTTCTTCATCTAGATTTTGTAATTCTAAATTAAGTCTTTGTATTTTTGATAAATTTTCAATATTTTTTTCTCTTAAAGGTGTAACTTTTTCAGTTTCAGATTTAATTAAATTCTCAAGCTCTGAAATCTTGTCATTAAAACCACCAACTTCACTTTCTGCCTCGATATTGATTTCATTTTCAACTGTAATTTCTTTATCAATTTCTATCAATTTTAAGTAATATAAACCTGCTTCTATTTTTTTAATCTCATCAGAAATATTTTTATATTTTGTAGCTTCCTCTGCTTGCTTTTGAAGATTAGCCAACTGTTTTTCTTGTTGTCTTCTCAATTCATCTGCTCTTTTAAGATTATTTTCAGCAGCACCCAATCTAAGCTCTGCTTCATGTCTTCTGACGTGTAACCCTGAAATACCAGCGGCTTCTTCAAGAATTGCTCTTCTATCAGTAGGTTTCGCTGTAACCAGTGCACCAATACGACCTTGACTTATCATTGAGGGCGAGTGAGCACCCGTAGATAAATCTGCAAAAAACATTTGAGCATCTCTTGCTCTTACCTCTTTATCATTAATGTAAAATTTTGAACCTTTATCTTTTTCGATTTTCCGCCTGACATTTATTTCATCTAGTTCCCTAAATTGAATTGGACCTTCGTTGTTATTATTTTCTACAGTCACAGAAACTTCAGCAATATTTTTAGAAGGTTTGTTTGAAGTACCTGAAAATATGACATCTTCCATTCCAGATCCACGCATACTTTTTGCTGATGTTTCTCCCATAACCCATCTAAGAGACTCAACAATATTTGATTTTCCGCATCCATTTGGCCCAACTATACCTGTTAAACCATCCTCAATTAAGAAGTTGGTTTTATCTGCAAAAGATTTAAATCCGTTGAGATGGATTTTTTTAAACTCCATAGGTTTACTTATATCAGTTTTTCAAGAGTTTTTTTTAAATTTTTATAATTAAGGGATTTTTCGAACTTTTCATTATTAATTATTATCGTAGGAGTAGCATTTACTTTAAAATCTTTAGCTCCTTCGATTCGATCATTTAAAACAAAATCTTCAATTTCTTTGTTTTGAATACATTTTTCAAAATCTATTTTAAAACCCTCATTTTGAATAAATTTTTTAAGACTTTCATTAACTTCTTCAATTGTATTTCCTTTTACCCAAGTTTGTTGATTTGAATATAAGCTCTCGAGAATTTTTAAACTTTGATTATTTTTGCATTGAGAAATCTTTGCTGCATTTAATGCCGCCAGATCTAAAGGAAAATGTCTAAACTCTATTTTAGCAAGCCCTGTATCAATATAATCTTTTTTAAGTTTAGGATAAACCTCTTCATGAAAATTTGCACAATGATTACATGTTAAAGACTCATAGGCAATAATTGTTATTTTGGCATCTTGATTACCTACAATTATCCGCTTTGTTTCCGCTGAAACATTTGAAGTTAAGCTTAGAAATAAAAATAAGATTATAAGATATTTTTTCATTTTTGTTTAAATACTTTAGTTAATTCAATTAAAGATTTTTTAATTTTTTCATTTTTTATATCATTAATTTTATTTTTAAATTTATTATTTGTCACATTATCCTTTGATATATTCTCTTTTTTTTCTAATATTTCATCATCAAAACTTAATAATTTTATCCTTTCTATAACCATGTTTTTAAAAAAACTATTCATTCGATCCATAATTATTTTTTTGGAATATTCTAATTCAATTTCATGACCTCTTTTTACCATTATCAACAAAGTACCTACTCCAAACTTATTGGAATTTTTAAATGATTTTGGATAACAAATCTTAAATAGATCTTCACCTACAATATATTTCCAATTATTAAGAGTTTCAGAATAAACATGACCTCTTTTATAGATTACTTTTTTGATGTTTTTTGGCAAAGTGTCTTTAAAAGATCTTAGGCCTTGAATGCTTCCATTTCTCTGCTTAGTATATTTTTTAAATTGCATATGAAAGAACAATTAGTAACAAAAAAAATTCTTAATTGGTATGATTTAAATAAAAGAGTATTGCCATGGCGAAAAAATGTTTCCTTACAAAAAAAGCAATATTACACTTTAATAAGTGAATTTATGTTACAACAAACTCAGGTTGCAACAGTAATTCCTTATTTTAATACATTTATAAAAAACATCCCAACCCTAAAATCACTAGCCAATGTTCAAAATAGTAAACTTCTAAAACTTTGGGAAGGTCTTGGATATTATTCTAGGGCAAAAAATCTAAAAAAAACTGCGCAAGTTGTTACTAAAAATTTTAAGGGAAGAATCCCTGATAACTATAAAGATTTATTATCGCTACCAGGCGTAGGAAGTTATACAGCAAGTGCAATTTTAGCTATAGCTTTTAATAAGCAATATATTCCATTGGATGGAAATATAGAGAGAGTTTTAAAACGATATTTATATCTAAAAAAAGAGAAAGATATTCAAAAAGATAATCTTATCAAAAAAAAGTCTATATTTGGAAAGTCGTTAAGATCTAGCGATTATGCACAAGCATTGATGGAGTTAGGAGCGTTAATTTGTAAACCAATAAATCCTTTGTGTAATCAATGTCCTCTTTCAAAAAAGTGCAAGTCATTACAAAAGAGGGATTTTGATTTAGTAAAGAATAATAAAAAGATGATAGACAAGTACTTTCTTTTAAAAGTTTATAAAAAGAATCAAAGATATTTGTTAATTAAAAATACTAAATTTAATTTCTTAAAAAATTTAAAGATATTTCCCATGGAAGAACTATCTAAACCAAAAAATTTTGATGAAAATTTAAATTTAAAATTATCCAATATGAATATGAGTATTAAAATTCAGTACAAAAAAAATTATAAACAATTCCCTTCAACTTATTGGATAGAAAAAAAAGAAATGAAAAATTATATGTTACCAACATTTACAAAAAAGGTCGTGAAATATTTGGAAAGCAATTAATGAAAAGAATAGTTATCATTGGAGCAGGAATATCTGGACTATTCATTGCTAATCTATTTAAAAAAAATTCAAATTATCAAGTAACTATTTATGAAAAAAATAATTTAATTAATTTAGACAATGGGTATGGCATTCAATTATCGGTAAATAGTATTAAGTTTTTAAATGAAATTGGGTTTGAAAAATTAAAAAATGATAAAAAATTTACCCCTGAAAAAATTAATTTTTATTCAAATAAAAACTCCGATAAAATATGTGAATTGGATATCTCAGATTTTAATTCAGAAAATTGTAAATATACCACTTTAAAAAGATCTGCTTTGATCAACTTTTTAAAAAAAGATTTGGAGGATCTGATAAAAACTGATCACAATATTTCAAAAATAGACCATGAAGCTAAAAAGATTAAACTTTCTTTTGAAAATAGTGAAACTAAAGAGTGTGATTATCTAATTGTATCTGATGGAGTTTTTTCAAAAAGTAAAAGTCTTATTTCAAATAACAAAACTAAACCAAAATATAATGACACTATAGCAATTAGGGGTATCTTAACCAAATCCCCTAAAAAAATTGATAATAAAAATATTAATTTATTTTTTGGTTCAGATTTTCATCAAGTAATTTATCCAACAAATCAAAGTGGAGACTTAAATTTTATAGCTATAATGAAATATCAACTGTCTGTAGAGGAGCAAAAAAATTATTCATTATTTAGTGACAACTCTTTTATCAAAAAAGTTTTAGAAAAGACTCCTCTTAAAGATATAGATTTTTTAAATGATCTAAAAGAATTAAAAATATTTCCAGTATTTGTTAGTCATGATTTCTATAAATTACAAAATGATAATATTCATTTGATTGGTGATGCTTTTTTTGCTTTACCACCATCATTTGCTCAGGGTGCCTCACAGTCAATAGAAGGTGCTTATGAATTATTCAAAAGTATTGAAAATAATACTGAAAATAATTTTTTTAAAAATAGAGTTAAAAAAATAAAAATGGTTAATACCAGATCAAAAATTAATCAGTTTGCTTTTCATTTATCTAATCCTTTAACCACATTTGTCAGAAATATTTTTTTAAGAAAATTTATAAGAAATAAAAAGTTTTTAGAGTCTTATTTGGGAAAAATTTATAAGAATTAGCTATTATTAATCAATCTTTGTCTTAAACGATCAATCGGAACTACCAAACCGTTTAAATTGTAATGCCAATAAGTCCACCCATTACAACTTTCGGCACCCAAGATTGTTGCTGCCACTTTATGAATTGATCCCTCTGTTTGAGCATGTTTAATACTGCCATCAGCCATAATTTTTGCACTAATTTTCTTTTTGTTATCAAAAATAGTTGTACCTGGTTTAATTATCCCCAATTCTACCAATGAACCAAAAGGTATTCTCGGTTTAGATCTATTATTTTTAAGTGTGTCAAGATAATCATCCTCTATTACTTTTGTGTCCTTTAATCTTTGTGTAGCTACTTTGAAATAAGCTTTTTCTTTTTCTATACCAAAATAATTTCTACTTAATTTTTTGGCAACTGTTGCTGTCGTTCCAGAACCTAAGAAAGGATCTAAGACTAAATCATTTTTATTTGAAGTTGCTAATAAAATTCTATGAAGTAATGCTTCAGGTTTTTGGGTTGAGTGAACTTTTTTACCATTCTTTTTTAGTCTTTCTGTTCCACTACAAATTGGTAGATCCCAATTAGATCTCATTTGAAGATCATCATTCAAGCATTTTAAAGATTGATAATTAAAAGTGTATTTTGATTTTTCAGATTTTGATGCCCAGATTAATGTCTCATGGGCATTAGTGAAACGTGTTCCTCTAAAATTTGGCATTGGATTTTTTTTATTCCAAATAACATCATTTAAAATCCAAAAACCTAAATTTTGAATTGCAGTACCAACTCTAAAAATATTGTGATAACTGCCAATTACCCAAATAGCTCCATCTTTTTTTAAAATTCTTTTGCATTCACTTAACCAAGCATAAGTGAAATCATCGTATTTTTTAAAGCTTTCAAATTGATCCCACTTATCATTAACTGCTTTAACTTTAGATCTATCTGGTCTAGTTAATTCGCCTTTTAATTGAAGATTGTAAGGTGGATCTGCAAAAATTAAATCAAAAGACTCATCAGGAATTTTTTTTAATTCTCTTAAGCTATCACCATTAATTAATTTATTTTTAAAATTTAATTTCATTTATATAAATAAATTAGACTCTAAAAAGATTCCTGGGTCAACCTAGGATTGAATTATTTGAATTCGATTTGTGTAAATTTTTTTTATAACAACAAGATCTTGTGTTTCTACGTGAAACCTATTTATTAATAGGGGAAAAAGTTTTTCTATGGTGCGCAGTAACTCCTAAATTCTTTATTGCTCTTAAATGTTGTTTTGTTCCATATCCAAAATTTAGATCCCATCGATATCCTATAAATTTTTTTCCTAAGTTTGTTATCATTTTATCACGGGCAACTTTAGCAATTATTGATGCTGCTGAAATTGATGGAATTTTTTGATCACCTTTGATGATAGTTTTAAATTTATAATTTTTTATTTGAGGAGATTTATTTCCGTCAACCAACACAAGTATTGGTTTTTTTTTAAGTTTTTTTACAGCTCTTTTCATTGCTAACAAACTAGCATTCAATATGTTAATTCTTTCAATTTCTTTAACTGAAGCTCTCCCCAGTGCCCATATTGAATTCTTTTTTACATATTTTGATAAGATTTCTCTTCTTGATTTTGTTAAAGTTTTTGAATCTTTTAATAATTTCTTATTAATTGATTTATTCAAAATTACCGCAGCAGCATAAACAGGCCCAACTAAACTTCCTCTTCCAACCTCATCAATTCCAGCAATAATTTTCATCAAATTAAGATTTTTAATTCCAGTATTTTTTGTCTAATTTTCTTTAAATCTTCCCAAGCATGTTTCTTATTTTCAGGATATCTAATCAAGTAAGATGGACTAAAAGTAATTATAAGAGGAAAAGTTTTATTTTTTAGTATTAATTCTTTCCAATTTCCTCTTTCACTTGAAATTTTAGAGTTTAATCCTGTTGCAGCCTCCATTGCAGTACTTCCCATCAAAATTATAATTTTTGGGTTAATTATTGATATGTGTTCTTTTAAAAATATTGAATATCTTTTTATTTCTGAACTAGTAGGCTTTCTGTCACCTGGGGGCCTGAAGTTTATAGAGTATGTTGAGTAGATTTTTTTTCGTTCAATCTTAATTGCAGAAAACATTTTATTCAAAAGAGATCCAACTTCTCCTTGAAAAGAATAACTTGAACTATCCTCTAATTCACTGGGTGTTTCACCAATCAACATAATAGAACTATTGATATCACCATCACCCATTACAAGATTTTTTGAATTATTTTTTATAGTACAATTTTCAATTGAATCTATTCGTTTTTTTAATTCTAACAATCTATCTCTTTTATCTTTATTAGTTATGCCATCATTTTTTTCGATAATTCTTAATCTTTTGATAGGCTTATCACTAAAAGTAAAGTCAGGTTCAATTATATCTATTAATTCTTGTACATATTTGGAATTTTGATTTAAGACCTTTTTAGACATAAAATATAGCAATGTTTGTTAAAAAAATAAATTTCATTTTAATTTTGTTTTTACTTTATCAAACTCCGTTGTTTTCTAAAAGCAATAGTTTTAACGATTTTGACTCAAAAGATTTATCAAAATATTTTTCAGGAATTGTGGCTTTTGAGAACAAAGACAATTCATTAGCTTTAGATTTTTTTAATTCATCAAAAATTTTAATAGATAGACATGATCCTTATTTACAAAGATATATTCATTCCTTAGTTTTAGAAAATAAAGTTTCACAAGCAATAACTATAATCAAGAATAACAAAGATAAAAAAAATACCAAATTTTTTGATGCTTATCTGTTATTAGTCATAGATAGTTTAAAAAAGAATGATTTGGATAAGGCGCAAAGTTATTTAATATCTTCTAATATTTTAGCTAAAAAAGATAGACTCAATTCCACAATAGTAGAAAGTTTAAATCAGTATATTTATGTATTTAAAGAAAAAAAAATTCTAAACGATAAAAAAAATTTTGGTAAACTTTCAATTATTTCAGAAACATTTCAAAGATGTTTTTTAAATGATAAAAAAACTGATAAATATTTTTCAAATTTAATTAGTGATATTCAATCAGATTATTCACGATATCTCTTTTTTTATTTTAGTTACTTGATTGAGAATGATAAATTGAATGAAGCTAGATTATTATCTGAAGATATTAATTATATTAATACGACACTCTTGTTGTCGCAAGCAAAAGACTGGATAGAAGATGATGACTTTAAAAAATTCACAAAATTTTTTTCATGCAAAAATTATAATGATATAATAAGTGAATTTTTGTTTTTAATTTCAAATCTTTATTCTTCACAAGATAATTTTGAAAAATCCAATTTTTACTTGAATCTCTCAAATTTTTTAAATCCTAAATTTATATTTAATTTATCTCTAGTTGCTGAAAATCAATATTTTAATGGAGAATATAAAAAGGCTAAAAAAACTCTAAAGAATTTTAAAAGAGAAAATAAATTTTATTATTGGTTCCGAGTAAAAAAAGAGGCTCAGATAATTACAAAGCAAAGAAATAAAAAAGAAGCACTTAATTATATCACTGCAGAATTTAAAAAAATTCCTCAACCCAACAATAAGTTTTTATTTGATATTGCTAATTTCTATAAAAATTCAAAAGAATATGAAAAAGCCATTGAATATTATTCTCTAATTATAAATTCTATAAGTAATTTTAATATCAAATCAGACATACTATATCGAAGAGGTGGGAGTTATGAGAGGATTGGTGATTATGAAAATGCAGACAAAGATTTACTTCTGTCATTGAAAATAAATCCAGATAATGCCTATGTTTTGAATTATCTTGCCTACTCATGGTTAGAAAGAAATTATAAAATCAATGAAGCAATTCAAATGTTAGAAAATGCTTATGCCTCAAAAAGCAATGATCCTTACATAATTGATTCAATTGGGTGGGGCTATTATCTTACTAAGGACTACATAAAAGCTGAGAAATATTTAAAGAGAGCAGTGGAGTTAATGCCAGATGATCCTATTGTTAATGATCATTATGGAGATATTTTATGGAAACTAAATAGAAAAATTCAAGCAAGATATTTTTGGAATAATGTTTTAGATATGGATGACACTGAAAAAGAAATGCTAGAAAAAATTAATATTAAGTTGGCTGAAGGACTTACAAATTCTTAATATGGTTTTTGATAAGATTAAATCATATGCTAAAATTAATCTTGCATTAAATATTACTGGTAAAACTTCTTCTATTCATAAAATTGAAAGTCTTATTATGTTTGCGTCATTATATGATAAAATTTTCATCAAAAAAATAAAGTCAAAAAAACACAACATTAAATTTTTTGGAAAATTTTCTGGAAGAATTGGTAAAAAAAACACAATATCTGAATTGTTAAAGATTCTGGAAAAAAAAAAGTTTCTTACAAATCAAAAATTTATGATTTATATTGATAAAAAAATTCCTAGCAAAGCAGGTTTAGGTGGTGGCTCCATGGATGCAGCAAATATTCTAAAATATTTTATTAATAAAAAGTTAATTAAAATTAATAAAAAGGAAACATCAAAAATTTGTAAACTAA
>ERZ802830.4943-NODE-4943-length-10440-cov-42.5049_pt1 | contig 10440 bp, 11 predicted proteins | sample MGYA00345654_ERZ802830 | MGnify/ENA primary metagenome ERZ802830 (study PRJEB30503, sample SAMEA104212375) | marine metagenome | biome: Westerlies Biome; feature: [SRF] surface water layer (ENVO:00010504) within the epipelagic zone...; material: water...
ATATTTTTTCCATTCCACATTCATGATAAATAAATACTATTTAATATGTTAAATATATACCAGTTAAAAGTTAATTAATGAATTAGATAATTTTATAATTAATCTATAGTATTGTAATTATTAAGGTTACAATTTAAGGAGAGAGCCATTCTCCTTGCCAATTAGTCGTCTTTTTGTAATAAGCACGAATATGTTTAACCCCTAAAAGCAATAGCTGAATTGATTGTATATCACATACCAAAACGGCGAAACGTTTCTGATCTGGTGCATGATCATAGGCAAAGGGGCTTTCAAGAACGTTACCAGGGCTGGGAATAGTGCCATAAGAAACCCTAGAGTTAGTTGGAACATTTTTCCAGTATGGAATAGTAATGTCGCCAACCTTAATTTCAACAACAACGTCGATCTGAATTTGTAGTTGGACTTTTGGAAGCCAAATGTGAATTCCAGCACGAGGGTTCTTCTCGAGGGCCAACATTTTTGAAGAAGCGGTGTCCGTGTGGAACTCTATCTGATTATTTTTCCTATCGCTTCGTCTCATCACTAAAGTACGAGCATTTGGTAAACCATCGACACTTGATGTCACAAAAGTAGGGTGCCTTGCGGGCGATTTTTTGTCAACTTTTCCCCGAGAAATCTGTACCCAGGCAAAGTCCAAAAAATCATCTAATTTTTGAAAAACTTTCATTTTATATAATACTTAAAACGGATTGTAGTATATCCAACAACATCAGTCGCAAAGATCACTGCAAATTTATGTTCAATTTTTTCCTTAGCCATTATTACTCACACATATATTGTAACTTTTAAACCAATCTAACAATCTAAACCAACTTATTTACAAATAATTAAATAAGCTTATATTAAAAATAGGTACTTAACCTGCAATGTTTTTTTGTTCTTATTTACTCGTTGTGCTTTGGATGGGTATTAATTTTATGGAAAATCTGTCCCCCAATTGAGAGGTTAGAGGGCTTTACCAAAATGCTAATTTTTTCACTCATAGCACTAATAATATTTGGAAATTTGATTTATGCTTATCAATGTATTTTCCAAACACGCAAGTACATTGAGAAATATGGCTTCGGTGAAGGCAGTGCAATTATGACAAGACTTGTTGGCACTTTTGCTGCCGGCTTTGCATTCACCCTAGCTATTGCTTTACTCACTTCTATCGAGGGCGCTTGGTTACTGTTTGTCTATGGTTTTGTGCAGGCATGTATTGGCGCTGTTGTTTGCTTTCAAACTATCCATAGTTATTGGGGTTCTGTTGACGGCGTAAAGACATCTGCTGAAGGGTACGTCGCACCTGCTATAATAGCATTTTTAAACTTAATGGTGCTTGTTACTGGTTGGGACTTTCTATTTAAAATATGACCTTTGGCAATCCTGTCCGTGTAGGGCACCCTTAGGATAGTAATATAAGTAGGTTAGGGGATTTATAATGGCGGATGGGGTGGGATTCGAACCCACGGAAGGCTTTCACCTTCGCCGGTTTTCAAGACCGGTACTTTCAACCGCTCAGTCACCCATCCAGTTAACGATTTTTTAAACTAGCTTTATTCTGATAGCAAGTAATTTTTATAATAAGTGATGAACTTATATTACTAAATTTCTTAATTAAATTTTGAGATTTTATAAATTTTTTTTCCTTGTAATTTAAAATTAATATATAATGAATAATACTTGGGGGGGTAGGTCAATGATAACTATTAGAATGTTTAAAGTTTATATATTTATAATTACATTTTTAAATTCATTATCTTCACAGGCTTTGTCAAATGATACATTTAATAACTTTGTAAAAGGAATATCAAAAGAGGCTGAAAAAAAAGGTGTCTCTGTAAAAGTTATTAAAGATTATAAGAGTAAAGTTTCATTCATTCCTAGAGTTATTGAATTAGATAGGTCTCAACCTGAGTTTAAATTAACCCTAGATCAATATCTTGCCAGAGTAGTAACTTCATCTAGAATAAAAAAAGCAAATAGTAGGTATAAGAAAAATAAAGAATTATTAAATGTAATTAGCAAACATTATGGAGTTCAACCTCGTTTTTTAGTCGCTTTATGGGGAATCGAAACAGATTTTGGAAGATTGACAGGTGGTTTTTCAGTTGTTTCTGCATTGTCAACATTAGCATTTGAGGGAAGAAGGCACGAGTATTTTAAAAAAGAATTGTTTAATGCTCTTAAAATTATAAATGATGGTCATATAACATTAAGTAAAATGACTGGATCATGGGCGGGTGCAATGGGACAATGCCAATTTATGCCATCAAGTTTTATTAATTATGCAAATGACTGGGATAAGGATGGTAGTAAAAACATTTGGACATCTAAACCGGATGTTTTTGCTTCTGCAGCTAATTATTTAAATAAGGTTGGATGGTCTGATAAAATTACCTGGGGTAGGAAAGTTTATATTGGTAATTACAATAAAAAATTAAAAGAAAATAAATATTATTTATTAGATAAATGGTCTTTAAATGGTATTTTAAACAAAAATAAAGATGAATTGCCGAAGGTTAAAATAAAAGCTCGTCTTATTATTCCTGATAATTATGGAAATTACGGATATTTAGTTTATAACAATTTTGATTCTCTTTTGAATTGGAATAGATCAAATTATTTTGCAATAGCTGTTGGTAAATTATCGGACTCTATAAATGAAAATTAATTTATGTTTTACTGAACAATTTTTTTTACAAAAAAACTATATTCTAAAATTAAAAAAAATCTTTGTTTTATTTTTATTTTTTATTATTCAAGGCTGCACATCTGGAGTAGAAGTGGCCGCAAATTTAGGTAAAAAGTATTTAATTCCTAAAGAAAAAGAAAATATAGCAGCAAAGCCAATATATAAAATTGGTAATAAGTATAACGTAAAAGGGAAATTTTATTTTCCAAAGAAAAATTTATCCTACAATAAAACTGGTATTGCATCATGGTACGGGCCAAAATTTCATGGAAAGCTTACAGCTAATGGTGAAATTTATAATCAATATGCACTAACTGCTGCGCATAAAACTTTACCTTTACCTAGTGCAGTAAAAGTAACTAATTTACAAAATAACAAATCAATTGTTTTGAGAATTAATGATAGGGGACCTTTTGTTAACGATAGAATTATTGATTTATCTTCTAAAGCCGCAGATATATTAGATCTAAAAAGAAATGGAACGGGCCTTGTTAGAGTTATGATACTTAAAGAAAAAAGTATACTTCTTGAAAAATTAGCCAAAAAAGGCTCTTTTCCAGAAATTATAGACTTACCTAAAGCAGAAGTTCCTAAAGTTAATACTCCCAAAATAACTAATGTTAAAATTGATGGAACAAAAAAAAGATATAAGTCTATTAAAAAAACAATAAAATATGATCTTAATAATTTAAAAAAAGAATATAAAATATATATAAAATTAGCATCATTTAGTTCAGCTCAAAATGCTAAAATTATGAAAGAAAAAGTTTCATATTTAGAAAAAGTAAAAATATATAAAAAATTAAAAATGAATAAAACTATTTATCAAGTAAAAGCTGGGCCTTTTACAAGTGTTGAAAAAGTTGACGAACTTCATTCTTTGTTATTACAAAAAGGTATGCAAGGTGCTAAAATTATTATCGAATAGGTTAATAGAGGTAATTAATGTTTAAATTATTTAATAGATTTTTTCTTTTATTTAATGTTTTTTTATGTTTTGTGATAATAAAATCTAACCATTCATTTTCAAACATACTAGATATTACAACGCCTGCTAAACAAGTTATAATTTATGATCATGAAGCTAATGAGGTTTTGTTTGAAAAGAATTCAGACGATCTTATGAAGCCAGCTTCTATGGCTAAAGTGATGACAGCCTACATCGTGTTTGACAGAATTAAAGATAATTCATTAAATATGCTAGACACCTTTTTAGTGTCAGATAAGGCTTGGAGAATGGGAGGATCAAGGTCATTTCTAGAACTAAATAGTAACGTTTCAATTAAAGATTTATTACTAGGTTTAATTGTTCAATCTGGAAATGATGCAGCAGTTGTATTAGCGGAAGGTATATCTGGTGATGAGGAAGCTTTTGCAAGAGAAATGAATAGTTATGCTAAAATAATGGGAATGACTAATACTTATTTTACAAATTCAACTGGCTGGCCTCATCCGGATCTGCAAACTTCATCAAGAGATCTTATTATTCTTACCAAAAAAATTATTGAAGATTTTCCAACATTATACAAATTATTTGAAGAAAAAATTTTTACTTATAATAACATAAAACAATCTAACAGAAACCCACTTTTATATACCATGAACGGAGCAGATGGTTTGAAAACTGGTCATACAAATGAATCAGGTTATGGTTTAATTGGTTCTGTAAAAAGGAATGATAGAAGAGTAACTATTGTAATTAATGGTCTTAATAGTAAAAAAAAGAGAACCTTTGAAAGTAAAAGACTTTTTAATATAGTTTTTAGAGAAACAGCATTATTGTCTTTATTTAATAAAAAGAATACTCTTGTAAAAGCGAACGTTTGGCTTGGAAAACAATCAGAAGTAAAATTAGTAGCTCTTAAACCATTTACAAAAATTGTTTCACCACTAGAGTTTAATAAAACAAAAATTAAAGTTGAATGGATGGATCCAATAGCCGCTCCAATACGTAGAGGTGATATTGTTGGAAATATATATATTACAATTCCAGGTAAAAAAACTATCAAACAGGATATGATTTCTTCTGAAGATATCAAAAAAATGTCTTCGTTAATTAGAGTTAAATCAATCTTAAAGTTTTTGCTCTATGGAGACATTGTTGATTAGTAATAACAACTTCAATGCAAGTATGAAGAAAGGTTTATTTATTTCTTTTGAAGGTGGAGAAGGCGTTGGAAAAAGCACTCAAATAAACTTACTTAAACAATTTCTTGTAAAAAAAAAAAATAAAGTGATATCTACCAGGGAACCCGGTGGCACTAAAGAAGGTGAGTATATTAGAAAGTTTTTAGTTTCTGGAGATAAAAATGCATGGGACGCTTATTCTGAGGCATTAATATTTAATGCTCTTAGAAGAGAACATATAAATAAATTAATTGACCCTGCAATACGAAATGGAGAAATTGTATTATGTGATAGATATGTAGACTCAACAATTGTCTATCAAGGATTAGTTGGACAAATTAATAGAAAAAAACTACTTAATTTACATGAAACTTATTGCTATAACTTATATCCAGATTTAACATTATTTTTACATCTAAATCCAATGGTTGGACTAGAAAGAACAAAAAATAGAAATAATAAAAATGAAAATAGATTTGAAAAATTAGGTTTAGATTATCACCAAAAAATACTTGATGGGTTCAATTTTTTGTATAATAAATTTCCAAAAAGAATAATAAAAATTGATGCTAGTCAAACTAAAGAAGTTATATCAGATAATATTAATTATCACGTTTCAGAATTACTTAACATAAATGATTAAAAGCTTTGAAAATGAAAATTTCGTAAATGATGTAACAAAAAAACAAATAATTACAACAATTTGCTCGAATACAATAAATGCTTTCATAATTGGAGGATCAAAAGGTCTAGGTAAAAAAAACTTCATATTTAAATTATGTAAATTTATGTTATGTCATTTTGAAATAAATGATGAAATTAGTTTTGAAGTATTTCAAAATAATAAATTTTGTTTAGATAAGATAAATATTAATAAATCTTATCATTTATTCGAAAATAATTCACACCCGGATTTTTTTTATTTAAGTAAAGAAGAGAATAATGATGGGAAAAAAATACCAATAGAAAATGTAAGAAATTTAAAATCTTTTTTTTATAGTACATTTTCAATTTCAAAAGTTAAGATTGCTGTCATTAACACTATTGAAGATTTAAGTTTGAATTCATTAAACTTACTTTTAAAAACCATAGAAGAATTACCAAAAAATTCATATATTTTTATTATTTCTGATACTCCAGTTAATATACTTGAAACTATAAAATCTAGATGTGCTTTTTTTTATATAAATTCATTGTCTAAAAAAGAATTTGATAATTTTATCTGTCAAAATTATGAAGATAAATCTGAACAAGAAATTTTGTTTTTAAAAAATGTTTCTTTTGGTTCTCCCAAAAATGCATATAAAATTATCAAAAATGGTATATACAATTTATATGAAAATATTCTAGATGATCTAATTAAAACTAATTCTTTTTTAAACTTAAGTGAACCTGTTCTGGTTGCATTAAATTCAAAAGATAATGACTTTACGTTAAGTGTTGTAAATTTAATTATAAATGATCTAATTAAAAAAACAGTTTTTTTTCTTCAATATCAAAAATATTTAGATTCTACATTAAACAAAGAAAAAGAATTAATTAATAAAATTTCTAAAAATAGTAACTCTCATAAACTCTTAGACTTAAACTCACAAATATACAAAAATATGCACTTTGCTAATTTGTTAAATTTAAATAAATCAGATATTTTAATTGATTCATTTAAAGATTTTTGTGGTATATAGTTTTTTTTAAGGTTGTTTTATGGTTCCTAATTATTATATCACTACTCCAATTTACTATGTCAATGACGTACCACATATTGGTCATGCTTATACAACACTAGCTTGTGATGTTATGGCTAGATTTAAGAGATTAGACGGTTTTGATGTTTTTTTCTTAACTGGTACTGATGAACATGGGCAAAAAGTGGAATTAGCAGCCAAAAGTAAAGGAGTTATGCCTAAGGCATTTGTTGACGATGTATCTAAGAATTTTCAAAACCTTCTAGAATGCATGAATTTTTCAAATGATGATTTTATAAGGACCACAGAAAAAAGACATTTGGATTCCTGTAAAAAAATATGGAATACATTACTTGAAAATGGTTCGATATACCTAGATAAATATTCAGGTTGGTATTCAGTAAGAGATGAAGCATTTTATTCAGAATCTGAAATTATAGACGGGAAAGCGCCATCAGGCTCTCCAGTTGAATGGGTTGAAGAGCCCTCTTATTTCTTTAATTTATCAAAATGGGAAGATAAACTTCTTACTTTTTATGAACAAAATAAGAGTTTTATTTCACCAAATTCTAGAAGAAATGAAGTTATAAGCTTTGTAAAAGGAGGTTTAAAAGACCTTTCAGTTAGTAGAACAAGTTTTACTTGGGGTGTAAAAGTTCCAAACGATGATGATCATATTATGTATGTATGGCTTGATGCTTTAACTAATTATTTGTCTGCCTGTAATTATTCAAATACAAACAATGAAACTATTTCAAGATTTTGGCCAGCGGATCTTCATATGGTTGGTAAAGACATAATCAGATTTCATGCAGTTTATTGGCCTGCTTTTTTAATGGCTGCTAACTTACCATTACCAAAGAAAATATTTGCACATGGATGGTGGACTAATGAAGGAAATAAAATATCAAAATCTTTGGGTAACGTAATCGATCCATTTGACTTAGTAAAAAAATATGGAGTTGATCAAATCAGATACTTTTTAATGAGGGAAGTTCCTTTTGGTAATGATGGTGATTTTTCTCATTCTCAACTTATTAACCGAATTAATAGTGATTTAGCAAACAGCTTTGGCAATTTATTTCAAAGAGTTACTTCTATGATATTTAAAAATTGTCATGAGGTTGTACCAATTAAACCAGATATTTTTAAAGATGAAGATTTAAAATTAATTAATTCAATTAAAAATTCTTTGCATGATTATAGAAATTTAATGGATGAACAAAAGTTTGATCAATTTTTAAAAAATATTTGGATGGTTATATCAGATGCAAATAAATATGTTGATGAACAAGCGCCTTGGTCACTCAAAAAAAATGATTATCAAAGAATGGAGGTTGTTTTATATACACTTACAGAAACTATAAGGCAGATTTCTATAATGCTTCAACCATTCATACCAAATACTTCAAAAGCTATTTTGGATCATATTGATATTCCACTAGTGGAAAGAGATATAAAATCTATTGAATTATTTTTTAGTGGAGGAATTAAAATTTCTACACCCAATCCTTTGTTTCCAAGAATTTAAGTGGCTCGATTATAAAGAATGACTGATTATTTAATAGATACACACGCACACTTGGATTTTCCTGAGCTTTATGACAGATTAGACGAAGTTTTAGACAACGCAAAGAAGAATAATGTTAAGAGAATTATTTCAATTTCAACAAACTTAAACAAAATAGATAAAATAATAGATTTATCTAATAATAACGATGAGGTTTTTTTTACTGTTGGAGTACACCCAAACGAAGTTTTGAAGGATAGTAATAATTCTAATTATGATTTAATTCATAATATATCAAAAAAAAATAAGTGTGTTGGAATAGGGGAGTGTGGTTTAGATTATCATTATGGGAAAGAAAGTATAAATAAACAAAAAAATTCTTTTATTACACAGATTAATGTTGCTAGGGATATAGGCTTGCCTCTTATTATTCATTCTAGAGACGCTGATGAAGATATGATAAAAATATTAACAAGTGAATATAAAAAGGGTTCTTTTAAGGCTATACTTCATTGCTTTAGCTCAGGAAAAAAACTAGCTTTATGTGGCGTTGAATTAGGTTTTTATATTTCATTTTCAGGGATTGTTACTTTTAATTCTGCTAAATTAATTCAAGAAGTGGCAATGTTAGTTCCAAAAGATAAAATATTAGTCGAAACTGATGCACCTTACCTTTCACCAACCCCGTTGAGAGGAACAATAAATGAACCAAAGAATTGTCAAATAACAGCTAAATTCTTGTCAGATATTAGAAAAATTGATTTTAACAAATTTGTTGGTCAATTAAATATGAACTCTTATAAAATTTTTGATAAGATGTTTTAATGAATAAAAATATTAAAATTACTGTCCTAGGTACAGGGACATCTGTTGGTATTCCAGCTTTAGGAAAATTAGGTTGGGGTAATTGTGATCCTTCAAATCCCAAAAATAAAAGACAACGATGTTCCATTTTAATTCAAAATGATGATACAACTATTTTAGTTGATGCTGGTCCTGATATTAAAAATCAACTTATTGAACACAATATAAAAAAATTAGATGCTGTTTTTATCACTCATCAACATTCTGATCACATATCGGGATTGGATGAATTAAGACCATTTTATTTTTATAATAGAGAAAAAATTAAGATTTATACTAATCTAGAAACATCTAATTTTTTATTAACTAGATTTAACTATTTATTTGAAAAATCAGAATCTTCTCAATCATATTTTAATCCACCTTTAGAATTAAATCATATTGAATATTTTGATGAGTTTACAATTAATGACATTAAAATTAAATCTATTAGACAAAATCATGGAGTTATAGATACTCTTGGATTTATTTTTAATGATGTTTTTGCATATTGTACAGATGTGGTTGATTTTCCATCTGAAAGTTTTAATTATTTATATAATCTCAAGGTGCTTATTATCACTGGACTCCGTGAAAGTCCGCACTTAGCTCATGCTCATTTTGATTTATCTTTTGATTGGATTGCTAAATTAAAACCTGATATTTCTTATTTAACTCATTTAAGTCCAGAATCAGATCATGATGTTGTTACTAAATTATGTCCTCCAAATATCTTTCCAGCTTATGATGGCTTAATTATAGATATTTAAGTTACATAATATATATTATGCGACAAATATATATTATTAACAAAGCCCTCTTCAAAAAATAATAATGAAATATATTAAATGAAAGATTAAACAAGTTGTCTAACTAGTTGAATTATAATAATTTAAATTATAATATAACTAATAATTTATTCTTATGGAGAAAAAAATGTCTATTAAACCTTACGGCTCAACTTCAGGTAGAATTCATGGAGAACCTGGATACAAAGTAAGGCCTTCATCTAAAACTGTAGATGCACATTGTCATTTACACGTGCAAGAAGCAGCGGACATTGTTCAAGGTCTTTTTGATCAATTAGACGTTCCAGCTTTCAGACATTCTAACGCAGTAACAACAAATCAAAATGTTCAACAAATTAAAGATAGATTTATGGATTTAACAGATGTTGAAACAAGGTTAAAAAAAATGGATTCACAGGGCATTGATACTCAAGTTCTTATTCCTGTTCCCTTTCAGCATTATTGCAATATTAAAAGTAATGCAGCTTATAAAGCAATAGAGACTATTAATAATAAACTTTCTGAAACAGCTAATGCACGAAAAGATAGATTTGTTGCTTTAGGACATTTACCGATGCAGAATGGTGATTTAGCTGCTCTTGAAATGGTTCGCTGCGTAAATGAGCTTGATATAAGAGGTTTTCAAATTATAACGTTTCAGGATGGAAAGGAGTTATCACATCCATCATATGATCCAATATGGGATACTGCAACTAAACTAGATGTCCCTATTTTTTTACACCCTAACGGTTATCCCGAAGGTGAAAGGTTAAAAAACCATTATTTCAT
>ERZ802830.4945-NODE-4945-length-10438-cov-4.68872_pt1 | contig 10438 bp, 10 predicted proteins | sample MGYA00345654_ERZ802830 | MGnify/ENA primary metagenome ERZ802830 (study PRJEB30503, sample SAMEA104212375) | marine metagenome | biome: Westerlies Biome; feature: [SRF] surface water layer (ENVO:00010504) within the epipelagic zone...; material: water...
CCAATTTTGCTTTGTAAATCCCGTTTTTATTGTAGCTCAAATCTTGTCGGTCAAACATTTGAAGTCCCAATCCCATTTTTCCAGAGGAACTGACTACGGGGGTGTTATAAGTGCTGTCATTGACTTTATGAAGAGCAATGGGTTCTGAATGGGTCAGAACAGCATTGTTTTTTGGGTAGAATAAAAATAGTTTTTGAATTTGGGGTCTTTGACTATCACTGATTGGCAGGTCAAACAGCAGAGGGTTTAAAGGTTTTTGACTTTTGGCATCTCTAATTTCAAAATGCAAATGGGGTCCGGAGGAGCTCCCTGTGTTTCCAGAGTAACCAATTACCTCTCCGGCTTCAATTGTAAACACCCCTCGTTTGAGAAATTGCTGGAGGGTATAGGACTCTTTTTCGTATTGCATGGATTTGATGTAGGCTTCTATTTTTGGAGCAAATTTTTTCAGATGTGCGAACACCGATGTGGTTTCGTCGGTATGGTTGATGTAAACTGTTTTTCCATATCCCTCAAGTGAAACACGGATTCTACTAATATATCCAGGAGCCACACTTCTAACTTCCCAACCTTCTTTTCCTTGGGTTTTAATGTCGATTCCCAGATGAAAATGTGTGCTTCTTGGCTCTCCAAAAGTACCCGATAAGGAAAGTGGAATGTCAAGAGGAGGAACCCATTCGATCTTTTTTTGACTCCATAACTGAGATGCCAGCAGCAACACAGTTAAAAAGCAAACTGCTTTTATTTTCATTTTTAAAACATGAATCTAACAAAAATACATTTTTAAGGATAGTGATTCAAGTCTTACCAAATGGTTTTTTTTAAATCATTTATTATTATTGTCATTATTTTTACCTAAATTTAAATATGCCCCAAAAACTAACCGAAGAGCTCCGTTTTTCTTATAATCCTTCTTACACAAAAATTCAAATGATATTTTTGTTTATTTGGTCTTGTATGGGTCTCTTTATGATTCTTCTTACCCCCCATTTTTTTGTTAGCTATATCGTTCCCGTTTTTGGGTTCTCACTTTTTATTTACTTAATGAAAGAATTCAAAGGATCCTATTTGACTGTTAGAGGTCATCAGCTAAGTTATGGTGTTCTTTACAAAACAGTTATAGACCTTAAGGACGGTAAGGAGAATTAAAAATTTTGGAAAGGATTATATCATCAAGACTGATCACAAAAACTTCACCTTGCGTTCCGATTTTTTGAGGGAACAAGAAAGACCCTTACTCTATGAGTTTTTTGATCGATACGCTGATGAAGAAGAAATTATTTTTCCTTAAGAATTAATGGTCATCACCTTGTTAAAGTTTTTAAAATAAATTTCACAGAGTGATATTATCGGAACTAATCCCTACTTTTGTATAGGTAGAGTATTGACCGTCCAAAATTTAAGTTCTAATGAATAATTTTGATGTTTTAGAAGAAAGAATTGTTCAGTTACTCAATAAACTAAAGGAAAACCATTTGTTAATCAACAAATTACAATCGGAAAACCAGCAGTTTAATCAAGAGTCTTCATCTTTAAAGACACAAATTTCGGAACTTAAAAAGGAGAATGAATCCCTTAGGATGGCCAATTCCTTACTTGGCAGTAAAGAAAGTAAAGCGATTACCAAGCGTAAAATAAATAGTTTAATCAAGGAAGTAGATTTTTGCATCCACCAGCTCACAGAGGTCAGATAAATCATGAGTGAAAAAATAAAAATAAAATTAACCGTCGCAGATAGGGTGTATCCTTTGACCATCTCACCCGATCAAGAAGCTTCGTTAAGGATTTCGTCAAAAAAAATTGATGATATGACCAAACAGTTGGAGCAAAACTATGCCGTCCGTGACAAACAAGATGTTCTGGCAATGTGTGCCTTGCAGTACGCTGCTCAATTGGAAAATCAGCTTAAAAATAATACTACTAAAGACGACTTGTCAACCAAAACCAACGAAATGATTGAGTTGATTGACTTGCATCTTTCCAATTACTAAGTTCTTTAAAACAAATACACACTGCCTGTATTGGTGATTTTTTGATAAACTCAACGAGCTTTAATTTAGAAGAGGTGAGTTATGATTGTAAAAGCAAGCTGCCTTGAGCAGATCCTTGATCAGTTGTGTAGCCTCAAACCTGTTTATTTAGGAGTTTATACAAAAACTCTTTGCCGATACAGGCTTTTTTAATTATTTAAAACCAACCAAATGGAAGTAAATACTAACATGATAATTTTCATCACCATCGCAATTCTGATTGGGGTCGGCTTGGGTATTTTTATTCAGCGTAGAAAAAACACAAAAAAGCTTGATGATGCCAATGTTGAGGCAAAAGAGATCATCAATCAATCCAGAAGAGAAGCAGAACGTATCAAGAGTGAAAAAATGTTGCAGGCTAAAGAACGCTTCATTGAGTTAAAGTCAGATCACGAAAAGGTGATTTTTCAACGGGAAAAGAAAATCTCTGATTTAGAAAGCCGATTGAGAGATAAAGAAAACAAACTCAATAATGACCTCAACCGCAATAAGAATCTATCTCATTCACTGGAACAAAAAAATGAATCCCTACAAAAACGTTTGGAAAAGTTAGACGTCAAACAGAGAGAACTTGAGGCTTCTCATAAAATTCAAGTAGAAAAACTGGAGACCATTTCAGGTTTATCGGCTGATGAAGCCAAAAAAGAATTGATCAGTTCCCTTGAGAAGAAAGCAGAGTCGGAAGCAATGGCCTTTGCCCAACAGAGCTTAGAAGAAGCGAAATTGACAGTTGAACAAGAAGCTAAAAAAATCATTATCAACACCATTCAACGAATCGGAACAGAGGAGTCAATTGAAAACTGTGTGTCTGTATTCAATTTGGATTCAGATGATGTCAAAGGAAGAATCATAGGTAGAGAGGGAAGAAACATCCGTGCAATTGAGGCTGCTACTGGTGTTGAAATTATAGTTGACGATACCCCAGAGGCCATTATTCTCTCTTGTTTTGATCCAGTTCGAAGGGAAGTAGCTCGTTTGTCTCTGCATCGACTGGTAACCGATGGTAGGATCCACCCCGCCAGAATCGAGGAAGTGGTGAACAAAACTACCAAACAAATACAAAACGAAATTGTGGAAGTTGGAAAAAGAACCGTTATCGACTTGGGCGTTCACGGTCTTAATCCCGAATTGATCAAAATCATTGGACGAATGAAGTATCGTTCCTCTTACGGCCAAAACCTGTTGCAACACTCTAGAGAAGTGGCCAAATTATGTGGAGTGATGGCTTCAGAGCTGGGCTTGAACCCCAAATTGGCTAAACGTGCCGGACTCCTACATGATATTGGTAAAGTACCTGAGGAAGAAACAGAAACTCCCCATGCCATTTTAGGGATGGAATGGGCCGAGAAATACGGAGAGAATAAAGAAGTTTGCAATGCCATTGGCGCCCACCACGATGAAATCGAGATGACTTCCTTGTTCTCGCCTATTGTCCAAGTTTGTGATGCCATTTCGGGTGCCAGACCCGGAGCAAGACGACAGGTCTTGGACAGTTATGTACAACGCCTAAAAGACTTGGAAAATATTGCTTATGACTTTAATGGGGTTAATAAAGCCTATGCCATCCAAGCGGGTCGCGAACTTAGGGTTATTGTTGAGAGTGAAAAGGTCACCGATGATCAATCGGCTGAACTGTCCTTTCAGATTTCTCAAAAAATTCAAACCGACATGACCTATCCCGGACAGGTAAAGGTGACCGTTATACGAGAAACACGAGCGGTAAACGTCGCAAAATAATCATTGTAACAATATTGCCAACCCCCCGAGGCCCGTCAGGATAAGGATCATTTTTCGGTATTTTTCATTGTTGATTTTTTTGACCAGATAAACACCCAAACCAAAACCTGCGATTACGGCAGGAATCAAACTTATACTGATTTGAAATGAAACCCAATTGATGGTGCCCCAAGACCAAATGTGAAAAGGAACCTTGAAAAGGTTGATGATGAAAAATAACCATGCTGCGGTTCCTATAAATTCATTTTTAGGCAATTTGATGGCCAAAAAATAGATATTGGAAAAGGCACCAGCCAAGTTACCTACCATGGTAGTAAATCCAGCCATCATTCCCATTAGTGCTGCAAAACTCCAGTGGGTAGGTATTTTCCTGTCTTTTTTACGTTCCCAATAGTACATCATGGCCACACTGATCAGAATGATGGTGGCCATACCCGATTTAAAAAGATCTTCCGGTAAGTCTTTACCCAAAATAACTCCTATCAACACACCCAATACCATCCAAGGCAGAAGTTTGATCAAATACACCCACTTTACGTGACGCTTGTAATAGATTACTGCAAAAATGTCTCCGCAGATGAGCAAGGGCATCAATATTCCAGTTGATTCTTTGGCTCCATAGACCAATGCCAGACCTGTAACGATCAATACTGCCAAACCTTTGATTCCGGACTTTGCGATGCCTAATAACAATGCACAACCCATAGCGATCAAAAAAGCAAAACTCAGGTAGGGGACAGCGGATTGAAGAACCAACAGCAAGTGAATTAATAAACACTCAAAGCTATTGAATATTTTCTGTAAAGAATAAAGATCGCCTGAATTTAAATGAACGATTAATAAGGATATTCACCAGTGGCAACAGTTTTAAGATGATATTAAAGGAAAGCCAGAAACAACACCTTCTCCATTTTGGTTTTTCTTGATTTTTATCCTTAAAAGAATCAACTAAGCTTTGCTGGAAATAATATCTCTGTTTTTAACTTCAATTCGTCTGTATCCTTAGGACTGTTTAAGTAAATTTCTATTGGAGGATATTTTTTGGAGGGTTTAAACTTCTTGGCTCTTAAATGCATTACCAATGCTGCCCAACCATTGGCAATGTGCCTGTATGGCCCAAGATGAATCAATCCATAGGTTTTCAATGCGGGGCGTTTTCCCGAGATCATGTAAGAGGAAATATCGTCTGGGATGCTGATTACAGGAATCGCAGCAGTATAAACTGCTTTTTTTTTGACTACATCAAATTTGTGATATACAGAGAATGGAAAACCACTGATTAGTTTTTCCCAATTTTTATGGCATTCTGTCACTAAGGTATTAAAATCATCTTCCATACATTGCCCCATTTCTGAAGTAGAACATTTCCTTTTGATTCCAATGAATTCACATGCTTCAAGTTCTTGAATTCCCAAAAAATCTATTTTTGAATTGGTTTTTCCAGTTTCTATCCAATCCTTCAACAGACCTAACCCCCGATGGTAATCTTCACCGATGTAAGCTTCCATCGATTTTTTCATCCAAAAAAGAAAAAAAGGTAAGCCTCCGTCCATTGTCCATTTGACTTCAGTACCCTCTGACTTTTCAACCAAGTGAAAATAAATCATAGATTTTGACTTCCAAGGTTTTATAAATTCTAATTCGGCACTGAGATAGTCGTGCTTGTCAGATTTTTCTGAAATCCTCATCTTACCTTCCCCTACAATATCTCCTTGCCAATGATACAAAGATCCATTCTTGCTGGTATGGACTTTACAATCTGGCTCTGCCAATAACCATGGAGACCATGTTTGCCATTGACCGAAATCACTGATAATATCGTAGATTTTTTTTGGTTTTTCTTTAATAATTATAGACTTGGAAATATTGATTTTGGGCATAAAAAAAAGGTTTAGTTCTTGAGATTTGGATTAAAAAACTTTATTAAGTTATGAAATTACTCTGATTTACTTAATCCTCGGTTTACACTAATCATTTGCCAAACTTTCGCAGATGCCTTTATTGATTTTCAAAACCTAATGAAAGTTCTAAACTTTCCGAAAAATCAAATGACCAAACGATGCTTATTCTAAAAACTTCTAAAATTTTAGATATCCCTAATTTTTATTACATTTAAAAAATCACAGCCGAATATGGAAAATTTAAACACCAGACTTTTATCTCTGGATATATTAAGAGGATTGACCATCATATCAATGATTATTGTCAATGACCCTGGTTCGTGGGATCATGTATATGCCCCTCTTTTACACGCTGATTGGAATGGTCTGACACCCACGGATTATGTATTTCCAACTTTTATATTTATTGTTGGTGTTTCCATTGTACTTTCTCTTACCAAACAAAGTGAAAGAGGATTGGATCGTAATCAATTGGTCAAAAAAGTCCTTTGGAGGAGCTTGAAAATTTATCTGGTAGGAATATTTTTGTGGTTATGGCCATCTTTTAATTTTAGTTCCATTCGTTGGGTAGGAGTATTGCCTCGTATTGCTCTTGTTTTCATGATCTGTGCTTTTCTTTTTTTATATACCAAAAGAAAGGTTCAAGTCATTATTGCTTCTGTCATTTTAGTGCTTTACTGGTTGGTGATCAAATATCTTCCGTTACCCAGCATAGGGATGCCCGATTTGAGTGAACCCGGGAAGAACTGGGCGAATTATATCGACCAACTTTACTTACCTGGTTTTCTGTGGAAGAAAACTTGGGATCCAGAAGGCATACTTAGCTCTTTTCCAGCGGTGGCCAGTGGTTTACTGGGGATGATGGCAGGTTTTATATTGGTATCCAAAGCCGACCTTAAAGATAAACTTCTCAAGCTTTTTCTTATGGCAGGAATCCTACTTGTTTTAGGAGATGTTTTCCAATATCTTATGCCGATTAACAAGAGTCTTTGGAGCAGTTCCTTTGTGCTCATGACAGGGGGGATTAGTTGTTTGCTCTTGGCTTTATTTGTTTACTGGGTCGACATAAAGGGCCATGTAACTCGATTCAAAATGGCTCGGGTTTTTGGGACTAATGCTATTTTTGCATATACCCTGGCGGGTATCTTTTATACTTTTTTTTACAGCAAAAAACTCTGGGGAATTTCTCTAAGTGCCACATTTGTAGAACAGGCCATCAATATTGGAGTTGCTCCTAAATTAGCCTCCCTTTTATATGCTTTATTATATGTGCTAATCATATGGATTCCAACACATCAGTTGTACAAAAGAAAAATCTTTATCAAACTGTAGAATTTATTTTTCTCACTATTCTTTCGACTTTTTCAGCTCAGTTTTATTTGTATATTTAGAGAATTAAACCAAGACAATGGATAATAAAAACAATTATTGGATAACCAATTTAAAGTATTTGGTAATCCTTTTAACCATATGGTTTACCGTTTCTTTTGGTTTCGGAATCCTATTGGCAGAACGACTTAATCAAATTCAAATGGGAGGATTCAAACTTGGCTTTTGGTTTGCCCAACAAGGCGCTATTTACGTTTTTGTCATTTTGATATTTGTATATATTTATTTGATGAATCGTTTGGATCAAAAATATAAAAACCAAAAATAATGGAATTACAATATTGGATTTGGATTGCCGTAGGACTCAGTTTTACATTATATATCACCATTGCGATTATCACTAGGGCCTCCTCTACAGGAGAATTTTATATTGCTGGTAAAGGAGTTCCTCCCATTGCCAACGGAATGGCTACTGCTGCTGACTGGATGTCTGCTGCTTCGTTTATTTCTATGGCCGGGATTATTTCTTTTAACGGTTATGACGGATCGGTCTATTTGATGGGTTGGACAGGAGGCTATGTTTTATTGGCTCTTTTACTGGCTCCTTACTTGAGAAAATTTGGAAAATTTACGGTTCCCGATTTTATTGGTGATCGCTACTATTCCAACGTAGCTCGTGGGGTGGCCGTATTTTGCGCCTTGATCGTTTCCTTTACTTATATCGCAGGACAAATGAGAGGGGTAGGTGTAGTCTTCTCTCGTTATCTGGAGGTGGACATCACCACAGGTGTCCTTATTGGAATGTTGATTGTCCTTTTCTATGCTGTTTTGGGAGGAATGAAGGGCATCACTTATACTCAGGTTGCACAATACTGTGTATTGATTTTTGCGTTTATGCTGCCTGCCATATTTATCTCATTGATGGTCACTGGGAATGTGATTCCTCAAATAGGTTTTGGTTCCGCAGGTAGTGATGGGGTTTACTTATTGGATAAGCTAGATGGTTTGCATCGCGAACTGGGTTTTCATGAATATACCACAGGAAAAAAATCAACCCTAGACGTCTTCTTTATCACTGCCGCTCTGATGGTAGGAACTGCAGGATTACCTCATGTGATCGTTCGATTTTTTACGGTTAAAAAAGTGAGCGACGCCCGAAAGTCAGCTGGATGGGCCTTGCTTTTTATTGCTATTTTATATACTACAGCTCCGGCCGGAGCAGTTTTTTCACGAACTAACTTGATTGAAACGGTAAGCAACAAACCCCACGCTTCCCTACCCCAGTGGTTTGACAAATGGGAAGCCACAGGCCTGATTTCATATGATGATAAAAACCAAGACGGTTTGGTTCAATATGTTGCAGATCCTCAAATCAATGAACTTAAAGTGGATGCTGACATTATGGTATTGGCTAACCCTGAGATTGCAGATTTACCCAATTGGATCATCGCTATAATGGCGGCAGGGGCACTGGCTGCCGCATTATCTACAGCAGCAGGGCTATTGTTGGTGATTTCTTCCTCTGTCTCCCACGACTTGATCAAAAAAATGATCAAACCCGATGTGAGTGAAAAACAAGAATTGATTGCTGCACGTTTATCTGCAGTAGGAGCTGTGATGTTGGCGGCTTATTTTGGTATCAATCCCCCAGGCTTTGTAGCGGCCACAGTTGCACTGGCTTTTGGTCTGGCGGCGGCTTCCTTCTTCCCCGCCATTGTTATGGGGATTTTTAGTAAAAAAATGAACAAAGAAGGTGCTGTTGCGGGTATGGTGGTTGGAATTTTGTTAATGTTGTTTTACATGACCAAATTCAAATTCGGATGGTTCGGTGGTGGATCCGAAAAAGACTGGTGGTTCGGTATATCTCCCGAAGGCTTTGGCTCTTTTGCCATGTTGGTCAATTTTATAGTATCTATTACCATTTCCAAATTTACTCCTGCTCCCGATGAAGAAATTCAAAAATTAATTGAAAACATTAGAAAACCAGATGATGAATAAAATTTATTTTTTTTTATGTCTATTGATAATGTATCCAATGCAAAGCATCAATAGCCAAGAAAAAACCCCCTTAGATGGGGTCAATGTTTCCGAGTTACTCATGCATTTGGATTGGCCCAATATGGCCCGATTCGATGCTCAAAACAAAGAAGTCGATTCGGATAATACAGACAATAGAGTGGTGTTTATGGGTAATTCCATTACCGAAGGCTGGGCATCCTATATGCCTGAAATGTTTGATAACCAAACTTATATCAACAGAGGAATTGGTGGTCAGACCACTCCTCAGATGTTACTGCGTTTTCGACAGGATGTAATTGCACATCAACCCAAAGTTGTCGTCATTTTGGCTGGAACCAACGACATAGCAGGGAATACTCCCCTGAAGGATTTGGAAACCGTAGCGGGGCACTTGTTTTCAATGGCCGAATTGGCGCGACAACACGACATAAAAGTGATATTATGTTCTGTCGTTCCTGCCGCAGAATATCCCTGGAGAAAGGGAAAGCGTCCCGATGTCAAAATACCACAACTAAACAAAATGATCCAAGACTATTGTAATGAAAATAAAATTCATTATTTGGATTATTTCAGTGCCATGACCGACGGTAATGGCGGTTTAATTGAAAGCTATGGTTATGATGGTGTACATCCCGATGAGGATGGCTACAAGGTGATGACCAAATTGGTGGAAAAAGCGTTGGATCAATTGCTTGACCGATAGTTGCCAGTTGATTAAGCGAATTTTTTAGCTGAAGACACTACCTTTTGAATGATTTTTAAATTCGATATGGGCTCACCTGACTCCATTTGGTCCGATCCTTTGGCAGAAAGGTGAATTTCTTTAAAACCCTCCTTAAAAAAGTTTTCGCAATTTTGATCGTTGATACCCCCACCTGGCATAATTACCATTTGATCTTTGGCAATATTTTGAAGTTCAACCAATAAACCTAACCCTGCTATTGCTGTGGATTGTTGTCCAGAGGTCAACACTCTGTTAAAACCCAAATCCATTATTTTTTTTAAGGATTCTTTGGGCTTGGAAACCTGGTCAAATGCTCGGTGAAAGGTCATGTCCAAGGGATGGGCTATTTTAACCCAGTCTCTAAGTACACTTAGGGGTAGGGTATGGTCTTCATTGAGAGCTCCCATTACAACCCCTTGAGCTCCCATAGATTTGGCCATTTCGATATGTTTTGTGGTTGTTTTAATTTCCTCCTGTGTATAGACAAAATTTCCAGGACGAGGACGTATCAAAACATGAAGAGGAATGGTAGAGTGATCCAATGCATAGCTGAGAAATTTTGTAGATGGGGTAAGTCCGTCTTCCAATAAATTCTCACAAAGTTCTAGCCTTGAAGCTCCTCCCTTAATAGCGTTGGAAAGGGAGATTTTTGAAGTGCAACAGATTTCAATAATCACAAAATTAAATTTTCGTTGAAG
>ERZ802830.4948-NODE-4948-length-10430-cov-36.338_pt1 | contig 10430 bp, 8 predicted proteins | sample MGYA00345654_ERZ802830 | MGnify/ENA primary metagenome ERZ802830 (study PRJEB30503, sample SAMEA104212375) | marine metagenome | biome: Westerlies Biome; feature: [SRF] surface water layer (ENVO:00010504) within the epipelagic zone...; material: water...
CGCGAATTGGTAGCAAAGATTGAACCAATTTTATGTTTCAAAAATTAAACGATTTTTTTGTGCCGGTTTTCCAGCGTAACTTTGCTTTTTAATATTCCACCGACTAACACTAACCAAATTAATTAACGATGATTATCAAAAATTAGGGCGATTCTGTAAATTTGTTTTATCTGCTGTCATCGGTGGGTTCCCAATTGTCCAAACATGCGGATCGTATAGCCGAGGTAACAACATAAAATTTTGATAATTAGTGCAACGAATTGGCATGTTTCTTGTATAATAACGCTACGGCTATCCAAAAGTGATCTCCAGTTGCTCGGAAAGTCGAGGCCCCGCTAGCGTCGTATTTGCCCTCGCTAGCGGGGCTTTTTAGCTTCAGGACTTTTTTCTTAAATTGCTGCGTATTGGTTGGTCGGTCATTGGTAACTGACCTCTTTGATTCAGCCTTTTCCACCCCAAACATAGTCAAATTATTGCTTAACAAGGTCATAAAACTCCTCGTTTGTTTGTTATAACATCACCAGGGACTGGCCAAAAACCAACCATTTTTCCATCAATTCGTGTCTATCGTTGTCGCGCATTTTTCCCACTCCTGATGCCGCACTGAATTGGCCCGCATGGTGCCTCTAGCCGATCCTGAAAATGCTAGTTTGTTACTGGCTTGCTAGCAACTGGCAATGGTTTTGTAAAAGCCGTCGCCAGCATCCTGATAGTTTCGTTGCCATTCTTCAAAAATCTGCTAGTCTGCACGATCTACCCTGAATGGCAAAAGTCGTCGTGGGATATATCATTTGGAGGAAATTAAAAATGAAACGTAGAGATTTTATTGCCAAAGGCGGCATTGTAGGCGCTGGCGTTGTTGGCGTAGCGGCCTTGTCAGGCTGTGAAGATAAAAAGGAAGTTGCAGCTCCGGCAATTGTTGCTGACCGTGTAGAAATCGCCATGGTATCTACTTGGCCGCGTGACTTTCCAGGTCTTGGAACTGGCGCGCAGCGCTTTGCCCAGCGCCTTTCAGACGTAACCGATGGCCGTATTCAGGTCACATATTATGCCGCTGGCGAGCGTGTCGGTGCATTTGACTCATTTGACGAAGTGGCTTCGGGTAACGCTCAGGCTTATCACGCTGCCGATTACTATTGGAAAGGCAAGCATCCGGGCTGGGCGTATTTCACCGCCGTCCCATTTGGCCTGACTTATCCTGAAATGAAAGCCTGGTTGCACTGGATGGGTGGCCAGGAGCTGCATGATGAACTGGCCGGTGAATTTGGCTTGAAATGTGTGCCGATGGGAAACACCGGCGTGCAGTGGGGTGGCTGGTTCAACAAGGAAATCAATTCAGGTGAAGATCTGAAGGGATTGAAGATGCGTATTCCGGGCCTTGGTGGTGACGTCATGGCCAAGCTGGGCGCATCGCCGGTGTCATTGCCGGGTGGGCAGATCTATGAAAACCTCGTATCTGGTGCAATTGACGCAACCGAGTGGGTTGGTCCATGGAATGATGAAGCCATGAAATTTTATGAAGCTGCAAAATATTACTACTTCCCTGGTATGCATGAGCCAGCATCACAGCTTCACACCGGCTTTAACGCCTCATTCTGGAGCGGCCTCAGCAAATCAGATCAGGCATTGATCGAAGCTGTTGCTCAGGGTGAAGACAACAACTTCATGGCTGAATATAATGCCAAGAACGGCGCTGCGCTTGAGCGTCTTGTGAAAGATCAGGGCGTCGTCGTAAAAGAGTTCAATGACGATGTTTATGCGGCCTTTAAGCGTGGTTCTGATGAAGTGTATGAAGAAGTGCAAGCGCATTCTGCACTTGCCAAAAAGATCCATGAATCAATGGTAAATGCACGCAAAACGGTTGGTGATTATGTACAGCTGAATGATGTTGCATACACCAATAAGCGTAACGCTGCATTGAGCTAATCAGAATTGAGGGCCGCCGGAGTTTCCGGCGACCCTCTCTTTCCACCCATTTATTTATTGCAAAGTTTCAGTGATGGCGTTTTTGTCTCAAACTGCCCTTTTTCCGGTATTGCGCATGCTCGGTCTTGCCAGCGCGCTGTTAGCCGTTATTTTTGTGATCAATAATTTTCTGATTTTTGGCGTTGATGCGCCAGGTATAATCAACACGCTTCGTCTTGGTGATGCGCTTGGTGTCGAACAACCAAAGCAAGGCTATAATATAGCTCTTATACTGCTTGGCATCGCGCAAACGGCGGTGGTTGGTCTGGCGCTTGCCTATGTTTTTTGGCATTGCCAGAAAACCAATGATTTGCGAAGCGACGCGAACTGGATGGACAGCGCATCGGCCTATATTGTCAGGCTGGCATTCTGGGCTGTCCTGCTGGTGGGACTGGCCGATGCCGTATTGTCATTTTTGAGGGTTGAGGGGTTCCATACGGTGCTTTTTGGTGAGGCGGGTGGTGCGGCCATCGCATTGCCGAGCCAGCGTGGCTTTTTTGTCCATATCCCGTTAATTTTGCTGGCTGGTCTTATAGCCGTAAAAGAAAAATCCGTCTCATTTGTGTGGCTGACACTGCTTGTTGTGATGGCAGAATTTCTGATCGTGGTGGCGCGTTTTATATATGGTTATGAGCAAACATTTATGGGGGATCTGGTGCGCTTTTGGTATGCGGCGCTGTTTCTTTTTGCATCTGCCTACACGTTAAAAGAAGATGGGCATGTTCGGGTTGATGTGTTGTATGCGGGTCTGCAACGTCGTACGAAATCAATTCTCAATATTATTGGCACGGTGTTTTTTGGGATTCCGCTCTGCTGGCTGATTTTGATGCGGGGCATGTGGGGCAAATCTAGTTTGATCAACAGCCCGATGATGAATTTTGAAACTTCGATGAGCGGTTTTGGTATGTATGTCAAATATCTCATGGCGGCGTTTCTTGTGGTGTTTGCGCTGAGCATGATTTTGCAGTTCACTGCTTATCTTCTCAACTCGATGGCCGATATCGAGGAAAACCTGTCTGATGACGATTCGGGTGAGGAGGTTGTTGCCTAATGGAACTTGTTTTCCTCGCTCTTTTATTTTTACTGATGATGTACGCGCTTGGCTCTGGTTATCCGGTTGCTTTTGCGCTTCCTGGATCGGCGATTGTCACAATTGTGCTGGCTGGGCTGACGGGGTTGGTAATTGAGGGTGATAGCAGTGCCTATTTCATTCAGGATGGCCCTGTTGAATGGCTGACCGCCGGTGTGACCAATTTCCGAGGGATCTATTGGGAGGTTGAACGCGATACGCTGATTGCCATCCCGTTGTTTATTTTCATGGGAATCATGTTACAGCGCTCAAAGATTGCGGAAGATCTGCTGGTAACAATGGCCCAGCTTTTTGGGCCGATTCCCGGTGGTCTTGGTATTTCTGTGGTATTTGTTGGCGGCTTGCTGGCGGCAACCACCGGCATTGTTGGCGCTACGGTTGTGGCAATGGGACTGATTTCCCTGCCAGCAATGTTGCGAAACAACTATTCACAATCTCTTGCCACCGGGACAATCTGTGCGTCTGGCACTTTGGGCCAAATTATTCCTCCGTCAATTGTTCTCATAATTTTAGCTGATCAACTTGCTAGCGCTGCAGACCAGGCTGCGACCATGCGCAAAGATTTGTACAAACAGGCCACCGGTCAGTTTAGCATGCCCTCGGAGTTCAACATTATTTCGACAAGTGCTGGCGACATGTTTTTGGGTGCTTTCCTTCCGGGCATTATCTTGGTTGCGCTCTACATGGCTTATATTTTGATCGCTGCACTCATACGTCCAAAAATTGCGCCAGCAGTTCCATACGATGGAAAATTACTGGAAAGGTCATTTTTGCTGAAGGTTACGTTGGCATTATTCCCACCATTGCTGCTGATCTTTCTCGTGCTTGGTTCAATAATTGCTGGGATTGCCACTGTGAATCAGGCTGGCGCGATTGGTGCAATTGGCGCTATGTTGATGGCTGGCTACAAGTTGCATGAGGGAACAAGACAAGCGTTTTACCCGGCTATTTTGACCATTGCCTCATTGTTACTCATCTGGTTGATATCAGCCAATTTTAACCTCAATATTAAAACCATCAGCGAAAGCGCAGACTGGTTTGGTCTTGCTATAGTTACGGTGGCGGTGATTGGTCTGTTGACTGGCATCGCTTGGAGTGGATGGCGAGCTTATACTATTGAAGAAACATTGACGGAGGTAATGAAAGAGACTGCGAAGACAACGTCTTTGGTCTTTATTATTCTCCTTGGCGCGGCGATGTTAACATCTGCTTTTCGTGGATTTGGCGGTGAGGAGGTTGTTAAACACTTTCTCTCAAGCTTGCCGGGTGGGTTCTGGGCACAGTTCATAGTTGTGATGCTGGTCATTTTTTTGCTTGGCTTTTTCCTTGATTTTATTGAGATTGCCGTGGTGGTTGTCCCAATTGTGGCGCCAATTTTATTGGCTGATCCGTCTGCTAACATCACTGCTGTTTGGTTGGGCGTAATGATAGGCCTAAATATCCAGACATCATTCCTGACGCCACCTTTTGGCTTTGCTTTGTTCTACCTGCGGGGTGTCGCAAGTAAGGCCGTTAAAACAATTGAAATGTATAAAGGCGTGATACCATTTATTGCATTACAGATTGTCGGGCTGTCGATTGTTGGCTTTAATCCGGGACTGGTGAATTATCTGCCGACCAAAACATTCCTGACGAGCGAGACAGCACCGCCACCCAAGAATCCAAGGCTTCAATTATGTCTGGAAGATTATTTATTCGATTTTTATGCGAATAATGAAACTGCCTATAACGCTGAACTTGACCGTTTAAAGGGCGCTGATCTATCTGTTCTGCCGCCGGCGAAGCAGCAAGCGCTGGCTTTGAATATACAGACGGCCGGCATGGTTTTTGACCTTGTGGCGGATATTAAAAACGCCAAATCGGTAATGGCTGATGCGGCTATTTCCTATGCACCCGTGCATACTGAAGTCAGAGCTATCGAACGTGGTATCCGGCAAGGTGAAGCCGAAATCAAACAACTACAACGTGAATTGCGGGCGACCGACCGGGTCAGCAAACGAAACAAAATCCAGAGCCGGATTGCGGCGCTGAAAGATGACATCGCCAGCCAGCGCAAACTGATCCCGTCAAGCTGGCAGAATACTAACAGAGACTTCAAGAAACTGACCGCGCAGCTGAACGCGTCGCGGGTGAAGCTGCGTCGCCAGTCTGATCAGGCTTATGCAGATATTCGTCTATTGGTGACCTCGCTGGAGACCGAAGCCGAGCTGACAGCCATTGGTGAAACCTTGCGGCAAATTCGTGCGGATATGGCGGCTGCACCGCCTGCCGATCTTCTGCGCCGGGTCAAAACAAGCTATAGTGACCTTGGCAAAATTCCCGATGTTAGTGACGCTGTAAAAGCGTTATCCGACGCCCGGTCTGTGCTGAATGATCCGTCACCGGATCGGCAAGAGGCGACGGCAATGTTGGATGCGACCCTTGCCATCATTGATCGTGAGTTGGCCTGGCGAAGTGCTGCAAAAACCACGCTTTATACCGAGCTGTTGGCGTTTGAGAGTTTTGCCCGGTCTAATTTAGGGCTGCGTGAACAGGATCGGTTGACGCCAGAGCAGGTTGATATCATCACCCCATGTCTGGCGCAGCATCGGAACCTGACCTTGCAGTTCTAGCTGATAATCGGCAAAGTTGGGTGAAGGAGGCTATATTGTCAAAAGGCATAAACACCCAGGCAGTTTTGGCGATGCGCGGCGCCGGATATTATTCCGAGCGCACCGCTGGCGCGCGCAATGTCATCAATGATGCAGGCGCGATGGTGATTGATGCTTTGGCGCAAGCTTCGCAAACAAAAACCCTACGCATCGCTGATTATGGCGCTGCTGACGGTGGGACCAGCCGTGAAATGTGGGACATGGTGATCGGCCAGCTTCGTGCCACCGGTGATCACCGGCAGATCGAGATGCTCTATACAGATCTGGCCAGCAATGATTTTTCAACGCTGTTTCGGATGATGCAGGGCATGCAGGGTGATCCGGCAATTGCCTATCAGAGCCGCTATGAGAATGTCTTTGTGCATGGGTGCGGTACCGGCTTTCATCAGCAATTGATGGCAGACGCCTCGCTCAATCTTGGCTTTAGCGCAACGGCTATGCATTACGTCTCAACAAAGCCGCTGGAAATTCCGGAACATGTGCATGCGGCCTGTGCAGACCCGCAGAGCCAGGCGGCTTATGCGCGTCAGGCGGCGCAGGATTGGGAGAATATTTTGCTGGCGCGTGCGGCTGAATTGATCCCTGGCGGACGATTTATCTGCCTCAATTTTGGGATAGATGAACAGGGCCGATATCTTGGCAATACCGGCGGTCATCACATGTTTGACCATTTTCATAAATTCTGGCTGGCGCTGTATCAGGATGGCAGCATCACCAGCGATGAATATCAACGTGCCAGCTTTGCCCAATATTACCGGACGATGGATGAGTTTTGCGCGCCATTTAATGATGCTGAAAGCGTCGTCAGCAAGGCTGGTTTAAAGCTTAAATCCTGTCACAGCAAATTGACCAAATGCCCCTATGAAAAAGCTTTTCTGGATGCTGGCGGCGTTGGTGGCAGCATGTCAAATCTGGATTATGCGAACAGTCTGATCCCGACGATGCGGTCATGGTCTGAAACTGTTTTCCGTACCGCGCTGGATGGCCGCGATGCGGATGAAGCCGCGCAGATTATTGACCGGTTCTATACCGCCTATCGTGATGCTGTTGCCGCCGACCCAACCGGCCATGCGATGGATTATGTCCACATCGTTCTGGATATCGAAAAAGCCGGCTGACGCTTAATAGCCTATCGCGCACCCATCTTTACGCGGATCTGAACCAGCGATCAGCATACCTGTTTCCCAGTCGATATAGATGGCCTGCGATCCGCCAATGGGCTTTTTCGCTGGTTGGATATTATGGCCCCGCGCCCGCAACGCCTCGCGCATGGCATCGCTAATTGGCTCTTCCACTTCGACGACATCGCTAAACGGGTCTGGAAAAAACCGGGGCAAATCCTGGGCTTGCTGAATATCCATTCCATAATCCAACAGCCGGGTGAGGAACTGCATATGGCCAAAGGCCTGATATTCACCACCCATGACGCCAAATGACATGACGGTTTTCCCGTCCTTGGTCGCCATGCCCGGGATAATCGTATGCAGCGGACGCTTGCCGGGGGCAATGCAATTTGGATGGCCGGGATCGACAACAAACCCCTGTCCGCGGCATTGCAGCACAATGCCTGATTGCGGCGTCATAAGACCGGCACCAAAGCTGTGAAATACCGTGTTGATCAGGCTGCAGGCATTGCGGTCTTTATCGACAACCGTGATATATACCGTATGTTTATGTGGCGGCAGCGTTGTTGGTGGCAAATCGGCATAGGCCTTGTCCGGGTTAATCTGCGCGCGGATCGCGGCGGCATAATCGGCGCTTAGCATCTGGTCAACCGGCACATCGCTGAATTCCGGGTCTGCAAGATATAGATTGCGGTCACGATAGGCGATACGCCCGGCTTCAATCTCATGATGGATGCGGTCAACCGACAGCGGGTGATCGCCAAATTTATCGACCCCGGACATGATGTTCAACAGCATCAGCGCAATCACACCCTGGCCATTTGGTGGGCATTCCCAGATGTCATAGCCGCGAAAATTTGATTTAATCGGCGTCACATAATTTGCCAGCGCCATGTCCAGATCGCGCTGTGTATGCCGCCCGCCAAGCGACTGCAATTTACCAAGCAAATCGTCTGCAACCCAGCCTTTATAAAACCCGTCACGCCCGTGCGCGGCAACGGCTTCTAAGGTTTTGGCGAGGTTCGGATTGCTGCAGCGGTCACCATGTTTATAGTCCTCGCCATTTTTCAGATAGACGCCTGCGATATCGGCGTCACCTGCCAGAAGATCATGACAACTGGCGAAATCGTCGGCCACCCGGTGGCTTATCGGGAAGCCGTCACGCGCATAGCCAATTGCCGGTTGCAACAGATCGGAAAGTGGCTTTGTTCCATAATCACGATTGAGCTGCGTCCAGGCATCAATCGCTGTTGGCACGGTCACTGAATGCGGTGATTGCTGTTCAATTTCGGTGATGCCTTGCTCTAAAAGCCACTCGGCTGACAGCTCTAACGGCGCCCGTCCAGAGCCGTTCATGGCGACGATGTTATCGCTACCCGCCTCGGCATACAGGCAAAAACAATCGCCACCAATACTGGTTGATTGTGGCTCTACGACAGCTTGTACGGCGCCGGCGGCAAGGGCGGCATCCATTGCATTTCCACCATTTTGCAGAACCGTCACCGCGGCCTGTGTGGCAAGCGGGCTAGAGGTGCTTGCCATGCCATGTGGGGCAAGAACAGGTGATCGGCCGGGGCGTTGAAGGCTGCGCATGATGTTTCCTTTGCCAAAATAAAAAGAATCACTTTAGATGAGAGGCATAGCGCATTTCGACACACGCCTGCAATAGCTTATCAGCCGGTTTGTCGCTGGCGGCGCTGCATGGGTGTTTAGGTTATGAACGGGAGACCAGCGATGGAAATTGGCTTTATCGGACTTGGCAATATGGGCGCGCCAATGGCAAAAAATCTGGCCGCTGCCGGGCATCAGATCACCGGATTTGACCTTGACCCGGCACATGCCGCAGCGATGCAGGGGGCGATCACTGTGGCTGCCAGTCTGGCGGATGCGGCGCAGGGCCGGGATGTGGTGATAACGATGCTGCCGAATGGTGCAGCCTTGCATGATGTGGCGAGCGACATTATTCCGCTGATGTCGCCATCCGCTTGTTTTATCGATTGCTCGACTGTCGATATCAAGACCGCCAAAATTGTCGCCGACATGCTTGAGACAGCCGCGCTACGTGGCCTTGATGCACCGGTATCTGGCGGCGTTGGCGGGGCGACTGCCGGCAGCCTGACCTTTATGGTTGGCGGCGATGAAGACACGCTGGCGCTGGCCCGCCCGTTATTTGAGATAATGGGGCAACGGGTGATCCATTGCGGCGATGCTGGCGCCGGACAGGCGGCGAAGATATGTAACAATATGATTCTGGGTGCGACGATGATTGCCACCTGCGAGGCTTTTGCGCTGGCTGATCAGCTTGGGCTTGACCGACACCGCCTGTTCGACGTCGTCAGCACCTCATCCGGCAGCTCATGGTCGATGAATAGCTATTGCCCGGCAGCGGGCGTTGGCCCGCCCAGCCCGGCAGATAACGGTTATAAGGCGGGTTTTTCCACCGCCATGATGGTCAAGGATCTGGCGTTGGCGCAAGATGCCGCAAACATGACCGGTACCCATACGCGCATCGGCCAGCTGGCCTTGCAGATTTATCAGCAGTTTGCCGCTCTGACAGATCACGCCGATCAGGATTTTTCGGCCATTCTGAATGATATCAAAAACCCGGATCAACCGGCATAACAGCGTCACTGTTCGGACATGGTTTTGCTTGTGATGTGATGGCTGGTCAGGCTTTTGACCGGCTGTTGTTACGCTGATGCTCGGCCTGTAAATTAACCAGAACAGCGGTAAAAATAAGTATCGCGCCCAGAACAACAGGCCATTCAAAGGCCTCACCATAGGCCAGAAAGCCAATCGCACTAATTAGCGGCAAGCGCAGAAAATCAAGCGGGATAACAACAATCGCCGGTGCCAGAGCGAGCCCCTTGGTGATACAAAAATGCGCGGTTAAGCCGCCGAAACCAACGGTGAGCACCCAAAGATAATCAATGCCCTGCGGCAATGTCAGCCCACCGGTAAAGCCGATGGCGACGGCCCCCATGCACAGCTGCATAAATGTCAGCCAGAATAAAATACAGGTGATCGACTGATCGCTTGTCAGTTTTTTTGTCGCCATCAGCGAGCAGGCAAAACATATCGCACAGGCCATAGCGGCCAATATGGCCGGGTTTATATTCTGCATATCTGGTCTGGCAACGATCAGCACACCGGCAAATCCCAGCCCTACCGATAACAGGCGGCGCCGCGTCAGCGCCTCGCCAAGAAATAAGGGCGCCAATAGAGCCACCCAAATCGGCGTTGAAAATTCCAGCGCAAATAGCTGTGAAAACGGGATAAAGGCAACCGCCAGAAACCATAAATTTTGTCCGGTAAAATGCGCGGTATTTCGCAGCATATGCAAACCAAGGCGATCAGTCTTAATTTGCGTCAATGTGCGGGCGTAAAAACCAACCGCCAGCACAATCACCAGCCCAATCAGCGAGCGCAAAAACATGATGTCAAAGGTGCTTAATTCGGGTGCCAGCTCGCGGCCTGATATCGCCATCAGGCTGAATGACACCATCGCCCCAACCATCCAGAACGCGGCTTTGAGAGGCTGCGACGCTGCTGACATAGATAAAAACCTTTTCATGAAACAGGCGCAGGCCTGAAATATTA
>ERZ802830.4949-NODE-4949-length-10430-cov-21.4247_pt1 | contig 10430 bp, 10 predicted proteins | sample MGYA00345654_ERZ802830 | MGnify/ENA primary metagenome ERZ802830 (study PRJEB30503, sample SAMEA104212375) | marine metagenome | biome: Westerlies Biome; feature: [SRF] surface water layer (ENVO:00010504) within the epipelagic zone...; material: water...
TGGAGACTTTTTATAGCTCCAATCCCGGCCTTTCATCACGGGTAGCGCATCATCTCGATTTTCCTGATTACAGCGATCAAGAATTGATGGCCATTGCAGATTTGTTGCTTGAAGCTCAACACTATTGCTTTAGTGCTGAAGCGAATGCGGCCTTTGAGGAGTACATCGGTCGCCGCCGCCAGCTGCCGTTTTTTGCAAATGCCCGATCGATTCGCAATGCCATCGATCGAGCACGACTGCGTCAGGCCAATCGATTGTTTGAGCGGATGGGAGACGCCTTCACAAAGGACGACTTGATGACCATTGAGGCGTCGGACATTCGTGCGAGTCGGGTGTTCGCGGGGGAGGTGGAGGGACATCACCCAGGGTTGTCCCCTGCTTGATCAGGTGAGCCATGGCGACTCCCACCAGCAGACCACTGGCCCCATGCCCCTGAAGTAAAGCCAAGCCAAGCACAACAACCACCAGTGGTGACGGCAAGAGCATTCCATAGAAGGCGCCCGTTAGCCCACCGCACCAACTACCAAGACTGCCGAGGTCGGGAAACAGTTGATGCAACCCCGTGCCGGTGGCACAGGCAATCAAAAAAACAGGGAAAAAGATCCCACCACGCCAGCCTGTTTCGAGGCAAAGGCCCAGCATGAATAGTTTGCCCAAGGCGGATAGGAACAGCAGTGTGGAGGGATGGCTTTGTTGGTTTTCCAGCAGTGGCCGCATCTGCTCTTCTCCGCCAAAGGGCACGAGGGGAAGCCAATGCATCGAGACACCCAACAGCACTCCGGTGACCACAGGCCACCAGCACCAGTGCGCCATGAGCCGCCGTTGTTCCAGCCAGTGACGCCACCTTTGGAAAATGAGTCCCAGTCCGCAACCGATGGCCCCGGCTAGCAAGGCTGCAACAAGGGTGTCGAAACTTTCACCAATGGTGGAGGGCCAGACGTAGGGCAAGTTTTTGAGGGACCCACCGCTGGCTTCATTGACGCCGTGGAATGCAGCGAAACCACTAAGCCCCCCCAGAATTCCAGGGATCCAACGGCGAAGAACGTCTTGTTTCCGCTCACCGACCACCATGCCTCCTAAGAGAGGGGCACCGAAAAACCCCAAGCTTCCGGCTACAGAGGCTGACTGCAGAGCTTGATCGTTGCCTGTCCACATTCGACGACTGATCAATGTCGCAAGTCGTGTCATTAAGGCTTCTGGGCCAATGCTGCCGCCACCGATCTGGGCGAGGGCTGCCCCAAGAATGGCCCTGCGCTCGTCCCGTTTTGGTGCTTGGTCTGGATGCCGCAAGTCCTCCATGGTTTCTGGGAGTTCAGGCAGCAAGGTGGAGGAACCACCGCGATGGATGAACGAAAGAAGCAATCCAAAGCCTCCGCAGACCAACACCGACCAAGCCAAGGGTGGAGCTTGTCCGAGGGCTTGTTCAACCGGACCCCCCCAAAGCTGTTGTGTGGCCAGATCAATCAGGCTGATGATCAATGCCACGCCCGCCCCACTGGCTGCGCCGGCGAACAAAGCCATCAGGCTGAAGCGCAGTTGATCGATCAGAAGTTTGTTGATCAGAGGAGGCTGAGCGAGGTATTGGGCTGAGTGTCGCTGATTCATCCGCAGACGGGTAGGTGTTGTCTCTGAAGGTGTCTGCCCCACAGCTGTTGGGACGATCGAAGTCTTAGATGATGCGACGGATGGAAGGAATATTTCGCAATTGATGACTTCCCCAAAACGACAGAACGATGGCCGAAATCGTGGCTGATAGGCTCAAGACCCAAATATTAGTTACACCTGACAGGTAGAGGGGCATAAAACATCCATAGAGGATGGGCATGTGAATCAAATAGGCACCAAAGCTGTCTCGTCCTGCTTTGGCTAACCACGCTCCGCCAATGTGCTCATGCTGCTGAGTCCAAGTCAGAAACATAGCTATATAGCCCCAGCCTACGAATGGAATCAGGGCCGATAAAATTGGCCATGCCTGCTGAAGGAAGTGGGAATTGTTGCCCACCAGAATTGTTGCAACCATGATGGCCAAAAGGGTCAAGCTGATCAACATAGATGCTTGAAACCATGAATATGCCAAACGTTGATTGATGCGTTCAATCCAACGATGGGATGCTGCTTTGCAGCCAACGGCAAAGAGAAAACCATAGGTGAATAGGTGCATACCTTGATACCCAAGTCCATCTAGGTTTGTCTCCTTCAGGTTGATCCAAACATTTGAGAAATGGCTCATTTCCATTTCTGCTAGTCCAAGAATCACGGCACTGATGAGCCAAGATCTCCATCCTGGAACAGGTGTTGTCTGATGGATTGAAAATTTGGTTTTACGAAGTCCTACCCATATGCAATACAGTGCATTGAACAAAATTAAGACAACTAGAAACCATTGTGGTCCGATTCTGTTGAGCGGTAAGTTGATGATGTTCTGGCCGAATGCAGGGCTATCAGGTACAAGTAATCCGCCAATTGGCAAGATATTGTTGATCAAGATTATGCTAAATATTAAAGGGAGTCCAAGGCGAATGAGGCGATTTTTAGCAAAATGCTTAAGGCCTTGCTTTTGAACCGATTCAGGTAATAGATATCCAGATATTAAAAATAAGATATTCATGAAAAATGTATTGCTTACCCAGACAAACCAAAGATTCACGCCCTCGAAGAGTGGTGCGTCTTTGATGAGTTGGCCGACGCCATTGGAGGACAGGCTGGCGAGCAGAACAGTATGGGAGGCGATCACCAAAGCGATCATGATCGCTTTGATCTGGTCGAGAAAAAGGCTCCTCTGCCTTGGCTTGTTTTGAATCAGTGACTCCATTGATCGATTGTTTTTGAGTACGAAGTTTTTATTGCTCTTGCCTGCTTTGATCTGGTTGCTTTTGTGGTCAGAAGGAGGAGGCTTTGGAATCTTTTTGATGGTTGATCTTTTGCCAGTCTATTCATCGCTTTGATTGATTATTTTGTTGCATTGTTGAAATGTATTGTTGAGATCACAGATCGCGCTGCAGCCACTTTGATGATCCATCTTCAAGAGTTGGTGGGGCTTGGCTCTTTGTTCATGTTGTAGTGACATTGGTCAAGATCAGCTCCAAAATGGATCATGATCAGCAAGGACTGCTTCCCTTTCCCTGAACGTGGAATACTTTGTTCAATCGGATCGCGTGCGCGACGCTTTCGAGGAGGTGAAAGGCCTGCTAGCAGGCAAAACCTCGATGGCTTGTATGGGAGATATGCTCACGCTGGCAGCCTTTAGTCATGCTATTCCCATCAATAATTCACTTTTAGGTGCATATACAACAGAGCGAGAAGCACTAACGGCTTGTCAGGATAAGCAGCCTGATTTGCTGTATATCACGGAACAGTTAGAGCAGGGATATGGTATTAATCTTGCTTTAAAAGTCAAAAATATTTCCCCAGCCACCAGGGTTTTATTGTTTTTACACCGTGAAAGTCAAGAGGTTGTGCGAGAAGCAATTGAGGCGAATGTTGATGGAATTATCTTTGTTCATTCCATTGGTCAAAGTGCCGATGGCGATTTTTTGAAGTCGATTCGTGCGATTGCGAATGGATCAAGTTACTATCCGAAGGAAGTGAGAACCATGGCTGGTTATGTCAAAAGTGTCGCACTTGCGGGATTGTCCGACCGTGAATCAGAAGTTTTAGAAGCGTTGTGCCAAGGAATGAGTAATAAAGAGATGGCTGAGGTCTTGTTCGTCAGTCCTGAAACAATTAAAAGCCACGTTAGTACTGTGATTGGCAAGCTTGGTGTTAAAGACCGAACCCAAGCAGTGATTTCCGCCATACGTGCAGGAATGTAATCAATCCGTTGTATTTAAAATTGTTCAGAGACCTGATCCATCGTCTGCTGGCTGATTGCAATGAGTTGATGGGTCTGGTTGTAGTCTGATTGAATCATTTGTAGCTGATTGTTTTTTGTTTGCCAGTAAATGGTGATGCTAAATGCCTTGTCTTGTAATAATATTTTTGGGCAGCGAAGAATGATGTTGTCAGGAAAGAAGTGATTGGCTTGATTGTCCTTAAGCTCATCTTGGTTCCACTGCCACTGACTGGCTTGAATTGGATCTCGGAAAAGGTCTGAATGCATTCGGAGTTCTTCCCCTTGCCAGCTTCCCTCAATCGTCCAGGGATTGACTTGCTCAGTGTTGGTCGACCAGTTGTTGTTTAATGGGTCTCCACGGTATTCACGAATGCTTGCTGTATGCAGTAGTTGTCCGCTGTCTCCATAGACAACTCCTACGCTATGGCGAATGTCCTTTTGCGTTAAAAAGAGTTCAAAGGGTTGATACTCGGTGTTTTTAAGCTGGGGTATTAACCATGCTGCTGCACCATTCTCAAAGGCGAAGCCCCGCATCAAGGTGCTTGCTGGATGAGCAAATCCATCGTTGTGGCTATGTTCATGGATGGAATAATTCCATCGCATTGTATTTGTATCGCCATTGGCATACGTTTGTTGATTAATTTGAGCGATCTCAGAGTGGTCTGAATTGGCTGAAAATGAACGTTTGCTTTTGAATGTTTCCTGAATTTTGCCCGATTGGGAATAACGCGTCCACTGGCCTAGCCAGCTGCCTAAATGGTGCTGCCAAAATAAATTCCAATTGGTTGTAGATCGGTTGACCATATTATTTTTTGTGGCTTATAAGGTTTAAATTGCTCGTCTTGGCTTGGACAGAATAGGGGATATCAATTTTTGAGTTCGACGGACCGATGCGCCAAAGTTGTTTTAATTTGTGGATGAATGGAGTTGTCGTTTGCTATGCCATCGTCCAATTCTTGGCATGATCAAAATTAAGGCTGCAAGGAAGCACATCGTGAGGAGCAAGCCGTGCATGAAGAAAAATGTGAGCACGATGTGAATGGTGATCGCTACTGCTGCGAGCATCGCTAATCCTGTTAAAGCAGCGCTCCTTAATGTTTTGGTGTAGCTCCGCATTTCAAGATTGCTGATGGCTGAACGGTATCGCTCAACCTCTTGATGGTCCACCCCGGTTGCTCACTTCTTTCGTTAGCCGAATCTCTCTAATCAGATCACCAATATGGGTGATCTGAGTGGCTCAGATGGTCCCCCATTCATGGGACGACATCACGCCTTCGCGGGGCGAAACTAGGTGTATCAACTATGAAAAGCAATGGTTCAACTTCCTACATTGAACATGCGAGCTGAACGAGAACAGCTTGCCCAATTGATGAGTCAACCTTTTGCACGGCGGCCCGATTACAAGCAAACAAAACAATCTTTTGATCTGTTTGTGCAGGCTTTGCAAGACTCGAAGGTGATGGGATGTCTTGTGGCGATGCAATCTGGTTGAGTTCATTTACCAGTAGGGGTCGGTGGCAAATGTCACCACCAATTCCCCCGATTTCGAGGGTGGCACTGTGCTGATGCAGGCCCGAACCATCTTTCCGTTTACTTCGATTTCACAGGCGCCACAGCTGCCCCCCAGGCAGCCGGTTGGGATCGAAACGTCTGCGTTGCTAGCTGCTTTTAACCAGTCCTCACCAACGGTTTCCATGGTGGTTTGGCCATGGGGCCAACGCACAGGAATGCTGCTCATCGAGCTGTTATCGGGATGATCACTGCGGTTAAAGATAACGTTCACTCGGTGGTTCTTATCTGTTGGCACCGTCAATATCAAGTTGCTCGGCTCAATTCGATTTTTTTATGGAATGGATTGTGTTGAGAAGCCTGTTCATTTGGTTTCGGTGTCGAAAGCTCACTGAGGGACGGCCGCACTATCAAACCTCAGTTTCAAATCAGACGTGATGAAGACCTACTAGCGCAAGAGTGGTTCGAGATTGATGTGTTCTTCGAAGGCGTCCGCGAGTCGATCGAGCAGTGCTTCTCGTTGTCTGCTGTGATGCCGCTGCTGCTCGGTGAGCGGCGGCAACCCTTTGGTCGCTCGGAGTTGGTTGAGCCAGCGCCGTCGCCAGGGGCCGCTTTCAAACACTCCATGTAGATAAGTGCCTACCACCAAGCCTCCCTCCTCCCCGAAAGGTTTGACCCAGCCCAGCTCGGCTTCACCGCACAACGGTTCGCAAGGGGCCGATGCTGTGGTGCGGCCGTAGTGCAGCTCAAAGCCTTCAATCCGAAGCGGTGTGGTTCCTTGGGGCCAGAGAGCTGCACTGCTGCGTTGTCGCAGTGCTTTGTTTTCCGTGAAGATGGTGTGAAGCGGAAGGAGGCCGAGCCCGGTTTCGCAGGAGTGAGCGCCACCTTCGAGGCCCTGGGGATCCTCAAGCTCCTGGCCGAGCATCTGCATGCCACCGCAAATGCCGAACACGTGGCCTCCCCCAGCGCTGTAGGCCTGTAGGGCGGCCGCAAGTCCACTGCTGCGCATGGCAGATAAGTCTCCCAGGGTTTGCTTGCTGCCCGGAATCACCACGGCATCGGGCACGCCAAGCTCCTCCCCTGGAGCAACCCATCGCAGCTGCACTGTGGCTTCCGTTTCCAGAGGATCGAGATCAGAGAAGTTGCTCAACGACGGCAAGCGCAACACGGCGATGTCCAGGTCGGCGGTACCCCGGCTGGGCTTTCGCTCGAGCAGGTCGAGGGAGTCTTCGGGGGGGAACAACTCATTGAGCCAGGGCATCACTCCCAGCACTGGCACTCCGGTGTTGTCTTCCAGCCAGGTTCTCCCCTGATCAAACAATTCGCGGCGGCCGCGGAACCGGTTGATCAGGATTCCTTTGATCAGCGGTCGTTCTACGGGGCGAAGCAAGGCGAGGGTGCCAACGATTTGGGCAAAGACGCCGCCCCGTTCGATGTCGGCGACGAGCAAACAGTTGGCTCGTAGATATTGCGCCAATCTGAGGTTGGTGAGGTCGCGGCGCTGCAGGTTCACCTCCACAGGGCTGCCGGCTCCTTCCAGGACTAAACGTCCTTCAGGCCATTGCTGCTGCAGTTCGCTTAACCCGCTGCGAATGGCTTGCCAGCCTGGGCGAAACCAATCGCGGTAGTAATGCTCGGCGCGGGCGGTGCCGACGCTTTGGCCTGAATGGATGACTTCGCTCGTGCTGTCGCCCTTCGGCTTGAGCAGCACAGGGTTCATCGCGCAGCAGGGCTCAAGACCAGCGGCCCAGGCCTGCATCGCTTGGGAGTAGGCCATCTCGCCTCCCGCGCCATCCACCCAGGCGTTGTTGCTCATGTTTTGCCCTTTGAAGGGCAGGGGTTGCTCTCCCTGACGTTTCAAGACTCGGCAGAGGGCTGCTGTCATCAGTGTTTTGCCGGCACCACTGGAGGTGCCGAGCACCATCAGCGGGCGCTGCATCGCAAGCATCGTTTCAAGACATCCTGCGCCGAAGCCAGTGTTGGAGCCACTCGTTCCAAGACACCGGCAGATGTAGAAGGTCTGGAGTGTCGTCGAGCAGTTGGCGGCCGAGGGGCGTCAATCGGAATCGGCTGGTGAGGCCCTGGCCATCCACTTCCCGGCGCAGGACCCCCACGCAAATCAGCCAACGCAGATCGTTCTCGAGAGAATCGCTGTTGCGATACCAGCTCCCCTTGCGTTGATACAGGCGCGGGTTGTTGAGGAGTTGGCCCGCATCCAGCCCCTGCTCTTGAAGACCGCGATAAACAGCTTCAGCAAATGGCAGGCAGCGCATCGCCCTACTGGCCCGATTGCGGCTGCGTTGGTCGAGCAGGTCGGTGGGGTGAGCGATGGCAATGCGGCCTATTCCTGGCAGCCTACGAACCGTTGTTCAGCGTTGTGTTTTCGTGCTCCTCCTTGCCTCGGCGTCTCCCGCCCGTCGACGTCTGCTGGAGCAAGCGGCGATCCCCCATCGTGTTCGGGTTAGCGGTGTTGACGAAAGCACGATTGATGATCCAGACCCAAGCGCACTCGTGCAGCAGCTGGCGTTTGCTAAGGCTTCAGCTGTTCAGAGTTGTCTGGAACCCTCCGTTGATGCCGAGATCACAGCTGTGCTCGGATGCGATTCGGTGTTTGTTTTCGAGGGTGAGGTGTTTGGAAAGCCAGCCGATGCCAAGGAGGCGATCGATCGCTGGCAACGCATGGCTGGTGGGAGTGGAGAGTTGCTGACCGGCCACTGTTTGGTCGCTGATGGACAGGGGGCGACCATGGCTTGCGTTAGCACCGTGGTGCAATTCGCCGCGCTTCGTTTGGGAGAGATTGAAGCGTATGTGGCCAGTGGAGAGCCATTGAACTGTGCGGGAGGCTTTGCCCTGGAAGGGCGCGGTGGGTTGTTGATTCGCGGATTAAATGGTTGTTACTCGAACGTGATCGGCTTAAGCCTGCCCTGGTTGCGCACTGCCCTAGAGGCGCACTGCGCTGGTTGATCACGGTGTTGGCTTCGACCGTGCTGGCTTCGACGGTGTTGGGTGCACAGATGGATAAACCACCGCATCATGGGGTCGATTTGTAGAACGTTGTTGTGTGGTTTCGACTCAGGCAACGCTTTAAAAGTTTTTGTTGTCTTGTTGTAGTGGCGTTGCTCATGCTGCCACTAACTAGTCGGGCTTCATTGATTGATTTGACGCCTAAAAATGGGCCTACTCCTGTCACCCATGGCAACCCAGAATTTACACAAGAAGGGAAATTTGAGTTAGCCAAGGTTCGTATTCTTGGGGTGCCGGCGATCAACGTGGCAACCCTTGTTCCCCTTCAGGAATCATCATCGATTGGCGCCTCTGTTCGTGCTCGTGTGATTGAAGGAAATTTGCGTGCTTTGTATCACCCAGATCAGATTTGTTCATGGAGTGAGCGACTAAGTGAGGGGATCCTTAACTCAATTTTGGAGGGAAAATCTCAAGTTTGTCGTGCTGGTGAGCGTTATGGATTGATGCGATCGAATGAGCCCATCGCCCTGAATATTGTCCAGGAAAATAATGGTCTTTATGAGATATCAGTTCGCGTGTCTGGCCGTGAAGCATCGTTTCCGCTGCTCACAATAACCAATGCAGATGCAGAGATTAATGGCCTTGATGAAAAGGCTTTGGCTGAGCTTTGGCGGGATCGTTTGGAAAAGCGTTTGAACTATGCCCAGCAGGTTTACTCCCCAGAACAGCTGCAACATCGTTTTCGCTTGGCCTTGCTGATGGAACTTCTGTTGGGTGTTGCTGTGGCGGCGACTGTTCTGCTCTGGAATCGGTTGCGTCAGCGCACCACTCGGTTGCAACGTGAGCACTTAGAGCGTCATCAACATCATCGGTGGAGCGAATTGCGTCTTCATTTCGAGCAGGCACTCACGATTGCTGTGCTCGCACTAATGCTGACGGAGTTGGTGTTGATGTTGGCCTTTGGTGTGATGGCGATACCTGGTCAACTGCCATTAAGCATGAAGTTGCTGCTGCAACCGTTGCTGGCAATCGCCAAGTTTGTCTTCATTAGTTTTTGTGCTTATTTGCTGCGTAGTTTGGTCACCTTCTTACTACGCCAGTGGTCGGCAGCTATTGATGTTCCTTTGCAGGAGCAAAATCGCAGACAACAGCGCTATCGCAGTCTTGTCCGAATTAGTCATCGATTGGTCAATGTTGCCGGCATTTTGATCGTTGGTTTTTGGATTGTGCTCGATGTTCCAGGGGTTCGCTCCACATCGACATCGTTGTTGTTAGCTGGTGGTGCTTTATTAGGTGCGTTGGCCTTCGTTTTTCAAGGTCTTTTACGTGATTTTTCCACGGGACTATTAATGCTGCTTGAGGATCGTTGTGCGATTGGAGATTGGATCGAGGTGGATGGAATTCAGGGTGAAGTGATTGATGTTGGTCTATTTAGTACCCAAGTTCGTTGCCTCGATCAGCGGGTCAATGTTGTTGATAATGCGTCTATTGTTCAAATGCGTAATCACACAAAACTTCGTTCGGGTAGTTTGATAACACTGTTGATTTCGCACCGGCAAACCGATCTCGATGTTGTTTACCGAGTGTTGGCTGCTGAGATTTCAGATTTTAAGCAAGATCCCCTTTGGGGCTCTCGACTGATTGCGGATCCGATTTTGCGTGGTGTGAAACGTACATCCGCCCTAGGCGTCCACATGCAAATTTTGTTGGTGACCAGAGCCGGTGAACAGTGGACAACGGAACGGGAATTCCAGCGTCGGATTCTGAAGGCGCTTCATCGGCGTGGTGTGGACCTTGCCGATGGCTTGGAAATTTCTCCATCAGGCCTGCTGCCCTCAGGAGCGCGTTAAACCGGTGTGACCAGTTTTGTTTTCATTGAATCAATAAACACCTGATTAGCGGAGTAATAAATTTCGGGTTCCTGAGACTGCTTGCATAAAGAGCAAAAGGGCAACGATCACATTGGCGCTGATATGGAGGCGTCTGATTTGCATATTGCGGCCAATGCTGGGTTGCATCGCTGTTGTTGCCAGGAGCAGGGCGATGAGAGCCATCCCCATCCAAAAGTGAGATTGCCAGAACAACGCCGTCCATGGCTGATCGCTCAGTCGCTCCACAGCCGGCT
>ERZ802830.4950-NODE-4950-length-10428-cov-8.30271_pt1 | contig 10428 bp, 8 predicted proteins | sample MGYA00345654_ERZ802830 | MGnify/ENA primary metagenome ERZ802830 (study PRJEB30503, sample SAMEA104212375) | marine metagenome | biome: Westerlies Biome; feature: [SRF] surface water layer (ENVO:00010504) within the epipelagic zone...; material: water...
TGATATGTGGTGTAAACCATTTTGGAGAATCGGGTAAAGGTAATGATGTTTATGCTCACTTTGGTTTAGAAGATAAACAAATCTTAAAAAAAATAATGGTGAAATTTTTTAAATGATAACTTTAAAAAAAAAATTCTCAGATTCCTATAACTTTTTATATAATAAAAAAGCAATAGTTAGAGTTGATCTAAATATTCCTATAACGAACGGAAAAATTGTAGACGACACAAGAATTCAGAAAATTATTCCAACGATTAAAATACTTCTTGAAAAAAAAGCCTCAATAATCCTTGTTACGCATCTTGGTAGACCAAATGGTGAATGGGATGAAAAATTTTCTTTGAAAGAAATAGTATCTGAAGTTTCATTACTAATAGGTGAAGAAATTTATTTTGAAACAAAGAATATTAATAAGATTGAATCAGAGTATCTAGATAATCTCTTCAAAGATTTTAAAATAGTTCTTTTAGAAAATATAAGGTTTTATAAGGAAGAAGAAAAAAACGATAAAAAGTTTGTAAAAAAAATATCATCTTTTGGTGATGTTTTTATCAATGAATGTTTTTCATGCTGCCATAGAAATCATGCATCTATTTCAGGAATACCAACTTACTTGCCATCCTTTCCGGGCAAGCTCCTTGAAGATGAAATCCTTAACTTAAAAAATCTTGTACTTTCTTCAAATATTGAAAATAATATAGCAGTTCTCGGAGGTGCAAAAATATCTACAAAACTAAAAATAATTGACTTCTATGCCAAGAATTACTCTCAAGTTATAATTGGTGGTGCAATGGCAAATACTTTTTTATCTGCACTTGGAAATGAAATTGGCAATTCATTATATGAAAAGAAAATGGTTAAAACTGCTACTGATTTGCTTTCAATTTATGGGGATAAAATCCTTTTACCCAAAGATGTGGTGGTAACTTCAAAAAAAGATGAAAACCTAATGCTTATAAAAAATATTGATGAGGTTGAAAAGGATCATGTAATCATGGATATAGGTCCACAAACTAGAATGAGTTTTTATAATGAGATAATTAAAGCTGAAAATCTTTTATGGAACGGTCCTTTAGGATTTTTTGAAAAAACACCTTTTGACGCGGGTACAAACTATGTTTTGAAAGGTGTTAAGAATAATAAATTTAAAAATTTCTTTTCTGTAGCAGGTGGAGGTGATACTATATCGCTGTTAAAAAAAGGAGGTTTTTTTAACTGTTTTTCCTTTGTATCTACTGGTGGCGGAGCTTTTTTAGAATTTATCCAAAGAGGAAATTCTCTTCCAGGACTTAACAGTTTAAATAACTAAAATTAATATGGATAAAGAAAAATTGAACTCAATAGCTACTAATTTGTCAAGGCCGCCGAAAGGAATACTAGCTGCAGACGAAAGTACAAATACAATTACGAAAAGATTTGATTCAATTAATGTGGAGTCAAGCATTGAGAATAGAAGAAAATATAGAGAGTTACTATTTACTTCAGAAAATCTTAATAAATATATCAGCGGCGTTATTCTTTATGATGAAACTGTTTATCAATCGACAAACGATGGAGTTAATTTCCCTCAGTATTTGAAAAGTTTAGGAATTATTCCAGGTATAAAAGTTGATACAGGTGCGGTACCTATTGAAAAGAATTCTCCAGAAAAAATTACTGAGGGTCTTGATGGCCTTCAAAAACGTTTAGAAGAATATAATTCCCAGAACCTAGAGTTCACTAAGTGGAGAGCAATAATTGATATAGACACTAACAACAATATCCCGACTGAATATTCGATAGAGTTAAATGCTCATAGTCTTTCACGATATGCAAAAATTGTTCAAGATTATGAGATGGTTCCAATAGTCGAGCCAGAAATTTTGATGGATGGAGCACATGATATTGAAACATGTTATAAAATTACATCAAATGTTCTTAAAAAAGTTTTTGAAGCTCTTAATAAGCAGAATGTATATTTGGGAGGCATTCTACTAAAACCAAATATGATTATTGCTGGAAAAAATTCTATAAAACAGGCCTCAACTGACGAAGTTGCAACTATGACTCTAAAGTGTCTCAACGAAAATGTTCCAAAAGATGTTCCTGGAATTGTATTTTTATCAGGTGGTCAAAGTAATGAATTAGCAACCCAACATTTGAACAAAATGAACAAAGATTCTAAAGACTCACACTGGAATATTAGTTTTTCTTATGGAAGAGCTCTTCAACAACCATCTTTATCAAGCTGGATGGGTAGTGATTCAAATACTGAAAGAGCACAAAAAGAACTTTTGAAAAGAAGTAAACTAAATTCTGATGCTACGTTAGCAAAGTATTCTATTGAAGATGAAAACTCTCAATTATGACAAATTATGTCAAAATTGCACCATCAATTCTTTCTTCTAACTTTTCCAAACTTGGAGAGGAGATAACTACCCTTGATAACTCTGAGTGTGATTACATTCATATCGATGTTATGGATGGTCATTTTGTTCCAAATCTTACACTCGGTCCTGGCATTGTAAAATCTATTAGACCATACACGAAGAAAATATTTGATGTTCATCTTATGATAAATCCAGTGATGAATATTCTTCCAAGTTTTATAAAAGCTGGTTCTGACATAATAACTATTCACCACGAAATATCGGATAATGTATTTGATTGTATAGATCTTATTAAAAAACATAACTTAAAGGTTGGCATATCAATTAAGCCCAATACAGAAGCCAAAGAAATTATTCCTTACCTTGAATTAATAGACTTGATTTTAGTTATGACAGTTGAACCCGGTTTTGGTGGACAAAAATTTCTTGCTAGTCAATTAAAAAAAATAAAGGAAATCAAAGGTCTCATCTCAACTAGAAATATTGAATTAGAGGTTGATGGAGGTATAAATTACATCACATCAAAACAGGTTGTAGAGGCCGGAGCTAATGTCTTGGTTTCTGGTTCAACTATATTTAGTTCTAAAAATTATAATGAGGCGATATTAAAACTGAGGGGTGATGACTAAATTAATTTTTATAAAAATATTTTTAATTTCGTTAATTTTCAACCTTAACCAATCTTATTCCCAAACAAACGATATCTTAGTAAGGTTTATTAATCCAAAAAAAGAGTTAATTACCGAAGACGTTGAGCTACCAGCTACAATCAAATCAAATGAGCAAGTTAAAATTACGTCAACTGTTTCAGAAAAGATTGAAGAAATACTTTTCGATGAAGGTGTTTCAGTTAAAAAAGATAAGATCTTAGTTGTTTTAAATAATTATGAAGAAACGGCTATACTCAAACAATTCGAAGCTGAACTCAAAGAAGCTGAAATAAATTACCAGAGGGCTTTAAGTTTATCTAAGAAAGGGAATATATCTCAATCTATTCTTGATAGTAGATTAACTGAGAAAGTTAGATTATTAGGAAAAGTAGATGAGATAAAAGCAAAAATAAACGATTTAACCTTAAAAGCTCCATTTGACGGAACAATTGGTTTAAGAAATTTTAGTGTTGGCGCATTTGTCCAGCCTGGAGAAGTAATAACCACTATTTATGATTTTAAAACATTAAAGGTTGTGGCAACTGCACCAGAAGCATACGTTGGAAGAATTAAAATTGGAGATAAAGTAAAGATTAAAGTAAATTCTTCTGAAACAATTTATTCTGGAGAGGTTTACGTTATAGATCCTTATATTGATGAAAAAACAAGAACATTTAAGATTATTAGTAAGATAGAAAAAAAAGAAAGATTAAAACCCGGAATGATGGCAAAAAAAATTATCAATTTTGACAGTAAAAACTCTGTATTGATACCTGAAAATTGTATAATTCCAATTGATGATGAGACGTTTGTTTATGTTATTAATAAAAAAAATATTATCAATAAGGTTGAAGTTATTACTGGTAAAAGAATTGATGGAAAAGTAGAAATTATAAAAGGGATTAAATTGTCTGATAAAATTGTCTTTGAAGGTATTAATAAGCTTAAGGCTGGAAGTAAAGTTAGGATTGAATGAATTTCTCAGAATTTTTTATCAGAAAGCCTGTTTTTTGTATTGTTTTGTCAACTTTTATTCTGTTGATAGGTTTTTTATCACTTCTTGATCTTCCACTAAGACAATACCCTGACACAGAAAAATCAATTGTTACAATTGATACAGTTTATCCAGGAGCTGCATCAACGATCGTAGAAACAAAAATTACTGAAATCATTGAAAATCAAATTAGTGGGATAGAAGGTATTAAATCAATATCATCAGTAAGTAGAGATGGAAGATCCAAAATTACAATTGAGTTTATTTATGAAAAAAATATTAATGAAGCAGCTAATGATGTTAGAGATGCAGTATCTAGAGTTGTAGAAAATCTTCCAAAAGATTCAGATCCTCCTGAAATATCAAAAATTGATTCCGACTCTAATGCAATTATGTGGCTGAATTTAACATCAAATGAAATAAATCAGTTAGATCTTACTGATTATGCTGAACGTTACCTTGTCGATAGGCTATCAGTAATAAGTGGTGTAGCAAAAGTTAGGATTTCAGGTGGGAAAAAAAAGTCGGTGAGAGTTTGGATAGATCCATTTTTACTTTCCCAGTATAATGTAACCGTAAGAGAAATAGAAAGTGTAATTAAATCAGAGAATATCGAATTTCCAGCAGGTAGAATTGAGTCGGAAACTCGAGACTTTACAGTTAAACTTGAAAATAGTTACAAAACTTTAGACGATTTTAAAGAATTAGTTATTAGGAAAGGTGATGGTGAATCATTTGTAACACTTGATGATATAGCTGATATATCATTTGGAGCTGAAGAGTCTAGACAACTATTCAGAGGAAATGGTGAAGAAATGATTGGTTTGGGAATTGTAAAACAATCTACTGCAAATCTCATTAAGGTTACCGATTTAATAAAGAAAGAATATCTAGAAATAAAAAAAGATCTTCCAGATAATATTAAAATTTATGAAAGTTATGATACTTCTTTATTTGTTTCTGAAGCATTGAAAGATGTTATATTTACACTTTGTTTTGCAGTTTTACTTGTAACACTTATCATTCTTTTATTTTTAAGAAATTTAAAAAGTACAATCATACCATTTATAACAGTTCCGATTTCTATTTTATCGACTTTCATTTTTCTAAATTTTTTTGGGTACTCAATCAATTTAATAACACTTCTTGCTCTCGTACTATGTACGGGTTTAGTTATTGATGATTCAATTGTTATGCTTGAAAATATCTATAAAAAGGTTGAGGGAGGGGATGATAAAAAGGAGGCTTCTATTAAAGGGTCTGGAGAAGTTTTTTTCGCTATAATATCTACCTCAGTAGTGTTGATAAGTATCTTCATTCCTGTGGTCTTTTTAAAAGGAGATACTGCAAAATTATTTGAAGAACTAGCTGTAACTATAATTGGTGCAATTTTTTTTTCTACAATCATTTCTTTAACCCTTACACCAATGCTTTGTTCCAAAATATTAGAGGTAAAAAGTCATAAAGAAAGTTCATTCATCAGAGATAAGTATATTTCTTTACTGAAATTTATTATTAGTAAAAAAATAATTGTATCATTTTTTGTGGTGGCCACCTTTGCATTATCAATTTATTTATTTAAATTTTTATCAAAAGAACTATCCCCAAGGGAGGATAGGGGAGCATTTTTTTTGGTTATTGAATCTCCTGAAGGTAGCACATACGAAAATACAGTGGAACAAATGCTTTTGTTAGAGGAAAAATTACTTTATTTGAATAAAAATAAAGAGGCTAAAAGAATACTTCTTCGAGGTCCTAGAAGTTTCTCAGGAACTGAAAACTTTAGTGATGGAATTGGTATTATTGTATTAAATCATTGGGATCAAAGAAGAAAAATATGGGAGATAATTGATGAAATTAAAGTTAAATCTAAGGAAATAATTGATTCAAAAATTATAATTTTCCCCCCGAGAGGTCTGGGTCAAAGAAGGTCTGGTTCACAACTTCAGTTTGTAATTTCTGGAGACACTTATTCTGAAATTGATTCAAATATGAATATTATTCTAGGTGAACTTAATAATAGTAAAGATTTTCTTTTTGTTAGAACAGACTATAAAAAATCAAGACCACAACTAAAAATCTTAATTAATAAAAAAAGAGCCTATGATCTTGAGGTATCAAACTCAGAGATTGGAAGAACATTAGAAATCCTTCTAGCAGGAAGAAAAATTAATTCATTTATAGATAAAGGAGAAGAATATTATGTGATTTTACAAGCAAAGAAAAATTTTAGAAAAAATTTAGAAAATATTTTAGCTTATGAAGTAAAAAATAAAAAGGGGGATTTGGTTAGACTTGAAAATGTTTTAAATATTGAAGAAACAGCAGAAGCAAAAGAGCTCAATAGATATAATAAAATGAGATCTATAACATTAAGTGCTGGTTTAAATAAAAATTATTCTCTTGGAGAGGGGATTGATTATCTTGAAAACTTATCAAAAAATAAGTTAAAAGGTAATTATACGATTGACTTCAGGGGACAAAGTAAAGAATTTAAGGAATCATCAAATCAATTTTATTTTCTATTTATAATTTCACTTCTCTTCGTTTATCTTGTTTTATGCGCTCAGTTTGAGAGTTTTAGATATCCTTTTATTATAATGATTTCTGTTCCATTAACTTTATTGATACCAATTATATGTTTAATAATTTTTGAAAATTCCTTAAATATCTTTAGTCAAATAGGAATAATAATACTCATGGGTATAGCAGCAAAAAATGGTATTTTAATAGTTGAATTTGCTCGCCAACTAAAAAATCAAGGTGAAAATAGCTCAAGATCTATTATAGAATCTTGTAAAAAGAGATTCAGACCCGTAGTAATGACAGGAATATCTACAATTGTTGGAGTAATTCCTCTTGTTATAGGATCTGGCGCAGGATATGAATCTAGATTAACTATAGGAATTGTATTAATATCTGGGATTTTCTTTTCAATTTTTTTAACGTTATTTATAACACCATTTTTCTATAGTTTGATTGATAAAGAAGTTAATGAAAGTTAAAATTATTGGACCTAAAGTAGTTTCCGTCAACACTAAGATCATCAGTATTTAATGAATATTGTTTGCCAATCCATTTATTAATATATTTTTCAATATTTTTGTCGTAACTAAGATTTAAGGCTTGAGTTTTTGTCTTAAAAAAATTATTAATCTTTCCGTTTTTAACAATTTCATTCCCATCTTTAAAAACATAAACCGGCTTTCTAAACATTTTATCATATTTTAAATTTGGGTTATAAATTGATATATCAGCTAAACAACCAGGAGCTAAAGAGCCTCTATCACTTAGACCTAAAATCTTAGCTGGTTCAGATCTAGTCATAATTGCAATATCATTCATTGTATAAACTCTTTTTATATCTCTTAGATACGACATCTCATAGGAAGTTTTATTTATTTTACTGGCGCACTCTGAACGGTAATCATAATCCATTAATAGCCTAAATAATTCAGGATAACTAGTAAAAGGAGCTCCATTTGGATGATCTGTTGTAAAAAAAACTTGAGATGGATTCTTAATTAACAAGAATATTTCAAGACCTATTAACCACTGAAAAGCATTTACAAAGTTTTCTTTTTTATATGAGTAGGGAATAATGCCCCCTCCCCCATCTTCTAATTCAGTCGTGATCCACTTTTTTGGATTAGCATTTTTTCTTGCTGAATACTGTCTTAAAATATCAGATGATATGGTAACAGTTGGTTGAAACATCACTTGGCCAACATCAACTGTAATGTTTTTATTTTTATTTACAGCATCACATAATCGCATAGCTCCTGACGAAAACCCTTTTTTACCTTTATTGTCATACCCATAAAATTGAACATGCGCAAGGTGCATTCTTCTTCCTTTAGCTGCTTTAATAGTATCCAGAATTGTATTAATATTTCCAGCCATACCTAAGTTATTGCAATGAACATGCAAAGGATGCTTCACCTTAAGGTTTTCAATTGAATTACATAGCGAATCAACAATTTCTCTTGAAGAAACCCCGTATTCTGGAACAATATCATCCAGATTAAAATTATCACGACAACCACGTTTAAATGATTCTGTACCTCCGGCATTTATTACTTTCAAACCAATACTTTTAGTTGAATTTATAGTAAAAGCTACGTAATCATCAATGAATTGCTGTCCCCTTTTTTTTTGAAGCGAATTTAATAAAAAACTATCATTGCCCAATACCGACAAACATGCTTTGTCAATCATTGGAATTTTTTCTAATTCTAAATGACTAAGAAACGAATTTACTGGTAATACAGCTGGTTCAACTACAGTTGTAAAACCCATCTCAGCATATCTGTACCCAGTACCCTCACAAGTCCATCTAGTATTAAATCCAGGGAGGGTTTTTTTACGTTTTAAATTTTTCTCTAAAAAATTAAAGTGTATTTCCGGAGATAATACTCTTGCATTATTTACATTCCCTCCAGCAATGTGAGAATGAATGTCTATTCCACCAGCCATTACAATCATTCCGGAAACATCATATGATATTTTATAATCTACTAATTCTGATATTGAAGGTGAAACAATTTTCCCATCGCAAATATATATATCTTTTTGCTTGCCATTTATATTTCTTGAGGGATCATAAACTATCCCATTGGTAATTTTAAATTTCATTTTGCAACTTTTGAGTTAAAGTAGTATTAAATAATACTTTAAATTTATATTTATAATACAAAATATTTAATATATAAATTATGAAAGTTTAAAAATGGACTCTATAACACCAAAAAAAAAGGTCAAACTAGCTACCGAACAAAAAGTTAGTAGAGAAGAAGCTGAAGAAGCTGTGAGAACTCTAATTAAATGGGCTGGAGATGACCCAAAAAGAGAAGGGTTAATTGATACGCCAAGACGTGTTACAAAGGCTTATGAAGAGTTTTTTTTGGGATATAAAGAATCAGCAGATGAATATTTGTCAAAAACTTTTGAAGATGTAAATGGTTATGAGGAAATTGTTATGTTAAAAGATATAGCATTCAATTCGCACTGCGAACATCATATGGTTCCAATAATAGGAAAGGTTCATCTAGCATATCTGCCTGTAAAGAAAGTTGTGGGCATTTCAAAATTAGCAAGAACAGTCGATATCTTTGCCAAAAGACTCCAAACTCAGGAAACTATGACTCAGCAAATTTCAAGTTCAATCTATGAAACCCTAAAACCAAAGGGTGTTGCCGTATATGTTGAAGCATTTCATCAGTGTATGACAACTAGAGGCGTTTTAAAACCTAATGTATCAACAATAACCAACTCTTTTTTAGGTGACTTTAAAAACGACAAACACTTACAACAAAGATTTCTTGAATATATAAAAACGTGACTAATATTGTTTTCGAAAAGCGTGTATCAGTAGAAGAGGTAGAAGAAGGTTTTACCTTTCAACCAAAGTTTGATTCCAATGGCCTTATTCCCATAATAACAATAGAGTTCGAAACTAATGAGGTGTTGATGCATGGATACTCAAATGAAGAGGCACTCAAACTCACAATGTCCAGTAAAAAAGCACATTATTTTTCAAGAAGTAGACAACAAATTTGGAAAAAAGGAGAGAAGAGCGGTTTATTCCAAAATATAAAACAGATTAAAATTGATGATGATCAAGACTGCTTGATTTACTTTGTAAATCTTGAAGGTAAAAAAGCTAGTTGTCATGTTGGATATAAATCTTGTTTCTACCGACAGTTAACCAAGGAAGAAGACAAGTATAGTGTTAAACTAGAATTCACTGAAGATACAAAAATATTTGATCCCGAAAAGGTTTATGGGAATCTTCCCAACCCCACCAAACTCTAATATTTTACTCCAATTTCATTTACATTTATACCTATTATGTTAAAGTAAAATTAAACTAATATTAATTGGAGGAAATATTATGGACGCATCAGTTCTGAATTATACTGTAAACGATAACGTTGCCAGTTTTTTAAACAAAAATCAAAAACTTTATATTGATGGTAGCTGGGTAGATACTGGCTCATCAAAAACTTTCGATGTAGAAGATCCAGCAACAGGAAAAAAGCTTACTTCTTGTGCTGCTGGAAATAGTAAAGATATTGATTTAGCTGTTAAAGCAGCAAGAAACGCATTTGATTCTGGTAAATGGACAGGAATACCAGCAAATGAAAGAGGAAAAATAATCTGGAAAATTGGTGATTTAATCGATAATCATGCAGAAGAATTGGCACAACTTGAATCACTTGATAACGGGAAACCAGTTGCAGTCGCTGGAGCGGCGGATGTTCCCCTTTCCTCAGATATTTTTAGATATATGGCAGGTTGGGCTACTAAAATAGAGGGAGAAACCATTCCTATTTCCGTTCCCTATACACCTGGAGCTCAATACCATTCATATACCGTTAAAGAACCAATCGGTGTTGTTGGTCAAATTATTCCG
>ERZ802830.4952-NODE-4952-length-10425-cov-6.2648_pt1 | contig 10425 bp, 8 predicted proteins | sample MGYA00345654_ERZ802830 | MGnify/ENA primary metagenome ERZ802830 (study PRJEB30503, sample SAMEA104212375) | marine metagenome | biome: Westerlies Biome; feature: [SRF] surface water layer (ENVO:00010504) within the epipelagic zone...; material: water...
TGGAGAAAAATTTTTAATTTTTGGATGGGAAAACGATGCTGACACGACATATGAAATCTACAGAGCCTCAAGTATCACTACTACGGATTGGGTGAAAATAGCAGAACTTCCGCCGATTGATGACTCCCGTCGAAGCTATGTTCTGCCAATACAGAGTGATCGTTCAGCTCAATTCGTTTTTATCAAACAAAAGGGAGATGGGAATGAAGGGGAAGTTTCTGCGCCCACCGAATCACCCATGACCATATCCGAACTTGAACTGGAGATGATGCCCATCCCTGCAGGCAAGTTTGTGATGGGAAGTCCGGCAGGTGAAAAAGATCGGGATGATGACGAAGGGCCTCAGACAACCGTGACCATCAGCAAGCCATTCTGGCTGGGGAAAACTGAGGTGACCCAGGCTCAATGGAAGACCGTCATGGGGAGTGACCCAAGTTATTGGAAAGGAAACTACCTGCCTGTGGAGAGTGTTACTTGGTTTGATGCAGTGGCGTTTTGTGAGAAACTCAATGAGATGAAGAGTGGTTCGCTGTTCGCTGGTTATCGCTACACCCTGCCGACAGAGGCACAATGGGAATATGCGTGTCGGGCTGGAACAAGCACACGCTTTTATTATGGGGATGACGCGGATTACAGCCAGTTGGAGAAATATGCATGGTATGCGGGCAATTGCCCGAGCAAGACGCACACAGTAGGGGCCAGAGCACCCAATAACTGGGGGCTCCATGACATGCACGGAAATGTATGGGAATGGTGCCTGGACTGGTTTGGTGATTATACAGGCGGAAGCGTGTCAGATCCACCAGGCCCCTCGAGTGGGCAGGATCGGGTGATCCGTGGTGGTGGTTGGAACTTTCGTGCCGATTACTCTCGCTCGGCCTACCGCAACTATTATTGGACCGACGCCCCTTATGACTCCCTTGGTTTTCGTATTGCCCTCAGCCCAGTGCATGTAGAGTAAAAAGAAGCGATCTAGGGGAGGTCTTTGACAAGGCTGGTGGCAAGGCTTGCTCCGCTTCTGTAGCACGAGGATCGAAGCTTGGGAGGGGCAAAGACGCAGATGGATTATATCTTTGCCGTAATCCATTGACCTGCAGACTTTCCAAAAAAAGTCATCCATCTTCGATGCGCCTTGTCGCAGCTCGGTGTCACACAGGATACACAAGCATCATAAATCGTTCTTTCATTGGGCGGCAGATATCATCATGATGGGGGCATCGGACTTACTTGCATTGAACAACAGATGAACTTATGACCACACCCCTTGACTCTGAAACCATCGCGAATGCCCTTGAGACCTTGAATGGATGGGATCACAGGGAAAATAAATTATCCAGGCAATATGTGTTTGACAGTTTTTCAGCAGCTATTGGCTGTATCGTGCAAATGGCCTTCGCCTGTGAGCAGGCGAACCATCACCCTGAGATTTATCAGGTTTACAACCGCCTGAAAATTGATTTGACCACTCATGATGCTGGATGTCAGGTCACTCAAAAAGATTTGGATCTCGCAAGAGCCATAGAAGCTGTTGCTCAGAAACAGGCAACGGCTTGAGCTGATAATGACGCTTCTGCAGGCTGCCGCTTGGTGGGTACACCGTGGTAGTCGAGCGGTTTGTCACAGGGGGGCTTCAAAAACAGTTGAATGAAAGTTTGCCCTGATGATTGTCTTCCAAGAAATGTTGTGTTCAAGAATGCTATTTCAAACATTGCTGCATGCAAAAAGGTTCCGTGAGGAACTCATGTGCATGGTTCAATGATTTTCGCCTCCATCAACTTTTTTAGTTTTTGTTAGAGGCGCTTTGCTGATGCTCAAGCGTTTGCCAAAAACCACCGTCAGCAGATACAAGAGGCCAAGGGAAAAAATAAGGATTCCAAAAATAGTCACCGAATTTCCAACATCAGACTCAAGGGTGTTTCTGTGAACATGCCGATCGGTACTCAGCCAATACTTTACCTTCATGAGGAACCGCATTAAGTTATCAAGCCATACAATTTCATGATCCATGGACCAGATCATGAGCCAAAGGCCACTCCCCATTCCTGTAAGCGAAAGGCCAGAATGCATGAGCTTACTTTTAAAGCTTTTCTTCATTTTCGTCCTGGTATCATCGCTCGTTTTCAAGGCGGACACTTTTTGTGTCTGAATCAAACTGCTCCAACCGGGAAACTTGGGGGCAATCACTTGATTGCGTTGTTTTTATCTTTCCGGCACGTTCACGCTGAAACCGAATTCGACACAGCCATAAAGTATGTTTACAAGTTATCGCTCAACCTCGATCTCTGTCACGGAAGCAAGGAAAGAGTAAGCACTATGGGTAGCTTGTTAATTTTCAAAATTTTCAGGAGAGGGTATGTCTACTTTTTTGTTCATTAATCCTTTTTTGATTTTGTAGCGCACGGCCAGATACCAGGGTAAACCAATTATCCACAGCGCTGCCACGGCAATAAACAAGACCACTGGATGACAAGAGAGACCGCTGGGGTATTTCCTAAGTTCAATTTTGGCTGAATCGATGGCAGCCCAAACGGCACTGACCAATATCATGTAGGGGGTAACTGATACACCCGTAGTTGCCCGAATGATCTCGGAAGCAATCAACAAAAGCACCGTAATACCAATTCCATATAGAGCATGCATCCTTGCAACATGCCTTTCGGGCCTTTGATGCTCTATTACAATATGAAGCTATTATTATAATAACGGCAAATCTTTCGCATGAAGCAGTATTCAGCAAATTCCTGAATCCTTTTGGTCATTGTGAGAAATTTTCCTCGAATTTGGCCATTCATTGAATGGAAGCAAATAACCTTATCCCGCAGTTATTTCAGGCTTTTTAATCTGACTGAAAACATCCAGAAATTATGTGGAAGATGAGAACCCATATAGAGTTTTCAAAGGATAGGAGCGAGTTTTTCTCAGAAGTGACAATGGCATCATTTTCGCTCCGTCAATATTGATGAAAGCAACAAGCAGACAGAGGAATCAAAACTACGAAAAACGCTCAAAAACAGCGATGGGCTGTGAGCTCACAAGGAGGCTGAAATGATCATAGGTATTATTTTCATGACACTTCTGGTGACCACTGCAGCCAGTGGCTGGATAACACAGGATCCTGATTACAGGGAAGCATGCTCTTCCCCGGCTACATCCAGACAATAATTCAAAATGGCCTGATCATTCCTGCTCAAACCAGCCAGCTTCCGGCAAGGAATCAAGCGATTCAGCTTACTTTCATCAAGGTGAGCCCTGTGGCCGGATCTTGCCGTTCATACATTGCTGCCCCGGTTCGAATAATTAATTAATACCGCGCGATCAGAGAAATCAATCACAGGGGAGATCACTTTCAGGCAAGATGGAACATCTACGGTAATCATGAACTGTCCTTCGAGTCATCTTACTATGTCACCACTGCGTCCTCCATCACTGCCAAGACTGGAGCCTGCGCCACTGAAACATTTATAGCTCTCGTGATCTTCTACCTATTGGAAACACAAGGATTATAAATACACCTGAAACAAAAGCCCCATGATAGAGCAGGTGGCGTCTTATCCCGCTTCTTGAGTGACTCAAGCGTCGATAACAATTCTGGATTTGTTTTCTAAAGCATATCACCATTCTTCCGATAAATAGCTGATATCTTTTGGTCATCATAGCCTCAATCACCCAGTAATTTCATGTTCATACTTAAAAAATGTCTATTAGCCTGCTGCCTGATTCCTTTTGTTTGTGTTGCCCAACCTGATCTCAAAAGGCAAGCAACTGGCATCGTTCAGGTGGTAAATGGTTTTGTGGTAGGCGCAAGCCTTACAGGCAGCGGCCATGGGTATACTCACCCCCCCAGTGTGAAATTCGCAGGAGGTCAGCCGGATGAGGCAGCTCAAGCGGAAACCATTTTGGAGAGTGGAAGGGTTTTGAATATTAATATCACCAACGCAGGCAGCGGTTACAAGGAGATTCCCGAGATGGTTCTGTCATCTCCACATTCGGAAGTCAGTCTGACTGTTTCTGTCAGTAAAACCGAAGTCACCGTGCCTGAGTCTGAGTTACCTCAAAATGCGCTCGCGACGCCTGAAGTCCTCAATGGTTTCATGATCGGTGCTAAGATCGTCTATGGAGGTCAAGGTTATACAACTCCGCCATTGATCACCGTCGTTGACAGCACTGGCTCAGGCGGTCTTGCGGCATCAAGCATTGAAGATGGCGCTGTGACGAACATCAGATTTGTTCGGGCAGGTATTGGCTACTCTGATCAAGCATTTATACAGATTGATGCACCTCCCATGCATCCGGATGCCATGCCAAGGGTGACTGAAGTTCAGGTCACACTGGAGCCGGAATTACCATCCAACTTCTATATTCTTGAAGCGTCTATTGACATGGAAACATGGGAGCAGGTTGGTGACCAATTCTACGTTGATAAAAGCATTTATACCAAAAAGGTAGCCGTTGACGGCGCCAAGCGGTTTTACAGAGCGATTCAGCTTCCCTGAGGTCATGCATCTGCAACATTTGTTCGGTCTGTTTCGGCTTCAGAGATGATACGTTTCTTTCGGGATAGGTTATTAAGTCAAACGATACATTTTGGCTGTTTGTACTAATCACCACCACCACAGCCCCCTCCGCAGCTACTACCACAGCCGCTACCACAGCCACCTCTGCGGCCGTAATATCCATGATAACCGCTGCTTTTTAATTTCCATCCTCCCGTAATCACAGCCCCGAGAACAAGCAACAAAGGCACTCCATAAAGCAACCACATGGGGTGTGTGTTCAGGATGTAGAAGAAAGCCGTCAAACCAACAACGAGCATGAAACCAAAAACCAATGTTCTGATGGTCGAAATAGCAAATGTTTTCAACGCCGACATACAACCTTTGAAGCAGATCTCAGGGAATGAAATCAATTACAAAGCGTGTATAATTTCGTAATGGTATGCTTGATAATTATCATTGTTACCCAGCAACATAGAAAATTAACCTGTTCTGAATTAAGCCTTCCAATGACCGCGAATGAGGGGTTTCACCTTTGTTTTTTTCGATCCAGACACAATGCATATAGAGTGGATTGCTTCAGATGCACTCGGATTTGATAATTACCAGGTGAAAGGGGCTTGAGTGGATCATTTTTCCACCTCACCTTTTGAGCCAGACCATCGTCATGCAGAGGTTCGGCGACGTCACTTGAAAAACCCTGAACCCGATAACCCGAGGCATCCAATAGCTCCACTCGGATTTCCCCTTCGGATGCATCTGCATTAATGGTGATTTCTGTTTCTTTTTCGAGGTAAACTGGTTTCAATGTGGTCTGGCCTATCCGGTTCTCTGGAGTAAGACCAATCCAGCGATTCAAAGGAATCGTCATGAGACCAATACCAGTGGGAGATGCAGTGAGATCTGCGTGCCATCCGGGGTAGGCTCCGTAATAAAACCTAATGCTGGATCCATGACGGATTGGATTGGCACTTGTCCATAGACAGCCTGCATCAAACGAGTTTTTGTCCTTGCTGATGGGCATGAAAAACAAATCTCTGAATGGTCGATCCCAATGAAGACCATCAATACTCCAGATCAACTCTGCAGGCATGTTTCCTGACCCCCCTCGATCAAATCCTCCTAGATCCAGTCGCTGCAACAAACCAAGGTAAAGGCCTCCGTCATAAAAAACGGAGGCACCATGAAACTGCTGATCTTCATCGCTGTTCGGACTGAGGATAAGTTGTGGTTGGCTCCAGTTTATAAAATCTTTTGAAGTCGTCCGTGCCACCGCGCGTTTCCAGAATCGACGGCCATCGGGCCCATCAATCCAGGTCTTGGAATAGATACAATACTGCTCATTCACTGGATCCCACATCAGGTCCATGACATCACTGATGGCGGGTCTTCCTGGTGGAAGATGATCGGATTCATTGCTGAAAGGAGGTTGAGTGGGCTCGCCGTAGGATCCCTGAAGCAATGGGGCCTTTGAATGCTTTTTCCAACGAATGCCATCAGGCGAAAAAGCGACGCAGAGGCCGGGTTTTTGTAAACCTTCGTTTTCAGTGAAATCCCAGTAAGCCAGCTTGTAACGTTTTCCAGGTTTGGTGTCGGTTGGATCGAAAAGTACCGAAGCTCCATAATTCACACTGCGTCCACCGTTTCCCACAAGAACGATGTTGGTATCCAGATCTCCGTTAAAATCAAACAGTCGAAGCTTTGGTTTAGTCCACGTCAGACCATCTTTTGAAGTCGCATAACACAGCGTCACCCGTCTGGTTGGATCTTGCGCTCGGTTACCTGCATAAGATTGATACCAGCAGGCATACTCTCCGGTTATTGGATCTCGGTGCACGCTGCAGTATCCAATAGCCAGTTCCCATGGATTGTCGTTGGGAATTACCGGGTTTTTCTCGTATCGTGCAGGCATTTGAAGGACCTGCTTCAAGCCTGAGCTATAAAGCAAGAGGTTCTCATCGGCCATCAGAAGAACTTCTTTACCGTCAACGGTTGGTCTCGTTGGTTCTTGTCCAAAGCAGGACGCAGCGCAGAGGCAAAACAGCCAGCAAAATTTTGTGATTTCAGTTAACTTCTTTGAGTCGAGAAGGGCATTGGTGAACGAAACTGGCGATCGCAAGGGCATACTTCGCATATTAAATTCAAAACGGGCCTTGTCGAATCAGAAGTGTTCGATGTTTTTTAGAAGATCTTTTCAATATTAGCTCAGAAAGATTCACGGGATCGCCTCTGGGAGATGTTTCTCTGCTTCCGAACTCCAGGTATCTATTCTGATTTGGATTGCTGCTTGCACAATCTCACCGGTGCATAATGGCGGAAAATGCCGCCAGAAGACGTAATTATAAGGAAGCGAGCAGGAAATCCTGAAATGAATACCTGCTTTCAGAACCTTATCCGGTAGCCCTTTTTACTCATGTTTCATCCAGAACTGCGTGATTAAAGTCGTGTTTTTTGGTGGGTTCAATGAGCTCTCAGTCGCCATCATTTTTTCCGCCGCTCGGCTCAGGCGATCGGGAGACTTACTTTATCTTTTCAGGCTAGGGATTGCTGTTATCAGTTGCTTCAAGGTTCTGTTGGGTCATGAGAGTCACATGAACATTTTTTTCGAAAAGTTCGCTTACTCTAGGTGGAATGCGAGGACGCGTTTCATGATGTTGCTGCTAAATGCATGGGGCCAGATTGTGGGGTGGAGGCGCCGTTTGCTTTTAGATGCGCTTTTTTATCCAATAAGAGCAAAGTTTGATCTTGGCATTTATCTCTCGGTTTTCAATTCAAGCAAGACAAAGCAATTTGTATTGGATTCTTCCTGATAACTGAGTTCATTCCTTGTTCATGGAAGCGAGCCTGAGGCTTCCTTGTCTGTCGCTTCAGGATTCTTAAAGGGATCTCTGGGCCGCCAGTTCGGTATGATAAGTGCGTTTCCTCTGATTGTTTTGAAGACCGCACTATCGGGCGTCTGATCCTCAATGAAAAGAAACTGTTTCTTTTCCTCGTGGTATTCCAAGATGTGAGGATTATAGGGAGTTCCTAAATAAATGGATTTAGGTAAGACGCCTTCGAGTCTGGGGTTGGAGAGCTGAACATCTGGCATGGTGTCGACTGTGACAGAATAAATCTCATTTTGATTCTCCTTGGTATGGATAAAATAAAGGAGATCTTTCGATGGATGCCAGAATGGTTGCTTTCCAGGCAGTCCTTTGTTGACCTGGAATCGGTTCTGCCCGTGAGGGTAGTCAGTAAGATAAATCGAAGAGTCCTTGCGCTCCTCTCCAGCGACAAAAGCGATGAATTTTTGACTGGGAGAAAATTTTGGAGCCCAAACATCGGTCAGATTTTCAGGCAATACTTTAATTTCTGATTCAGGCTCATCGAGGTTGATTACTGAATGGCGTCCCCAGCGAGGCAGACCCTGAGCTAACAATTGGCTTCCATCGTTGCTTAAATCAGCCGACACCCCTTTTGAAATTTTTCTTGGAGGTGTAGATCTACGGAGGTCATCCTCCCAAGTGAAAAGTCCATCCGTGCCCCATGTGTCATAGACCAGGTGATCTTCATCTTTCCAGAGTATTGATGAAAAGGAGGAGACAGAGGAAGAAGTTTGCACAAGGCGACTTGTCGAAGATTCAAAGGTGTGCACCCAGATTTGATTGGAGTTTGCATCAGCTGTGGAAAATGCCACTTTGGACTGATCTGGTGAGATTGCCATGGACATGATCATATCCCTGACAAAGCCCCTCTCAGGGTATTTTGCTTCTTGAATAGCCCCGCCAAGCCACGCAAGTTTGTGACTTTTAGTTTTTGTTTCCGGCAGTTTGTAAACGAGCGTGTTGTTATCAGACATCGTCAGACTGAACCCCCCTTTTTCGTCCAAAAGGAATTTCGGGCCTGTTTTTTTCAGAGTTTCCAGATCAAAAGGGAAGGCCCATATTTTTGAAAATTGCATGTTGCTTTGAGGCAGTATGCTGCAAAAAAGGATGTAGCCCAAATTAGAATAAACAGGGTAACCCAAGATTCGGCCGGGTAGTTTGAAAATATCCTTACGCTGCGTCTCCGGAGTCCATACGGACAGGGTGTCGATGCCTTCATTCCTGTGGTGAGTGGCAAACAGAAGACCTCGGCCGTCAGGGAGAGCCGATGCATCATGAAAATTGTCATCAGCATCTGTGGTATCAAGAATGGAACGCAAAGTCCCGTGCTGGTGAAGAGTGACTTCCTTGATCCCCTCGTCACCTGTGTTAAAGCGAATGGTATTGTTGGGAAGCCATGCGCCTCCCCCGTGGTTTGGAATGACGGGACCAGATAGCTCAACCACGACCATGCGTTTCTTGGTTTCGATGGAATGAGCATAAAGAGTATTTCCTTCCAGATAGGCAACCGCATTACAGGCAGGGTTCCAAAAAGCTTCCTGGGTAATTTTTCGAGTCAGCAACGTGCTTGGTTCCAGTGAATGCAAGCTTTGATGCCACAATCCGACTGTATTGGCATAGACGATTTGGGAGCCATCAGGAGAAATTGAAAATCGTTGTGCCCTGGACATCTCAGAGCGTGAGCCCAGTTGGATGGGAATCTTCATCGGTTTGCCTGTGTTACCTTTATCAGGTTTGAGATCAAGGACTGGAGTTGGTCGTTTGAACGATATTCCAACAACAAGTCCGATGATGCTGCAAATGAGACCTAAGCCAAAGATCAGAAAATTGTTGCTTCTTTTTGTCGTTAATTGAGTCTCCGAAGCAGTGATAGGCATCCTGAGGGTTTCAAGGGAAGCTGACAAAAGGGAGTCTGCAGCACTGGCACTCTGGATGCGGGATCCCGGATCGCTTTGTAAGCACTGGCGCATCAGATAAAATGTGGGCCAAGGCAGACCAGAAGGCAGGGACTCCAATGAAGGTGAAGACTTCAAAATATTAGCGATGGTATCCGCGGTGTTTGAGGCTTTAAAGGGATGGTTCCCTGTCAACATTTCAAATAGGATACATGCCAGACTCCACAGATCACTGCTGGAACTTGCCGGTTCGCCTCTGGTCTGCTCCGGGCTCATGTAGGCGGTTGTGCCCATAATTGTTCCAGCCTGGGTTTCCTCACTTAAAGTCAGCGAGTTTTCCAATTTGGCTAAACCGAAATCAAGAATCTTGACTCCCTGTTCCTTGCTAAGAATGATATTTGATGGTTTTAGATCACGATGAACGATGCCTTTGTCGTGGGCTTTCTTTAGACCTTTACATATTAGAGACGCGATATGGATTGCTTCCTCGATGCCCATGGGGCGGCGGTCAAGGCGCATACGCAAATGCTCGCCATCTACATATTCAAGCACTATGGCGCAAGTCCCCTCTGACTCAATAAAGTCATGAATCGTGGCGATGTGTGGTGAGTTCACCACTGCCAGAGCCTTGGCTTCTCGCTTCAGTCGGTCAACGCTATGAATCGTTGGATAAATCTCCGGCTTGAGAAACTTGATAGCGACCGTGCGCCCTAAAATGGAATCTTTCGCTTTGAAAACAACCCCCATTGCCCCTTCACCAATTTTTTCGGTCAGTCGATATTGCTGAATGGACTTTGGCGCTTGGAAGAGTGCCTTTTGTAATGGTGTGGGCTCATCGCTGAGAAATGTTGCTGCCTCGTCATGGGAAGCAAGCAATGATTGAATCTCCTCTTTTTGAGCCGGGTTTTTTTCGCAGGCTTTATCCAGATAAGCTTCTCTATCTCCCGGCTCCATCTTGAGAGCGTTATGAAAAAGATGCTCGTTACTTGGTTGATTAATAGATTCAGACATCCTCGGAAATCAGTCGGTTAATACTTCTCTTGAGATAGGCCCTGGCAAAGGCGATTTTTCTTTTAACCGTTCGCTCTGAAGAGTCCGTTGCTTCCGCAATTTCTCGATTGGTCAGCCCGACAAAGAACCGCAGACTGATCACCTTTGCAGAGTCTGGCT
>ERZ802830.4954-NODE-4954-length-10423-cov-11.582_pt1 | contig 10423 bp, 10 predicted proteins | sample MGYA00345654_ERZ802830 | MGnify/ENA primary metagenome ERZ802830 (study PRJEB30503, sample SAMEA104212375) | marine metagenome | biome: Westerlies Biome; feature: [SRF] surface water layer (ENVO:00010504) within the epipelagic zone...; material: water...
GTAATATTAATTCCTCAAGAGATGAGAGTTTTGAGAATGGACTTCTTGAATATCCGCAATTCACAAAACCTCAAGTTTGGGAGGAAAAAAAGGTACCAAATGTGCTAATTTCAGGTGATCACGCCAAAATTAAAGACTGGCGTTTATCTCAATCTGAGGCTATAACACGCGACCGAAGACCAGATTTGTGGCAAAAATATAAGAAAAACTAATATGAAAAATATTGAAGAAGTAAACAAGTTAAACTTAAGCAAAATAATCTCTGAGAGAAAACACCCAGATTTTTCCCCTGGGGATATTGTTAAAGTTGGTGTCCGAATAACCGAGGGAAAAAGAGATAGAATTCAATATTTTGAAGGCGTATGTATTGCAAAAAAAAGTAGAGATATAAATTCATCTTTTACTGTAAGAAAGATTTCTTTTGGTGAGGGAGTAGAAAGAACCTTCGCACTATACAGCCCAATTGTAGATACGATTAAAGTTGTAAGATCAGGAAAAGTCAGAAGAGCAAAATTATACTATCTAAGAGATAGAACAGGTAAATCTGCGAGAATAGCTGAAAAAATTAAGAAAACGATTGGTATTGATTTAGAAACTAAAATAAATGAAGTTACAGAAGAGAATGTAATGCCATCAGCTGATCCTCAAGCCGAAGTTCCAAAGGAAGAAGCTAAAACGGAAGCACCTAAAGAAGAGCCAAAAGCTGAAGCTAAAATGGAAGCACCTAAAGAAGAGCCAAAAGCTGAAGCTCCTAAGGATGAACAAAAATCAGAAAGTTCTTCAGAAAAAAAATAATTTTTTTTTCTATGTCCACAACACTTTACGATAAAATCTGGAATGATCATTTAGTACATCAGCAAGAGGATGGAACGTCTTTATTATTTGTTGATAGACATTTAATTCACGAAGTTACTAGCCCACAAGCATTTGAAGGACTTAGAAATGCTAATAGAAAAGTAAGAAATCCAAAATTAACTTTAGCAGTAGTTGATCATAATATTCCAACTACGGACAGATCAAAAGGAATTGATGATGAAGATTCTAGAATTCAAATTGAAACACTTGATAAAAATTGTAAAGAATTTGGAGTTCAGTTATTTGGTGTTGATGATAAGAGACAAGGTATCGTTCATATTGTTGGACCAGAACAAGGTTTTACTCAACCAGGAACAGTAATAGTTTGTGGCGACAGTCATACAGCTACGCATGGAGCTTTTGGATCTTTAGCTTTTGGAATTGGAACTTCAGAAGTTGAACATGTTTTAGCTACGCAGACATTAGTTCAAAAAAAAGCTAAAAATTTTAGAGTGAACGTAAATGGAAAACTTGCAATAGGAGTTACGTCTAAAGATGTTGTTTTGCAGATAATTGGTAAAATAGGCACTGCGGGTGGTACCGGATATGTGATTGAATATGCAGGAAGTTTAATTTCTGATTTGTCAGTAGAAAATAGAATGACGATTTGTAATATGACTATTGAGGGTGGAGCTAGAGCAGGACTTATCCAACCTGATCAAAAAATTTTTGATTATTTAAAAGGGAGACCAATGTCTCCTAAAAATGAAAATTGGGATAAAGCATTAGAATATTGGAAAACATTGAAAACAGATGATGACGCTAAGTTTGATAAAGAAATAAATTTAACTGCTGAAGATATTGCGCCTATGGTTACTTGGGGAACTTCTCCTCAAGATGTGGCGTCAATCGATGGCAAAGTGCCTAATCCTAAAAATGAGAGTGATATTGATAGAAGAAATTCAATGGATAGGTCATTGCAATACATGGGTTTAAAAGCAGATATTGCTTTAAAAGACATAAAAATTGATACTGTTTTCATAGGTAGCTGTACAAATGGAAGAATAGAGGATTTAAGAGAAGCAGCACAAATATTAAAAGATAAAAAGAAAGCAACACACGTTCATGCAATGGTTGTTCCAGGTTCAGGATTGGTAAAAGAACAAGCTGAACAAGAGGGCTTGGATAAGATTTTTATTAATTCTGGTTTTGAATGGAGAGAGCCAGGATGTTCAATGTGTTTAGCAATGAATGCAGATAAATTGAAACCAGAAGAAAGATGTGCTTCAACTTCAAATAGAAATTTTGAAGGAAGACAAGGTAGAGGTGGAAGAACTCATTTAGTAAGTCCAGGTATGGCTGCCGCTGCAGCAATTGCTGGAAACCTTGATGATGTCAGAAAGTATCAAAACTAAAATGCAAAAATTTAATAAACTGCAAAGTATACCCGCGTACCTCCCAATAGTTAACATAGATACTGATATGATTATCCCAAAGCAATTTCTAAAGACTATCAAAAGAACTGGATTAGGTAAAAATTTGTTTTTTGAAATGAGATATGATGACAATGGAAAAGAGATCCAAGATTTTGTATTGAATAACAAACCTTTTAATAATTCAAAAATATTAATAGCTGGAAATAATTTTGGATGTGGTTCTTCAAGAGAGCATGCTCCGTGGGCTTTGTTAGATTTTGGAATTACATGTGTTATTAGCTCAAGTTATGCAGATATTTTTTATAGTAACTGTTTTAAAAATGGTATTTTGCCAATCATTTTAGAAGAAGAAAAAATAAAAGAATTATCAGAATACTCAAATAGAAAAGAAGAAATATCCATAGATTTAAATGAACAAAAAATTGTTTATGGAAATAACGAGATAAAATTTAATATTGATCCATTTAAAAAAAAATGTTTACTTGAGGGATTAGATGATATCGCTTTATCATTAGAAAAATCACAACAGATGGATGCGTTTGAAAAAAGTTTAAAAGAAAAAAAACCATGGATATTTAATGATTAAAATAAAAAAAAGAAAAATTTTACTATTACCTGGTGATGGTATTGGACCAGAAGTAATTGCTGAAGTAAAAAAAATAATAGAATGGTTTAATGCAAATAAATCATTGGATTTTGAAATTGATGAAGATTTAGTTGGAGGTGCTGCTTATGACAAGCATGGGTCTCCTATAACTGATGAAGCTTTTTATAAGGCACAAGAAAGTGCTGCTGTGATATTAGGTGCTGTTGGTGGCCCAAAATGGGATAACCTTGAATTTTCAAAAAAGCCAGAAAGAGCCCTGTTAAAGCTAAGAAAAGAACTAAAACTATTTGCAAACTTAAGACCTGCAATTTGTTTCAAACAACTTGTAGATGCTTCAAGTTTAAAGCCTGAATTTGTATCTAATCTAGATATTCTATTTGTTAGAGAATTAACGGGTGGGATTTATTTCGGTGAACCCAGAGGAATAAAACCAATAGATAATGGAGAAAGAAAAGGAATTAACACACATGTTTATACCACAAGTGAAATTGAGAGAGTGGCTCGTGTTGCATTTGATTTAGCTAGAAAAAGAAACAATAAAGTTACTTCATGCGAAAAGTCGAATGTTATGGAAGCAGGTCAATTATGGAAAGAAGAAGTTCAAGCAATTCACGAAAAAGAATATAGTGATGTAGAATTAAAACATATGCTAGCAGATAACTGTGCAATGCAGTTAGTTAGAAATCCCAAACAATTTGATGTGATAGTAACAGATAATCTTTTTGGTGACATGTTATCAGATGAAGCTGCAATGTTGACTGGTTCTCTAGGGCTTTTGCCATCTGCGTCCCTTGGAGCCAAAGATAAAAACGGTAATATGAGATCTTTATATGAGCCAGTTCATGGATCAGCACCCGATATAGCAGGTCAAGGTATTGCTAATCCAATAGCAACAATACTGAGTTTTGCAATGGCTTTAAGATATTCTTTAGACCTAGATAAAGAGGCAGATAGTTTAGAAAAAGCTGTTCAAGGTGTGCTTGATGAGGGTCTTAGAACTAAAGACATTATTTCTAAGGGAATGAAAGAAGTATCAACATCAGTGATGGGAGATGCGATAATTTCAAAATTGCAATAATTAAACATTTATTCTAAAGTATATTTATGCCAACTTATAATGCACCTGTAGATGATATGATGTTTCTCTTTGACAAATTGAGAAACAATAAAAAATATAATGAAATTGAAAAATATAAAGAAGTTAACACAGAATTAGTTAAAGATATTTTAGACGAAGCAGCAAAAATTACTCAAAACTTAATCTTACCTCTTGCAAAAAGTGGAGATGAAACGCCAGCTGTTTTAGAAAATGGAGTAGTTAGAACACCTCCAGGATATAAGGAAGCTTATCAAAAATTTATTGAGGACGGGTGGATATCTTTATCTTGCGATCCTAAATATGGCGGTCAAGGAATGCCCAAAACAGTAAGTACATTTTTTGATGAAATGTTATCATCAGCAAGTTTATCATTCAAACTTTACAGCGAGCTAACAATTGGTGCCTACAATTGTCTGTTAAGACATGCAGATGAAGAAATAAAAAATACTTATTTACCTAAAATGGTGGAAGGTAAATGGAGTGGCACTATGTGTTTAACAGAACCTGTTTGTGGAACAGATTTAGGTCTTCTTAAAACTAAAGCTGTTGACCAAAATGATGGAACTTACAAAATTAGTGGTCAAAAAATTTTTATAACGTCGGGTGACCAAGACTTAACAGAAAATATTATTCATTTAGTTTTAGCTAGATCGACTGATGCACCAGCAGGCACGAAAGGTATTAGTTTATTTCTAGTTCCTAAATTTGTTTTAAATAAAGATGGATCAGTTGGACCGCGTAATGGAGTTTCAACAGGATCAATTGAAAATAAAATGGGTATTAAAGGATCTGCAACTTGTGTTTTAAATTTTGATGAAGCTGTTGGTTATATGATTGGACCAAAAAATAAAGGTTTAAACTCTATGTTTACTATGATGAACCTAGAGAGAATAATAGTTGGTGTACAAGGTTTAGGTATCTCGGAGATAGCTTACCAAAACTCCCTTACTTACGCTAAAGAGAGAAAACAAGGTAAAGCGCATAATTCAAAATCAAATAATGGTGCAGATTTTATTATTGATCATGTTGATATAAGAAGATCTTTATTAAATATGAAGTCTATGATTGAGGGACAGAGAGCACTTAGCTTCTGGCTGTCTCAGCAAATTGAGGTAAGTCTTAATCATTCTGATGAAAAAATAAAACAAGAAGCATCTGATCTTGTCTCGTTGATGACGCCGGTCGTTAAATCACTGTTTACAGATAATGCAATGGAGATAACTAGTGAAGCAATGCAAATTCATGGAGGATATGGATTTACAAAAGATCAAGGTATTGAACAATTCTATCGTGATAACAGAATTACACCTATTTACGAGGGTACAAATTCTGTTCAGGCAGCAGACTTAGTTTTCAGGAAATTAATTAATAGAAATGGTGATGTTATCGATAAATATATAAACCTAGTAAGAGAAGAAATTAATATTAAGGATGAAAGAGCACAACCCTTTGTAAAACAATTACATTACCATCTAGGAATTCTATCCAAATTTACTGATTGGATAAAAGAAAAAATTAAAAACTCTCCTGAAGATGCAAGTGGAGCATGTAATGACTACTTAAAAGTTCTAGGCTTAGTTGCAACAGGTCATGCTTGGTTAAAAGTTCTAGAAGTTTCCTTCAACGAATATGATAGTAACAAAGACTTTTACGAGGATAAAATTCAAACTGCTAATTTTTTCTATAATAGAATACTTCCGAGAATAGATAGCAATTATATTACTGCAACCACTGGAAGTAATTATATTATGAATTATAAATTTAATTAGTATGAACCCTTATGAAACAAATTTGGATAAAAATAATGCCAATTATGTTCCATTAACCCCCTTATCATTTCTAGAAAGAGCAAAAGATATTTATCCAAACTACGAAGCAGTAGTTTATGAAAGTAGGAAATATACTTGGAGCGAAGTTTACAAAAGATGTATTAAGTTTGCTAGTGCATTAGATAAATTGGGAATTAAAACAGGCGACACGGTATCTGTTTTAGCATTTAATACACCTGAAATATTTGAAGCCCATTATTCAATACCAATGGTTGGAGCAGTTATTAATGCTATTAATACAAGACTAGACTCTAAAACAATTAGTTATATTTTAAATCATAGTGAAGCAAAGGTATTAATTGTAGATAGACAGTTTCATGATGTAGTCAAAAAAGCATTAGAGGAAGTTAATTCAAAAATTACTATAATTGACATAGATGACAAAGATGCAAACTTACCAGACTCTAAAAATATTGGATCTTTGGAATATGAAGAGTTTTTAAATTCTGGAGATGAAAATTTTAAATGGAAAATGCCAAAAGATGAGTGGCAAGCTATAGCATTAGGTTATACTTCTGGAACAACTGGTAATCCAAAAGGAGTTGTTTATCATCATAGAGGATCATATTTAATGGCAACAGGAAGTGCAGTTGCATGGAATATGCCTAATCAATTAAATTTTTTATACACAGTACCAATGTTTCATTGTAATGGATGGTGTTATCCTTGGACAATGTCAATGATACATGGCCGAGTAATTTGTTTGAGAAATATAGATGTAAAGAAGATATTTGAATTAATTGATAAGTATGAAGTCACTCATTTTGGTGGAGCACCAATAGTTTTAAATATGTTAGCTAATGCCCCTCAGGATCAGCAAAAAGAGTTAAAAAGAAAGGTTTACGTATTAACAGCAGGTGCCCCTCCGCCGAGTATAATTTTTGAAAAAATGCAAAAATTAGGTTTTGAAGTAATGCATGTATATGGTCTTACAGAAACTTATGGTCATATTTTGCAGTGTGCTTGGAATGAAGATTGGGACGAATTAGATCAAGATAATCAGAACGAAATTAGAGCAAGACAAGGTGTAAGATATCCAAATACAGAAGGTGTTATTGTCATGGATCCAGAAACAATGGAGCCCGTACCTTATGATGGTAAAACAATGGGTGAAATTATGATCAGAGGAAATGTAGTAATGAAAGGTTACTTCAAAGATAAAGAAGCGACAGAAAAATCAATGGAAGGAGGATGGTTTCATTCTGGTGATTTAGCTGTAACTCATCCAAGTGGTTACATAAAAATTCAAGACCGATCAAAGGATATTATAATTTCAGGTGGAGAAAATATTTCATCTATTGAGATAGAAAATACAATATCAAAACATCCTGCGGTTTCACTGGCAGCTGTTGTAGCTAAACCTGATGAGAAATGGGGAGAAACACCTTGTGCTTTTGTTGAATTAATCGAAGGTAAATCAAGCTCAGAAGAGGAAATTATTACATTTTGTCGAGAAACTCTTGCTGGATTTAAACTTCCTAAGAAGGTTGTGTTTGCTCCGTTACCAAAGACATCCACTGGAAAGATACAAAAGTTTGAACTGAGAAAACAAGCTAAAGAATTAAACTAATATAGTTTCTTTACAAAAATCAAATAAGATGGCAGTAATGCTCAAAAAAAATGAAAACTTTTTTAATAGCAAAATCAAGAAGACTTAGAGGTACACCCTATACTTCTAGAATTGAAAAACAAGGTGTAACTGCCTACAGTATTTATAATCATATGTTGCTACCAGCAGCATTTGGTTCTGTAGAAGACTCTTATCATCATTTAAAAGAAAATGTTCAAATTTGGGATGTGGCTGCTGAAAGACAGGTTGAAATTACAGGAAAAGATTCTGCAAAATTAGTTCAGTTGATGACTTGTAGGGATTTATCAAAATCAAAAGAAGGAAGATGTTATTACTGTCCAATTATAGATGATAATGCTGGCTTAATTAATGATCCAGTTGTTTTGAAGTTTAATGAGAATAAATGGTGGATTTCTATTGCTGATACAGATGTAATATTGTTTGCAAAAGGATTAGCTATTGGAAAAAATTTTGATGTTAAGATTGTTGAGCCTGATATTGATATCATGGCAGTACAAGGTCCAAAGTCATTTAAATTAATGGAAAAAGTTTTTGGAGAAAAAATTACTAATTTAAAATTCTTTGGTTTTGATTATTTTGAATTTGGTGGTGATAAGCACTTAATTGCAAGGTCCGGATGGTCTAAACAAGGTGGTTATGAAATTTATGTTGAACACAATAAATCAGGTTTAAAATTATATGATCATCTTTTTGAAATTGGTAAGGAATTTAATGTTCAACCAGGAGGCCCTAACTTAATCGAACGTATTGAAAGTGGATTACTTTCACATGGGAATGATATGGATAATGGAGATAATCCATATGAGTGTGGCTTTGATAAGTACATAAATATAGATAGTGATGTTGATTTCTTAGGTAAGGAAAAATTAAAACTAATTAAATCTGAAGGAATTAAAAGAAAACTTATGGGAGTAAAAATTGATGCCAAAGAAATAAGCGTAAATGGCTCAATGGATTTAGTTGATGAAAATAATACAGTAATCGGAGATTTAAGATCTGGTTGTTACAATCCAACGTTCAAACAAGTCATTGGGATTGCCATGATTAACAAACCGCACTTTGAGACCTCAAAATCCTTTAAAATCAATATAAATGGTTCTGATTTTGATGGAAAAGTTTGTGATTTACCTTTCATTTAGTATAAAACACTAAAATATCATGAATATAGCAATAGTTGGAGCAACGGGAAACGTAGGTCGAAAATTAATAGAAGTTTTGGAAAAAAAAAATTTTCCAATAACAGAGGCCTATTTAGTTGCATCTTCTAATAGTGCAGGAAAAAAAATAAATTTTTTAGGCAAAGAACATACTGTTATTGATTTAGAACAATTTGATTTCTCAAATGTAAAGATTGCCTTCTTTGCTGCTGGCTCGTCAATTGCTGAAAAATGGGCACCGATTGCTGCCGAAAAAACAATTGTAATTGATAATTCAAAATTCTTTAGAAAAGATCCAGAGATACCTTTAATTGTTCCAGAGGTAAATTCTAAAGAATTATCTAAATTTAAAAATAAAAATATTATAGCTAATGCCAATTGTTCAGTAATTCCAATAGTTGTAGCTCTCAAACCTTTACATGATTTATATAATGTTAAAAGAATAGTGGCATCAACTTATCAATCAGTATCAGGTGCAGGTAAGGCTGGTATGGACGAACTTATATCTCAAACAAAAGAAGTATTGGAAAATAAAAATGTGGAGTCTAAAAATTTTACTAAGCAAATAGCTTTTAATGCAATTCCACATATTGATAGTTTTCTTGAAAACGGAAGTACTAAAGAAGAACAAAAAAATCATGATGAAGTAAAAAAAATCTTAGATTCTAAAATAAATATAACATCTACTTGTGTGAGAATTCCTGTTCTAGTTTCCCACTCTATAAGTTTAAATGTAGAATTTCATAAGCAACATGACTTAGAAGAGGTGAGAAATGTTTTATCATCATCTCCAGGATGCAAGGTAGTTGATGAGCAAAAAGATGGAGGATATATTACTCCCGTTGAAGCTGAAGATAAATTTGAAACATTTATATCAAGAATTCGTGAAGATTCTTCTCAACCAAATTCAATTAACTTATGGGTAGTATCTGATAATTTATTAAAAGGTGCTGCACTAAATGCAGTTGAAATTGCTGAATCTTTGATAGAAAAAGATTTTTATGGAAAATAACAATCCTTTATCGCCTCATATACAAATTTATAATTGGCATATCTCTTCTCTAGTTTCAATATCTCATAGGGTAACTGGAATAATAAATTTTTTTACTATAACTTTAATAGGTTTATGGATAGCTTCACTTTTATTGGGTGAACAAAATTATGCATTTACAAGTTTATTTTTGACATCTTTTTTTGGGAAATTTGCATGTCTTGGAATAATTTGGTCTTTTACGTTTCAAATATTTAGCGAAATAAGACATTTGATTATGGATTTAGGATATGGTTTTGAGCAAAAAACCACACAAATAACCGGTTTAATTGTGTTAATTGGACCTTTTCCTACTACAATCTTAATTTTTTTGATTGGACAACATTTATTATGATTAGTTCTGTTACAAAAAAATGGTTATTCCTAAAAGTTGCTTCAGCAATTTTAATTCCATTAATGATGTGGTTTGCTTTTAATTTGGCTTCATTTTACGATAAAAGTTATGTTGAGGTTGCTACATTTATATCTGCCCAGCCAAATAAACTTTTATTTAGCCTTTTTTTAATATTCGCCTACTTCTTTTCAGCATTAAGTATTAGTGAGGTTTTTGAAGACTATATTGAGAACGAAAAACTCAAAAATGCCGCAAATAAAACTCTTAATATCTTTGCTATAGTATTTCCATTAATAATAATTATCTTAATATTTAACTTAAATTTATGAGTTCATATAAAATTATAGATCATGAATATGATGTAGTTGTACTTGGTGCAGGAGGATCTGGGTTAAGAGCTGCTGTAGGACTAAGTGAGGCTGGTTTAAAAACTGCATGTATCTCAAAAGTATTTCCAACAAGAAGCCATACCTCTGCAGCACAAGGTGGCATATCTGCGGCCCCAGGCAATATGGGCGAAGATG
>ERZ802830.4955-NODE-4955-length-10422-cov-12.0555_pt1 | contig 10422 bp, 4 predicted proteins | sample MGYA00345654_ERZ802830 | MGnify/ENA primary metagenome ERZ802830 (study PRJEB30503, sample SAMEA104212375) | marine metagenome | biome: Westerlies Biome; feature: [SRF] surface water layer (ENVO:00010504) within the epipelagic zone...; material: water...
GCACTTCCTGTTTGACCAATGATGATACCGCTTGCGCCCAAACCCACCGCAGAACGGATGATGGCTCCGAAATTTCGCACATCGGTTATGCCGTCGAGTAGTAAAAAGAGTTGTTGTTTTTCTGGGTCAATGATGCTTTCTAGGTCAGCAAACTGAATTTGCCCAATGAGTGCCACAAAACCTTGGTGATTTTCTTTGGTGTGTTTGTATAGCTTTTGCTCGGGTACAAAGGAATAGGATACGCCAGCGCGCATGATTTCGTCCTTTAACTTTAGCGCAGCAGGGTTTTTCAGGCCATCTTCAATGAGGACTTTTTGAAGGCTCGAAGGCGTTTTGATTGCTTCCCTTACAGGGTTAATTCCATAGATTATGCGGCTCATTAATAGAAACTTCACATTACAATTGAGGTAGCTCTATTCAACAACTACTTTGGATGTAAATGTAGCCGAATCTGTTTTAATCTCAACTAAGTATATGCCTATATTTAGGTTTGCAGCATTTATTTTGAAAGCATTTACGCCATTGAGTGTTTTACTTTCTATCCGCCTACCAGAGATATCGTAGAGCGCATAAGCTTGCATTTTTGCTGCTGCTGCGGGTTGAGACACTTGAATTTTCCTTTCAGATTTGATGTATGAGATATAAATATTTTTACTGAATTTTTCGATTTTCTCATTTGATAATGTGGCTAACTGACCATTCCCTGATATGATTAACGAGAATACTTGATCATTCTCTAATATACCCTTATGGGACACCTCAATGGTATACCTTCCACTAGGCGCATCAATTTCTATTTTTTCAAGATTATCTACAAGGTTATCTCCTTTAAGCGCTGGCGCTGTCATATCTGTATTATCTAACTTCCATGGGTAAAAGATGTCATCATTATTGTATACCCTTATATCCAAATCGTTTACCAAATCTCCATCAGTAAGCAGCGTAGGCTTAAACGGATCATTCCAGGCAAGCGTAACTGTAAGTTTTTCACTATTGGATTCCACCGAAGTAGTGAAGTTTAAGTTGTATGTTCCATTATTTTCTAGTGCTATTTCTGTAATTTTCTCACTATCCGTACTGTCACTATGAATCAATTCAATGGCGGCTTCAACATTCATGAGCCCGTAGCCAGTTTTAGGGTCTGGACCGATTACTGTTTTTGAACCCCACATTGTAAGGTCTGTTGCGGTATGACATATTAGTCCTCTGAGTGTTGAGGATAGCATATATTCATTATTCAACTGTTTGTAATATTGCTGTATTAAAGCAGCACCACCTGCTACGGCTGGACCAGAAAAAGAAGTGCCATTTGTTCTTGCATACCAACTTGTTTCAGTTGGTTCATCTTCATTCCATGTGGCACAATATACATCTTGACCAAGAGCCGAAATTTCGGGTTTTATTCTGAAGTCATTAGTGGGCCCTGCGGAGCTAAATCTAGAGGGTGAAATAAAGTCTCCAAACTCTTGATTAAGATTGATTGATGCTACATTAAGTTGGTTTTTTGCATTCAAGCCGTCAACCATATAATCGTAACCCGGGTGTTCCTGACCATCATAACTTATATCCCCTTCGTTTCCTGTTCCTTGGACATAGAGCCAGTAAGGGAATAAATTTGAAGTTTCATCAATAAACTGGTCCCAGTTGCCATACTCCCCGATCTCCCATGCGTCAAATCGCTGATTACCTTCATCTGTGATAATATAATATCCATAGGAGTGATTGGAAATAATAAATTCTGGATTATTCTCTAACTCTTGAACGATTTCAAACCTATCGTTAGATGAATTATAATATACTAATTTAGATACGTTAGGCGCTAAGCCTGTTACATCATAATTTTCGTTGTGTGCAATCCCACGAGCAATTATTGTAGAAGCTACCATGGTCCCATGATTTCTTTCCATAGATTGTGATTCAAATGGCTGTGTTTCTATTACGGTATTGCCAGTATCTGGATCAACAAACTCTTGATGGGTGGCAAAAATTGTTTTTGAATCCCATACATGTACTTGAATTCCCTCTCCATTTAAATCTAAATTTAATTGTCCAGAGTTGTTTTTTACTTTGTCAGCTTTAAGTAGCTCTACTTGTGATTTTCCGTGATATGATTTGTAGTATACAGGTTTTCCAGATAATGTAATTCCGTCTGGACGAATGATGTTATTTTTTGTATCTCTACGAATATTTGGATGATTTTTCTTGATTAGATTATCTATTTCGTTTTGATTTGAATCTATCTTGTCATAAAGTTGTCTAAGCTTGTCTTGATGTTTGCTTGCATCAGATTCTTCTTTTTTTAGATCAATTATACTGCACCCCACAAGAAACAAAAGTATCCAAAATATTTTTTTCATAGCAAAAAAAAACACCTGTCACTATAGAAATGACAGGTGCTTTATAGTCAATTAATTAATTTTAAAGCCTGTCGCTGTTTATTGAATCGTCAATAAACTCATTGGCATCAATTTCCGATTGAGGTATACACAAGATAAACCTTTTGTCATCTGGATCAAGATCTAAGAATACTCTGTGATTACCAGTTCTTGTAATTCCTGAGCGTGTTCTTTTTGCATCGAACCACTCTACACCTAACTCACAGTACATTTCTTTTCTTCTTTCTATCATCACCTCTTCTATCAGACTAGCTCCCGTATTTCCGGAGGCAACTGCAGAAGGATCTCTTTCTGATTGTAAAGTGAAAAGTAAAATTGCAGCTGCAGCGTCATTACCCTGTCTAGCCTTTGCCTCAGCTTCAATCAACATCATTTCAGCAACTCTCATCATAATCATATCAGAATCGAAAGCAAACGTAAACTTACTTGTTACCCACGCAAACCAAGCAGCAGTGTTGGTTGAATAATAGTGGTAAAAAGTGTTTCGTACGTCTGTGTCAGAGAACAATTGAACAAAATCATTGTTAATAAATGTTCCTTGATATGCACCGTTTTCGTGATCAGCAAATGAATGTGGAGCTACATAGTAATAATTACTTTGATCAGTTGTCTGCGCCATAGCCCACATTGTTTCATCTGTACTCATATCGTCGAAACCTGATCCGTATTGGGATCCATTCAGGCTAAAACCTGCTCTAGCAGCAGCAGCGCTTGCTTCTGCTTCAGCATATTCTCCAAGATAAAGGTGTACTCTGGCTTTGAAACCATCGATTATATTCTTGTTAAGATATGTCTTATTAATTCTATTTGCTGAAGCTAGTGTACTAGCCTGGCTCAAATCAGATTTAATTTGCCCAAACAATTCTGAAATTGTAGACATTGGTTTTGAATCTGTAGCAGGCTCCGTATAAATTGGAGGTGCAGCAGCGTTAGCATCATAACTTGGATGATGATTAAACTCTAAAGCTAATTGGAAATAATAAAATCCTCTCAAACCTAAGAATTGAGCCATTAGTTCATCTTTATCAACATCTGAAATACCAGTGGCTTCCGACAAGCCCTTAATTCCAATATTAGCTTGGTTAATCATATAATATGGAAATTGCCAGCTAAATGTAGTTCTTCCGAAATTAGGTGCACGATATGTATGATCGTAGTCCCAAAGGAACCAAGTCGCCTTGGTCAATATGTCATTGGCTTTCACGTCACGAGCATAATACATCGAGTAAAGCCCACCATTGTGTGTATTACTAAATTGACTACGGGCTCTTCTGTGTATTCCAGAAATAAAAGCCTCTACACCTGCCTTGGAGCTAAATACAATACTTGAGTTTACACTCGAGGTTGGTGCTGGATCGTCTAAATAACTTTCTTCACAGCTTATTAGTAGTGAAAAAAGAGTAAACAATAATAATAATCTATTTGTTTTCATTTTTTTATAATTTAATGTTTAGTCCTATAGAAACGGTTTTCATAAGTGATGACCTAGAGTTGGTAAGTCCACTCAGTGTTTGTTCAGGATCTATACCATCATGACCAGTAAAGGTAAAGAGGTTGTCTCCTTGCACAAAAACTCGTATGCTCTCTGTTTTTAACTTTTCGTTCATTTTGTCATCAAAGTTGTATCCAATAGAGATAGCTTTTACTCTTGCCCAATCATTTTTGTATAAGAAACGCGTAGATGTGGCATTGAAGTCGTTAGATGCATTTAATAGAAGTGGCACATCAGTGATGTCACCAGGATTTTGCCATCTATTAGCCAAGTCTGGGTGACCTTGCGCATTTCTTTCAAAACCTGACATTAGTCCAGCATAACTTGAATCATACTGATAGCTTCCTAAACTAAAATAAACAAGAGTTGAAAAATCAAAGTTTTTGTAACTTAAATTTGCATTGAACCCACCTGTATATTTTGGTAGAGATGAATTATCATCGAGATAGTAGCGTGTAGCTTCACTGTATTCTTTGGTAGTTTCTCTTTCCCCAGTTGGCTCGCCATCTGCATCAAGAACGTCCTTGTACCACATACCATAACCATCATCGGGATCAACACCAGCCCACTCTCTAATGAACCAGTTATAAAGCGATTTTCCAACCATCCACTTTTTGGTACCACTAATGAACTCATCTTGTGTTAATTCAAGAATTTCATTTTCATTTGTCGAAATATTAAACCCTAAATCTAAACTTAAATCATCTGTCTTGATAACATCATTTGCATTTAAAGTTAATTCAACACCTGAGTTTTTAATAGATCCAATGTTAGTTGTAATACTTGAATTACCTGTAGATATAGCTAAAGGTCTGTCATAAATTAGGTCAATAGATTTTTTAGTGTAATAATCGATTGAGCCAGTGATTTTACTTTCGAAAAGCTCAAATTCGAGTCCGATATTTGAAGTCGCAGTTTTTTCCCAACTTAAACTTGGGTCAACAACGCTTTGCGATAAAACACCTGTATTTGTGAGGTTGTTCCAGCCAGTTGAGAAAAGTTGCATATAAGGGAAATATCCAATACCACGGTTATTTCCAACTTCACCATAACTGTAGCGTAATTTTAAGTAGTCTATTTCATCAACGTTAAAGAAATCTTCATTAGTAATTACCCAAGAACCAGCAACAGAGAAAAAGTCACCCCAGCGAACATCTTTAGCAAACCTAGTTGAACCATCTCGTCTGTATGAACCTTCAAAGAAATACTTTTCGGCATAATTATAACGAAGTCTTGCTATATAACTCTCTAGACGCTCTTCGCTTACAGCACCAGAAACAGATTCTGGAGTTGTACTTCCGTTTAGCACAGTTACGTTTGGTAAGAAACCAACTCCTTGCGCACCCACAGAAGATACCTTTAATGCGTAGTTTTCGTAAATACCATCAAAATTTATAGTTGACTCACCAAATGTGTCTGAATAGCTAAGTTGTTGGTTGGTTGATAACGTAGTCACAATATTTCTGTTCTGAGTGACTCTTCCATCGACAGAGGATGCGTAACCATATAAATAGTGTACATAAGAGAAACCATCAAACGAATCTCTTCCAAAAATTACAGAAGATTTAAAATTTAATTTATCATTAATTTCATAATTCATATATGAAGATGAATTGAAATTGTATGAATTATTTTCAAATTTATAATATTCAAGAGCTCCAGCTGCATTTTCGTCAGTTAATAAAGTTCTGGAACCATTGACACCACCTGCTAGCGCGCGAGAACCATAATCATAGATCCTGTTTCCAGCTGAATCAAGTGTGTAACTACCATCTAAATTCCTTTGGTAAAGCGGATAGTAGTTTGGGATTGTGTAAATCCATTGAATTACATTACTAAAACCGCTTCCAGATTGATTAGGTGTATTGTTGATAGTGTTGTTAAACGACATATTAAGCCCCATAGAGAATTTGTCTGTAATATCAGTATCAATGTTTGCTCTAAGAGATATTCTATCAAACCATGTTGTTTTAACTTGACCTTCTTGGTGAAGATAGTTCATGCCAAAAAAGTAGTTTGTTTTATTAGAGCCACCAGAATACGTTATGTTGTGATCAACTCTTGTAGGTGAACTGTTGACTAAGGCATCATACCAATTCGTGTCCCACAAAGGTGCTCCAACGAGATTACCATCACTGTCTATCGGAGATACAGCGCCCGTTCCGTATGGATTGTAACCAAGGTCTTGAACAAAACTTGAAGCAGCATTCGCACGCGCTTCAGCATTTGTTTGACCTAACTCATATTGGTTGTTATTTACAACAGCTTCAAAGAAGTATTTCGAAAAAGTATCAGTATCAATAGTTTCGTGTATATCTACAGCTTCCGATTGAGATCCGAAATTTGAAGAGAAAGTAAACGTGCCTTTAGAATTTTTCTTACCTTTTTTGGTAGTAATTATTATAACGCCGTTTGAACCTCTAGAACCGAAAATGGCTGCAGAAGCATCTTTCAAAACGGAAATAGATTCTACTTGATCTTGAGGTATTGAGTTTAATCCACCAGCCCATACGGCACCATCCACAACGATTAGTGGCGATGCAGATGCGTTTATAGAACCGATTCCTCTAATGCGAATGGTTTGACCAGCTCCTGGAATTCCGCCAGTGGTGAGAACATTAACCCCGCTTACAGTACCCTGTAGTGCCTGGGTAATTGAAGTTGCTTGAATTTTCTCAAGCTCCTCGGAACCTACTGTTTCAACAGCGTGAACAAGACTTTTCTTGTCTTGTGTTCCATACCCTACCACAACTACTTCATCAAGATCATTAGAAGGAGTTAGTGAAAAATCAGCAGTTGCTCCATCGACAGTAGCTTCGGCAGCATTGTAACCTACAAAACTTACCACAAGAACGTCTCCGTTAGATGCAGCAACAGTATAGTTGCCATCAAAGTCAGAAGTAGTTGCCGTTGAAGTTCCCTTAATGACAACTGTTGCACCAGGGAGTGGCATACCATCTTGGCCGGTCACAGTTCCCGTTACAACTTGTTGAGCTAAGGCAACTTGAAACACCATCAGTAAAGACAATGTTAAAATTTGAATAAATTTAGTTTTCATAATTGTTTTAATTGTTAGCAGTGTCAAATATGTTAATTAAATGTTAAATATACAAACTTTTTAACATCAATGTTATGTCAGCTGCTTTGTGTATTGTTTATAGCTGTAGCACAAGAACGTCATTCCGTACTAAATAGGCGTGCTAATTGGCAATGAGTATCTGTCTAAAGTTGGTTCCCGTCTCTGTTTCAATGCCTAAGACATAGGTGCCCGTAGGCAATACAGAAATAGCAACAGTTGTGCTCTTCAAAGAGAAATTGTTTCTTGATTTGCGCAATACTACTTTTCCATCAAGGCCTATGATTGTTAAATCTTTAAAGGGAATATTATTATTCAAGGCACTTACCGTAAAGGTTTTCTTAGCCGGAATAGGAGCCACTAAAAAGTTGCTCACTGCTGTCAATTGATCCAACTCCTGTTCCGATTTTGAGAAAATACCGGGACCGGAAACAACTAAAACCCCTCTTTGTGTGGTGTTCTCTAGTACCCCATCTTCGTTGAAGCGCTGCAAACTACCTTTGTGTGATATTGTGATTTTATAGACACCACCTAGCGGTTCTGACACTACGACTTTTTCTAAATTGTCTCTTGTGTTATCTCCTAGAACAGCTACGGCCTGCTGCGAAGTTGTGGGTAGTGCCCATGGTAAATGGGTTGTGTTTTCTTGGGTAATGCGGAGGTCGAGATCGTTTACAAGCGTGTTGGTCGCATAAAATGCAGCCGGCGGATCATACCAACTCAGTGTTGCCGTCAATAACTCCCCAACAGCCGTAGTTTGAAAATACAGGGTTTCTGTCTCGCCTTGGTCTATTTCAAAGCCATAAATGGTGAGCGTTTCTTTTTTGTCTTTCTCAATAAGCTGCGCTGCCTTTTCAAAATTGACTGCGCCGTAGCCTGTTTTTACATCGGGTCCCGTGATGTCTTGACCCTCCCAATCGGAAATATCATCTGCTGTGTGGCAAAGCAATGCCTTCATGGCTGCACCGTCCATGTAGGTATTAAACGTACTTTTCTGTAACTGCTGTAATAGGGCCACACCACCTGCAACAGCTGGTGATGCAAACGAAGTACCGCTACTTGCACGGTAGCGATCTGTAGCTGTTGGTTCGTCTTGCGCCCAAGCAGCAACTCCTAGGTTTTCTCCTGGGCCGCAAACTTCGGGTTTGATGCGAAAATCGTTAGTGGGCCCTGCACTGCTAAAATCCGTTACCCCTTTAGTTGTTCCCGTGTCGTTCATGGAAAAACTCCCAACGGTTAATACGTTTTTAGCCGTAGTGGAACCCGTTAGTTGATCCAACCCTGCTACTTGCTGCTCGGGATAGGACTCACGGCCATCGTTACCCGCAGCCAAGACGTGTAAATAAGTGGGGTAAAGGTAAGCGATTTCATCCAACAGGGCACTCCAGTCGCTGTAATCGCCAATGTATTGATTTGGAATAGTCTCATTGGTGTCATCCACTAGGGGATACCCATAGGAGTGATTAGATAAAATGAAGTCTGGATTTGCACGTAATTGCAATTGCTCAAGAATTTCAAACAGGTCATTGTCCCAATCGTAGCTGTATATTTTGGCTGCCCCAGGCGCTATGCCGGTCATGTCGTAGTTGTCCTGATGAAACAGTCCCTTTGCCACCATTATGGAGGTTACTGAAGTAGGGTGACTATCCCAAATATCTGCTGCGTCTGCGTCTGAAATTTCAATGTTAAGGCTTGGCCCCAAAGCATCTGGCCCACCCGTAAACTCATCATGTGCGGCAAAAATATGCCCTGCATCCCAAACCCCGATGTGCATCCCCGCACCGTTGAGGTTATAGCCTGCGCGACCTCCCGTTCCCACGACATCCGCTTTGATGGCTTTTCGGTGTGAGCGTCCGTGATAGGCTTCGTAATAAAGGGGTTTACCGCTAAGCGAAATACCATTGGGTCTGATGAAGTTTCCGTCTTTGTCTTTTTTTAATCTGGGGTCTTTGACCTTGATAAGGCTGTCAATGATGCGGTTTTGCACCGCCATCCTGCGTTGAATACGCTCCTTTAGTGCCTGCTTTTGTAGGGCCTTGTTGTCTTGCGCTTTTGTTTTGTCGTTTACCGCCGTAGAAGTAACACAGGAAACCACCAGCAACAACCCGATCAATAACAAGATTTTCTTTTTCACATGTCCAAAATAACAAAAACCCCGCCAAAGTGGCGGGGTTGGTTATTGAAAAGATTTTAAAAGCTACTTTACTTCGCCTTCTCCAAATTCAATTTTGATTGTGGTTGATGGCACCAAATTGATATGTTCCTATCAAATCCCAAAAGCATTAGCGCTCTATTATGCTGCAAAAACCTCAAAAACCATCATTTTTAGCGATTTCGCCTAAAAATTTAGTTACTATTTTACTGAGCTTTTTTTATGTTAAGGAAACGTTAATGAAAGGGGTGTGTAGGCGCAGTGTCAAAAGGAACACCATTACATATGTAGCCTCTTAATTGTAGCTTTTCGGTCCAGTTTGCCCGAGTGCGTATGCATAAAAGCATCCATACAAATGACTTGCTTGGGAATGTGGTGTTTGTTGGCACCCAAATGTTGCTGGGCAATTGCCATGATTGCTGTTTTTTCAGTAGCGGGTGCTTCAACCAGTAACACAAGTTGTTCGCCTAAGTTCGCATCAGGAAGCGCCGTAAAAAAGAATGGAAATTTGATAAAGGGCGTCAAGACTTCCTCTAAGGCCTCTGGAAAAATCTTCATGCCACCAGAATTGATTACCCAATCTCGTCTACCTAAAAGCCTAAAGCTGTCCCTCCCTTCAAGCCTTACCACGTCTTGTGTAACAAGGGGCGACAGCGGTAAATAAGGTACCTCAAGCACCAAACAGTCATTTTCATCTGTAGCAATCCCAATCCCCGGCATCACCTTGAAGGGAATAACCGCATCGCTTACAATTCGCGTTGCCACATGCGTAAGCGTTTCTGTCATGCCATAGGTCTCAATGCAGTGCTTGTATTTTTTGCTGATGCGCTTGCGGAGGTCAGTGGGTATGGGAGCACCACCAATCAATACGGTTTTAAACCGCCCCAACACATCAAACGAAGCATTTGCCTGCAAGGAAATCAAAGCGGCAAAAGTGTAGTCCTTTTCAATAGTTAGTTTGGTTTTGGGCGGTATGATGTCCAAATGTAATCCCAATACCAAGGCCCGTACCAACATCATTTTACCCGCAATATACCGTATCGGCAAGCACAGCAGTGCCGAATCGCCTTCCGATAAATTAAAAAAGGCAGCCGTTCGAACTGCCGAGGCATACATGGCCGTTTTTGGCATCTGGATTTCTTTTGGTTTTCCAGTAGAGCCTGAAGTATGCAAGGCAATATGTTCATCGTCGCTAAGCCAATCCATAAGAAAATACCCCAATGCTTGCTGCTCTTCATCTGAACTGACGGTCCATTGCTGCGCAGCCAAATCCAAGGCATTGCGCTCATACGCCTTTCCATTGAGT
>ERZ802830.4958-NODE-4958-length-10413-cov-6.96032_pt1 | contig 10413 bp, 9 predicted proteins | sample MGYA00345654_ERZ802830 | MGnify/ENA primary metagenome ERZ802830 (study PRJEB30503, sample SAMEA104212375) | marine metagenome | biome: Westerlies Biome; feature: [SRF] surface water layer (ENVO:00010504) within the epipelagic zone...; material: water...
ATGGCCATACGGGCGGCCCAAACCGGTCACTTGGTGCTGTCGACAGTGCACACGAAATCCGCCGTAGCGACCCTCATGCGTCTGAATCAGCTTGGGCTCAGCAACCGGGACGTTGCCGAATCAGTCACGCTCATTTTAGCCCAGCGGCTACTCAGGCTGCTTTGCGATCATTGCAAAATACCTGCAGCCACGACCTCTGCGTCGAATCCCCGCCAAGGGGTGGGCAGCCGATATCAAGCCAACCTCTCCGGCTGCACGCATTGCCTGCAAGGTTACTGGGGCCGTATCGGTATATTCGAACTGTGTGAGCCGGAGGGCTTGGGTGATGCCTTGCCCAGTGTCAGGCATGCCAACGCGAACACGCAAGGCCTTCGAGACATGGCACTGGGATGCTATCAGGCTGGCGATACCAGCCTAGACGAAGTGAATCGCGTGGTTCCCGCTGAATCGGATTCCGGCGCACTGTGAGCCGCGAACTTCAAAACCGTCGGAACGATCGCTGGTATGGCTGGCACGGCACCGACAGCCTAGGACTGCCCCAGCACGGCAGGATCCAAGCATCGTCCTATGACCACGCCAACGGGCTGTTGGCCCAAAATGGTGTCCGTAACATCATTCTGAAGGGCCGCGAGCACGGCTCACATGCCGATCGGAGAGTTCGCTGGCTGGCTCCAAGCGGCAAGGCCAGAATCAACAAAAAAGAGCTGGCTTTTTTCAGCCGCCAACTTGCCAGCCTGCTCACCGTGGGCATCCCGGTCATGGACGCGTTGGACACGCTGGAAGCGGACAGTGCGCCTCGCCTGCAGGTGATTTTACGCACTGTGAAAGCCAGCCTCGGCGACGGTTTGAATCTCGGCGATGCCTTGGCCAAGCACTCGGACACTTTCGATGCCGGTTACTTAGCCTTGGTACGGTCCGGTGAAGCGGCGGGAGAGCTTGGCCCTGCACTTACGGCATTGGCGGAGAGCTACGAGCGCGCCCAGCATTTTCGCCGGCACATTCGGCAGGCCTTTATGCAGCCTGGATTGATTCTGGCCACTGCAGCCGCCGCTACCTGGATGCTACTGGCCTTTGTCATGCCAGAGTTCGCCGCCATGTTTGCCCAGCAAAAACGGTCACTGCCCGAGATCACTCAATGGGTGATCCAATTGTCTGAAACGATAGAACATCAGGGAAAATGGTGGCTGTTCGGCACCGTGGTCAGTGCCATGATGGGGCTCTGGAGTTATCGCTATTCGACATTTGCCCGCCTGTTGCTGGACGGACTGGTGTTACGCGCCCCCGTTGCTGGAAATCTAAGCCAGTGTGCAAATACCGCCAGTATGTGCCGCACTCTGGCCGCAACCGTCGGTGCTGGTGTCGCCATCAACAAAGCCTTGCCCTTTGCCGCTGATGCCTGTGGCAATGGCGTTTTTCAGCGCGCGGTCAACGGCTTGGTCTCTCAGCTGGAAAACGGCACCAGGCTTCACGATGCCATGGCGGCCGAGCCCTGCTTCCCCACGACGCTACAACGAATGATCCGGCTGGGTGAAGAGTCCGGAAAGCTTGATCATATGTTGCAGCAGGCCACAGAGTTTCATGAGGAAAAATTACGCCGTACGGTAAGCAACCTGCTGCCGTTGATCGAGCCGTTGCTGATGGTGTTGCTTGGGTTCGTCGTGGGTGGTTTGATTCTCGCCATGTATCTGCCCATTTTCGCCATGGGGGACCTGTTTCAGTCCTAGCTCAGGGACAATAAGGCCGCGCCTTTGCTACTCTAGACGTTTTGGGAATAACTCATGCTAGTCGGTCTTACGGGTGGTATTGGCAGCGGTAAGAGCGCGGCAGCGGATCGATTCGCTGAATTGGGCATCGACGTGGTCGACGCGGATCTGGCCAGTCGTGCAGTGGTCGAACCGGGGATGCCGGCCATGCAAAAAATAACCGAACACTTCGGCGAACAGCTGTTACAGGCAAACGGCACGCTTGATCGCGCAGCGCTACGAAGCATTGTCTTCGCCAAGGTCGAGGAACGAAAGTGGCTGCAGGGCCTGCTTCATCCGTTGATCAGTCAATACCTGCAAGACCAGATCGCTGAGAGCACCTCGCCATACTGCTTGCTGGTCAATCCTTTGCTTCTTGAATCCGGCCAGGCACGCTGGTGCGACGAGATTGTGGTTGTCGATGTCTCTGAAGACGTACAAATTTCTCGAACCATGGCCCGGGACGACAATTCGCGAAGCCAAGTTGAAGCCATAGTCGCCGCTCAGTTAAAACGCGATGACCGCCTGGCACAGGCGTCTCGAACACTGACCAACGATGGCGATTTGGTCCACCTTTATCGTCAAGTCGATGCACTCCATCAGGAGCTTTTAGCGCTATGACCACCGCAAGAATTGTCAATTGTCCGACCTGCAACCAGGGGGTGAAATGGACAGCCACGAACACCAACCGGCCCTTTTGTTCTGAACGCTGCAAGCTGATCGACTTGGGTAGCTGGGCAGCGGAAGATCATCGGATACCTGCGGCAACCGCACCGGATTTCGAGGATGGCGACCCCGAACGCGATCTGTAGCGGGTTCAACCGCCTAAGGCAGAAAAACTAACTTCGATACTCGGCGTTGATCCGTACGTACTCGTAGGATAAATCCGTGGTCCACACGGTTGCAGTGGCGTCTCCCCGGCCAAGGTCAATCATCACTTGAAACTCCTCTTGAGCCAACACAGAGGCACCAGCGTCCTCGGTGTAGTCATCGGCCATCAGGCCTCCAGAGGCCACTTGAACATTATCGAGCCACAGGCTGACGCGATTCGGGTCCAACTCAGTAACTTGGGCTCTGCCTATCGCCATACAGAACCGGCCCCAGTTTGCGTCTCCCGCAAACAGCGCCGTTTTGACCAATGGCGATTCCGCTACCGTGTAAGCAACCTCAAGACATTCTTGCGCATGGTTTCCACCGGCCACGGTAATGGTTACAAACTTCGTTGCCCCCTCGCCGTCCCGCACAATTGCTTGGGCTAGGGTCTGGGCGACCTCCAGCACGGCCTGTTTGAGGATGACATATCGCTCGTCCGTCACGCTGGTGATCGCCGCCATCTCGCTTATGCCCGTCGCCGCGAGCATGAAACAGTCATTGGTTGAGGTATCACCGTCCACGGTGATTCGGTTGAAGCTTCCGTCCGCTACTTCCTGCACCATCCGCTCCAGCACGTCAGGAGCCACAGAGGCATTACACGCGATGTAACCCAACATTGTTGCCATGTTGGGCTTAATCATACCGGAGCCCTTGGCCACACCCGTTAAGATGATGTCGGTTCCGTCGAGACTGACCCGCTTGCTCACCGCCTTCGTGACGGTATCGGTGGTCAGGATGGCTTTGGCATAGCCTAACCACTGATCTGGACTCAAGTCCTGAACAAGCGCCGGAATTGCGGCACAAATTTTTGAAACGTCCAGACGCTCACCGATAACACCCGTGGAAAATGGCTGTATGTCATCGCTCTGCAGACCTAGCTCCCGAGCCACAGCTTCACAAACGGCTATCGCGTCGGCGCGCCCGGGCTGACCCGTCGCCGCGTTGGCATTGCCGCTGTTCACGATCCACGCGCGAGGCGTGAGACGTTCCTTGGCAAGCGCCACAGGTGGTGCAGCGAAGGCAGACTGCGTATACACCCCCGCAATTACCGTGCCCTCGTCAAACAGTGCTAAGGCGAGATCGTCGCGTGGTGCGTCCTTAATACCCGTACGTATCGCAGCCAACCGCACCCCGGGCACTGGCATCAGGCTTTCAGGCTCGACTAAGTTCACCGCCACTGGCGCCCCTCCTGCCGTCGATCGTTGGGCATCGAGTCACGGTCAGAGCTGACCGTGGCACTGTTTGTATTTTTTACCCGAACCACAAGGGCACGGTTCGTTACGCCCCACTTTACGCTCCTCTCGCACAAAGGTTTCCGCCTTTGGCGCCTCCTTGGGTTGCGCCGCGCCCTGATCGCCCGCAGCGTTCGCTTGGCTGTGCTGGAAGTTCATTTTTTGTGCGGCTTCGGCGCGACGCAGTCGTTCCTGGGCTTCAATTTCTTCCGGGTTCTCAATTTGCATACGCGACAACATACGAACGACGTCGAACTTGATGTTTTGCAGCAAATCCTGGAAGAGCTCGAAGGACTCTCGCTTAAATTCTTGTTTCGGCTGCTTCTGCGCATAGGCCCTTAGGTGTATGCCTTGTCGCAACTGATCCATGGACGCGAGATGCTCTTTCCATCGCTGATCCAGTATTTGCAGCATGATCTGTTTTTCGACCAACCGCATGTCGATGCCGGCCTCCCGCCAACGGCCTTCCTTAGCCCCATACTCTTCCTCAATCTGAGCGAGTACTCGCGCAGCCAAGCCTTCCTCATCTAGGCCTTCATCTTCTTCCAACCAACGTCCAAGGGTCTGGACGCTGGCAAATTCGTTCTGCAATGACAGTTCGAGGCCGCCGATATCCCATTGTTCGATCAAGCTTTGGGGGGGAATGTGCTGGGCCACTAAGTCGTATACCACTTCCTCTCGTAAACCTTCGATGGTTTCGGAAATGTCTTGGGAATCCATCAATTCCCGTCGCTGCTGATAAATCACCTGACGCTGATCGTTGGACACATCATCGTATTCCAACAAATTTTTTCGAATATCGAAGTTATGGCCTTCTACTTTGCGCTGAGCATTTTCGATGGAGCGATTGATCATCTTATGTTCAATCGCCTCGCCACTTTCCGCATTCAGCTTATGCATCATGTTGCGAATCGACTCCGATACGAAAATGCGCATCAGGTTGTCGTCCAAGGACAGATAAAAACGACTGGAACCCGGATCGCCTTGCCTGCCTGAGCGGCCACGAAGCTGGTTATCAATGCGTCGAGATTCGTGACGCTCTGTACCGATGATGTGCAGCCCGCCCGCCTCGAGCACCGCGTCGTGACGTCGCTGCCAGTCTGCTGTGACACTGGTTACGACTGTGTCAGGGGCGTCAGGCGTTTTGGCCAATTCGGCTTCTAGGCTGCCACCCAACACAATATCCGTACCTCGCCCTGCCATATTGGTCGCGATGGTCACCGTACCAGGACGACCGGCGTCGGCCACCACATCAGCCTCACGCTCGTGTTGCTTGGCATTGAGCACGTTGTGGCTGATGTTGCGTCGATTCAATTCGGCAGAAAGTAACTCGGAACTTTCAATGGATGCGGTACCCACCAGTACGGGTTGACCGCGCTCTATGCAGGCAACGATGTCCTCCACAATGGCGTCGTATTTTTCCGCCAATGTCAGATACATCAAATCATTTCGGTCGTCTCGAACCATTGGTCGATGCGTGGGCACCACGACAACGTCCAACCCGTAAATCTGTTTGAATTCAAATGCTTCGGTATCGGCTGTACCCGTCATACCTGAGAGCTTGTTGTATAGCCGGAAGTAGTTCTGGAAGGTTGTCGATGCCAGAGTCTGGCTTTCGTTTTGGATCGCTAGGCCCTCTTTCGCTTCCACGGCTTGATGTATACCGTCGGACCACCGGCGACCCGGCATCGCACGACCGGTATGTTCATCAACGATCACCACCTCACCCGCAGTAATCATGTATTGATCGTCACGCTTGTAAAGCTTGTGGGCCTTTAGCGCGGCGTGAACATGATGAAGCAGGCCCAGATTGGCAGACGAGTAGAGACTGTCGCCCGGCTGCAAAAGATTCAAACCAATCAGGGCGTCTTCGACTTTCTGGTGGCCGAGCTCGGTCAATTCAACCTGTCGATTCTTTTCATCCACCATGTAATCACCAGTGGGCTCGACATCTGGCTCACCAAAAACCCTAGGCGTATCGTCGAATGCCTGCTCTTCCAGCTGGGGCGGAATCTGATTGATCGTTTGGTACAGCGATGTGTTTTCCTCGGAGGCCCCGGAAATAATCAGCGGCGTACGCGCCTCATCAATCAGTATCGAGTCGACTTCGTCAATGATGGCGAAAAAGAGCTCGCCCTGAAGCCTGTCCTCGGCGGTAAAAGCCATATTGGAGCGCAGATAGTCGAACCCGAATTCGTTGTTGGTGCCGTAAATGATATCGGCCTGATAGGCCTCCATTTTTTCTGCGGCCGGCTGACCGGACTGTATGATCCCGACCCGCAGCCCAAGCATTTCGTATATCGGTGCCATCCACTGCGCGTCTCGCTTGGCGAGGTAATCGTTTACCGTTACCACGTGGACACCCTTGCCGGGCAAGGCGTTCAGATAGGCTGGCAACGTGGCCATCAAGGTTTTGCCTTCGCCAGTCCGCATCTCGGCGATCCGCCCCTCGTGAAGCGTAATGCCACCAATCAACTGGACGTCGAAGTGCCGCATGTCCTTGGTGCGCTTTGCTGCTTCCCGTGCCGCCGCGAACGCTTCAGGCAGCAACTCGTCCAAGGTCTCGCCAGCAGCCAAGCGCGCTTTGAGCGCCTCCGTGTGAGCTGCCAAATCGGTCTCTGCGTCAAATTGGGGCTCGAGGTCGTTGATGCCCTGCACCAACCGTCCCATGCGTTTCAATTCGCGAGTATTTTTCGTGCCAAATAATCGGGCGAGAAAGTTTGCCATAGTCTGCGGTTTGTAAAAAAAGCCATTGTAGCGATAGCGCCGCCAGATCTATACAGACCTGTCGAGAGATTTTCAAAAAGTAGACCGAAGCAGAAAGAGAAATTGTGCCTTGGCACCTCTTATCTATCGGCGTTAGCGGGCGCTAACGTAACGGGCTGGATTCACGGGTTTCCCCGATTTTAGCACTTCAAAGTGAACATGAGGCCCGGTCGAACGACCGCTGCTGCCCATTCGGCCGATCACGTCGCCTCGTTTCACGCTTTGACCCGCGTGCACAAGAAGCTCTTGATGGTGGCCATAGCGCGTTCGAAGATCTTCTCCGTGACTGATCTCGATGAGTTTGCCGTATCCTGACCTATGACCAGCAAAGACCACGACACCATTTGCAACCGCGATCACGTCAGAGCCGTTCGCTCCAGCAAAGTCCATGCCTTCGTGCCAGGCCTTTTTCCCAGAGATGGGATCCACTCGCTCGCCAAAGGGTGACGACATCCAGCCTTTCACAATCGGCGCTCCCACAGGCGTAGCACCTTGTTCGGTATAAACGCCAACCAGCACCTGATCCAATATGCTCAGCTCGGTCTCACGTTGCTTTAAACGCTCGGACAGATTGAGTAGCTGATCATCGAGATTCTCTACGCCTAGCACTTCGGCCTTAGCGCTCAACGGGCCGCCTTGAGAAACTGGGGCGTCAAAATCAAATTCATCTTGTGGCAGGCCCGATGACTCGTGCATATAGGAGGCCAGAGCCTCCATGCGCCAGAGCCTAGCTTGCATCTCCGCAATTTGGCGGCCCACCGCCTGCCGCCGAGCAACAGACTGGGATTGCAACGCTTCGACCACCGCATCCTGTTCGCTGAGCTTTGCACGCCAATTGTCGATTACCGCCGCGTCCACAAAGTCCGATTGTTTCAGCATAAACCCTGATACGACGAGTCCAAGACAGACAACTCCTAAGACAACCGACAGCGCCTTGATTTTCCATGACGGCAGTGCGAGCTGAGTCGGTTCGCCGTTTTTGTTGATCAAGATGAGCTGCATAAAAGTGTTCGACTGGTCGGTTGAGCAGGGAACAACATAGCAAAATGCCATCAATGTGCAAAGCGACCATCATGGCTTTGGGCATGGCGCGCCACGGCCGGGCGGTTTACGGCACAAACCGCTATCATGTCCCGTGTCTGACACTCGGTTGAACCTATGGCCTCTAAACATGTTGACGATCTTTTGCGCGAAGGAAACGGCTACAGCCCGCTGCAGAAGTTACTGCGTCATGCAGCAAATCAGAGGTCCTGGACCGACCAACTGCGAGCAGCAGTCGACGCCCAACTCAGACATCAGATTGAAGTCAGCGACATCAAAGGTTCGCGCTTGATCATCAACTGCCGTAGCGCGGGAGTCGCAACAAAAATGCGCTTCATGGCACCGGACTTGGTCCCAAAACTCAACGCGCTCTCCGCGTTTTCCCGTGTCGAAGAGCTGGTGCTCAAAGTGTTGAGCGCTCACGCCGAAACCTAGGCTTTTGTCGAAGAGCTCTTATGCCGCCTCGGTGGATTGCCTGGCATAAGCCTCGGGCACCTGATCCCCTTGATCAAAGGTGACAATCTCGTAGCTATCCGGCTCGCTGAGCAGCTTGCGAACCAGCTGATTGTTCAGCCCGTGACCGGATTTGTGACCGTGGAAGCCACCTAACATACTGAACCCCAACAGATACAGGTCACCAATCGCGTCCAGAATCTTGTGCTTCACAAACTCGTCCCGCGCCCTGAGACCATGCTCGTTCAAAATTTTCGAATCATCCACCACCACGGCGTTATCCAAGCTGCCCCCTTGGGCGAGATTGAGGTCTCTGAGCTTTTCAAAATCTGCTAAGAAACCAAAGGTGCGCGCCCTGCTCACTTCCTTGACAAAGCTGGTGCTTGAAAACTCTACCGTTGCCGTATGCGCATGCGCCGCAAACACGGGGTGGTCGTATTCTAGCGTGTAGCTTAGCTGAAACCCTTCATAGGGCGAAAGCGTGGCACTCGCGTCACCATCGCTCACGCTCACTGGCCGCAGAACACGCAGAAATTTCTTTGATGATGATTGCGCGACGACACCGGCTGATTGGAGCAAAAAAACGAAGGGCGCTGCACTGCCATCCATGATTGGCAGTTCGCCGCCATCGACCTCAACAACAACATTATCAATTCCCAGTCCGGACAAGGCTGACATCAAATGCTCTATCGTCGAAAGCTGGTTTTCACCTGAACACAGTGATGTTGCCATTTGGGTATTGCCTACGGCTGCCGCGCGGGCGGGAAAGTTCACCCCACCGGGTAAGTCCGTGCGCTTGAAAACGATACCGGTATCGACCTCGGCAGGGTGCAAGCTGAGGTTTACTTTGCGACCGGTATGCAGAGCGACCCCTGTCGCTCTGATACTGTTTCTCAGGGTCTGTTGCAGATTTGCAGTGGACAATGCCTATTCCTTGTCATGTCATAACGCCTCTTTAACTCGCCATCGCGCCAAGAGGAATAGCCGGCGGATCAGTGCTTAGTCCGCTTGTCTTCTGAGAAACGCTGGCACGTCGAGGTAGTCCATGTCTTTACTTTGAATATCGACATTTTCCACTCCGCTGCCGTAACGAACCGGATTACGCAGGTGAGGCGGCTCATCGAAATTCTCGTAATCACCCGCTGCCGCTGCGCTTTCCAGTATTGGATCGTTGCTTACAACAATGCTCGGCTTACTGACTTTATCCAGCCCTGTCGCCACGATGGTGACCATCAGATCATCGCCCAGCGATTCGTCGATGACGGTGCCAACCACAACCGTCGCATTGTCTGATGCGAACTCTTCGACCATGTCGCCCACTTCCATGAACTCGCCCATCGTCAAATCTGCAGCAGCCACATTGACCAGAATCCCACGCGCACCGTTGATATCGATGTCGTCGAGCAAGGGTGAACGTATCGCCGCTTCGGCTGCGTCGCGAGCGCGGTTAGCACCGCTGGCACGGCCCGTTCCCATCATCGCAGAGCCCATCTCAGACATCACAGTACGCACGTCTGCGAAGTCGACGTTAATGAGACCCGGCAAGATAATGAGATCGGCAATGCCTTTGACCGCACCAAGCAGTACGTTATTGGCAGCAGCGAACGCGTCCTTCATCGACGTACCGTCGCCGAGCACATCGTGCAATTTCTGATTAGGAATCGTAATCAGCGAATCGACATGTTCGACGAGTTCCGCCAGACCTTTATCGGCTACTTTCGAGCGACGCTCGAATTTGAACGGCTTGGTTACCACTGCGACGGTCAAAATACCAAGTTCTTTGGCTACTTCAGCAACTACGGGTGCCGCACCGGTACCCGTGCCACCGCCCATACCGGCGGTGATAAATACCATGTCAGCACCGCTCAGCAACTCAGCCAATCGCTCCCGATCTTCTACCGCTGCGGCGCGTCCTGTTTCAGGATTGGCACCCGCCCCTAGTCCCTTGGTGATACTGCTACCAATTTGCAGGGTTCTTTCTGCTCCCAGCCCGTTGAGGGCCTGAGCGTCTGTGTTGACCGCAATAAAATCGACGCCTTTGACGTCATTGCTGACCATATGTTGCACGGCGTTGCCGCCGCCGCCGCCAACGCCAATGACTTTGATCACTGCGTTCTGCGGTGCACTATCCACTATCTCAAACATCGCCTTCTCCTGCTGGTGCTAGAAGTTTTCGCGAAACCAGTTCCTGATACTGTCAAACGTACTGCTCTTATGGCCGCTTTGTTTTTCAGTGCGTTCCTGTTCTCGCTCTAGCCCGTACTGCAACAAGCCAACGCTGGTTGCGTACACGGGATTCCTTACGA
>ERZ802830.4959-NODE-4959-length-10413-cov-4.77109_pt1 | contig 10413 bp, 11 predicted proteins | sample MGYA00345654_ERZ802830 | MGnify/ENA primary metagenome ERZ802830 (study PRJEB30503, sample SAMEA104212375) | marine metagenome | biome: Westerlies Biome; feature: [SRF] surface water layer (ENVO:00010504) within the epipelagic zone...; material: water...
GAGCGCTGCATTGACATTGCAGAGGTCGATGGTTCGAGTCCATTCGGGTCTACCAAAATTATAGATGACAGATAAATTTAAATTAAAAGAATATATTAGAACAGTTAATAATTTTCCTATTGCTGGTATTAAATTTAGAGATATTACCAGTTTGATTGAAAATCCCTCTGCTTTCAAAATAACCTGTAATGAACTTTCAAACGCTACCTCTAAATATCGAGCTTCTAAAATTGTAAGCATTGAGAGTAGAGGTTTTATTTTTGCAGGCTCCGTTGCTAATGATTTAAGCTTGCCTTTTGTACTTGCAAGAAAACCAGGCAAACTTCCTAATGAAACACATCAAAAAAGTTTTGATCTTGAGTATGGTAGTACTTCAATAGAAATTCAAAAAAATACATCAATATCCATCAAAGATAAAATTGTTATTATCGATGACCTTATAGCAACAGGAGGCACTGCTATTGCTTGCGCTGAGCTTCTAGTTGAAAATTTTGATGTAAAAAAAGAAAATATTCTTGTATTGGCAGTTATTGATTTACCTGATCTTGGTGGCAGCAAAAAAATAGATAATCTAGGCTATAATGTAAAAACACTTATTAGTTATTAATCGTAAATAATATATAATCATATATCGGGGACACATGAATATTTCAAAACTTAATTATTTTTTTACTATTATTGTTTTATCAAACATATCTTTTTTTATTGGCGCTAATTATTTTCCCGATGAAAATTGGAACTCTGCCTCTCCCGAATCTCAAGGAATAGCCTCTTCAAAAGTAAAAAAATTAATTGATTTAACATTTTTAGATGATGCTACTCAAGGGGTAGTTATTATAAAAAATGGTGTAATTGTTGGAGAGAAATATGCAGATTCACACAATATGCTTTCTCATGGCACATCATGGTCTATGGCTAAAAGTTATTACGCAGCTTTAATAGGAATATCTATTGAAAAAGGTGAAATTCAAAGCTTGGATGATCCAGTTGTTAAATATCTTGATTATTTTAATGACGAAAGAAAGAATATAACAATTAGAGATTTGCTAGATATGTCTAGCGGTCTTGAATTTCCAGATCACGAGCATGAAAAAATGTTTTTTCAAGAAAGTCACCTCGACTATGCGAAATCTGTTAAGTACCAAAAAGATCCAGGCACAAAGTTTGAATATAATAATGCAAATTCAATGATTCTAGGAGATATCCTTTATGTAGCAACAAATAAAAAGGCTGATATGCTTTTAGAGGAAAGAATATTAAAACCTATTGGCATAACAGACTACAAACTATGGAAAGATGAAATGGGTAATGTTCTTACTTACTGCTGTATTGACATGTCTCCAAGAGACTATTCAAAATTTGGCTTATTGTTTGCAAGAAATGGTAATTGGAACGGTGAACAAATAATACCTAAGAATTTCATTGATGAAACTTTTCAAGTTGTATGGGAGACACCTAATTGGTGGACAGACTACAAGAGGTATTACTCATTACATTGGTGGGTATCAAAATATGATAGTGAGAGTAAAATTTTTAATACAAGTGGAAAGTTTGGACAGTTTACATTCGTCGATAGAGCAAACGATATAGTTGTAACAAGAGTTACTAAATATACCCAGCCTAACTATGGAGATGTTCAAAAATGGGGACCAATAAAAAGACTCAAATGGGCAGGAGTAGAAAACGCTATAAAGACTGCAAGAAGATTATTAGAGCTTGGCTTGGTCAGCGAAGGACCTTCTGTCAATACTCCAAAAACTGATCCTGAAGGGGAATCTGATATATTTTATGAAAAATATCCAGAAGTTATAGATGCTATTGCAAATTTAAGTAGAAGTTAAATCAGGTCCAAACAAATAATATCATTGGTATAGATATAACTATTATAAGAATATCTAGGGGTAAACCTAACCTCCAATAATCTGTAAATTTATAATTTCCAGGACCCATTATTACTGTATTACATTGATGACCAATTGGAGTTAAAAATGCACAACTCGCTCCGACTGCAACAACCATTAAAAAAGGTTCTACCGCATATCCTAAATCAATACCAATACTGGCAGAAATTGGAGCCATAATTACAGCAGTTGCTGCGTTATTGATAATATCTGTAGTTATCATGGTGACAATCAGAATTATAAAAAGCAACCAAAATAAACTCATTGATGATGCATAAGACGAAATTCCATTTGAAATTATTTCTGTCAAACCAGTAGTTTGGAGGGAGGTTCCAATTGGTATCATAGCTGCAAGCATAATAATTATTGGCCAATCAATTTCTCTATAAAAATTACTATCAATAATTTTAATTCTTGCAAATGCTAAAACACAAAAAAGAAATGCTGCAGCTGTTGGCAAATAATCAAGTGAAACAAGAATTATTGATATTAAAAAGAAGAAAATTCCTTTAATTAATCTACTTCTACTAGGAATAGTTTGAAGCTCCCTTTGTCTTAAAGGCATTAAACCTAAATGTTTAATTTTGTTTGTTACATCCTCTTCATCTAAATCTCTAATACCCATTAGTAACACATCTCCAGCTCTAAATGTTTGTCTTGTAAGCCTAGTTCTATATTTAGCACCTTTTCTCCATAGGCCTAGCAAGTTTAGTTCTTCATATGCTAGTTTTAAAAAGAAATCATACTTTCTTCCAATAAGTCTTGATCCTGGAGTAATCATTGTCTCAATCTCTTCTAAATCTTCATCTTTAAATGAATGCAACTCTTCAGGTATAGAAAAATTAAAAATTTCTAATAAAGAACTTATCTCATCAGGCGGAGTTTTGATGACTAATATTTGGCCTTCTTTAATTCTAAGATTATTTTTAACTTTTTTTACAGAACCACTGTCAGTTACTATTCCTATAACCTCAGTATCTTCCCCAGCCTCTTTTTTGAAGCCAGATAAAGTCATTCCTATTGCAGAGCTTGATTTATTTACCATAACTTCAAATAAGTAACCTTTTAGATTAATTAATGAATTTTCAGAACTTTTAACTTCTCTGAGTTTAATAAATTTATTTCCAATAATTGATATAAACAAAATGCTTATTATCGTGATTAACATTCCAACATATGAAAAATCAAAAAAATTAAATCCACTAGAATCAATTTCGGCTTTATATTCAGAAATGATTATATTTGGTGGAGTGCCAATAGCAGTGTTCATTCCTCCAACAATACAAGCAAAGGCTAAAGGCATTAAGAATTTAGATGAGTGCCAATTCATCTTTTGACAGATATTTAGTGTTATGGGAAGCAATATTGCAAGTGCACCAATATTATTAATGAATGAAGACAGCAATGCTGCAATGAACATTAAATAAAATAAGAATTGAAATTGTGTAAATGACGAAAACCCAACCATCTTACCAACTAAACCAGCTAGTCCTGAATTTTTTAATCCTTGACTAATTATTAAAACAAGCGCAACAGTAATGACTGCAGGATGTGCAAAACCTGAAAATGCTTCATTAACCGGTATTATTCCAAAAACAATTAAAACAAAAAGAGCTCCAATAGAAACTGCATCATATCTAAACTTTCCCCAAATAAAAAAACCCAGAAGAATAATTAATGTTGCTGAAAGTATGAATTGGTTGCTTAGTGATATTGAGAGTATGAACTGATCATTCATATAAAATCCTAATTATTTGGGCATACTTTCTACATAAAGTGATGTTGACGGGTATGCAAAATCTGAGTTATTAGATTTAATTATACCCATAATATTAAAAATTAAATCTTCTTTAATTTTGTTAAAAGCAACAAAGCCCACAGGATCAGAATAAGCAACGATAAGCATATCAATTGAGCTTGAACCAAGTTCAACAACTCTTACTACTGGTTCAAGCCCAGGATCTGAAGAAAAATCCTTGCAATTAATAATATATTCATTTATTTCGTCTCTGATTTTTTCTAATTGTTCAACAGATGTTGAATAAAGTAAATTAATTTTCCAATTAATCCTTCTATTCTCCATTTCACCATGATTGATAACTTTAACGTCTGATAAATCTTTGTTTGGAATAATCATTGGTGCTGTATCAAATGACTTTATGACAGTAGACCTAAAACCAATATTATCAACTATTCCATGGAGTTGACCAGAAACCTCAATTCTATCGCCAGGCTGAAATCTGTGCTCACCAATAATTAATATTCCGGCAATTAGATTTTTAAAGAAATCTTGAGCGCCTAGAGCAACTGCAACTGAAAATAAACCTAGTCCAGCAACAAGTGGACCAATTTGTATGCCAAAAATATCTAATATAATTGCTAAACCTATTACCCATACAATAAATTTTAATGCTCTTTCTAACCACATTTGCATAGATGGTGTTAACCATGAGCTTGTAGAAAGTGCTGCAAAAATTGGCTTAACACTGTTTGCTAAAGCGCTAAAAATGGTGAATATAACAAATGCTTTAACTATGTTTGTGGCAATATCACCAAATGTTCCTGATAAAGGCAAGATTAACGTACAAATATATAGTGCAATCGTTATAGGAATTATGCCAATAGGCTTCCTCAAAGCATCAAGAATCTCATCATCAATACTTGATTTTGTTTGAGATGCTAATTTCTGAAGAGAATTTAAAATTACAGAGATAATGAATCCTCTGAATAACATTGCCATTAATATGACAAAAAAAGAGCTTATTATTGAACCAAGATCTATTCCAAGAAAACCTGTAGTCCAAACATCGCTTACAAGATTTATAAAATTATCCATAACTGTTATGTTTTTTTAAATAATATGATGCATTTTAATGGTTTTAACAATACTTTAGCAAAATACAATAAGAAAATTTATCTGGAAGTCTTATCTTTTATCAGATAGGGAAGATATAAGAGATAAAAAAGTGTCAGTGCAATAGGTGTTGTGACAAGCAAATGATATGGGGGATCTGGAAACATATCCAAGAGGCTAGCGCCATCAGGTTTTGCCATTAAATACCAAAAATTTGCTGGCTCACCTAAAAAGTAGTTAATTAGATATGTAATAGGCAGCAGGATAAATAAAGTAATTAAGATAACTGAAAAAACATCTTTTGCATAAGGTCTATTATTTAATGCAATTGTTGCATACATTACACCTACAATTATCATTCCATGCCCGATCATAAAATATAAGTAATCCAAATCAATATATAAAAGATCTGGAGTAATTATTGCCATAGTGGCACCAGCAAGCCCCCAAAAGAAAGCACAATTGTATAAAATTTTTGGTCCTCCAAGCAAAAACCAAACTATACATATTTCAGATAAATCACACATATGAAAAGGCAAAACTTCTTTCCAGCTGTATGGATTTTCTAAAAGATATAAATCTTTATAAGGCGAAGTAATAATATGAGCAAAAACTATACCTGCAATTATTTTGGACATCAAAGCCTTACTTTCCTGACTTTTTGTTTTATATATTTTAGGCAAAAACACTGCAATAGAGATTATTAATATCATTGTTAAGATATGTGTATTACCAAATAATACAAACTGATTCATATTAATAATTCTCCCTATAAAAGAATTATAGACTTTTTTTGAAAGATATATGAAGTTTTATTATATTGTCACAGAATTGTTTAAATATACTATTTTAAATTTTTTAACAAAATTTGTTCGGTAAGAATAGCTGGTAGAATTAAAGGATCTTGCATACCTGGTCTCCAAAATACATACAAAGGAACCCCACTTCTTCCATAACTACTTAACACATCAAGTATTTCAGAATCCTTGTTGGTCCAGTCTGCAACAACATAATTAATATCATTAACTTTTAAATAGTGTTTTACAGCCTTTCTTGATAAAGCAACTTTATCGTTAGCTTGACATGTAATACACCATGCTGCTGTAAAATTAATTAAATAAGATTGATTAGCTGCCCTATATTTTTGTTCAATATCTTTTTCCCAAATAATATTCTCCTCAGTAAGAATATTTTCACTATTACTTTTATTTTCATAATTTATTTGAGTCATCTGAAAACTAAGAAGTATAAGTCCAAAGACTATGAGTAAAACTTTATAGATTTGCTTATTAACTTTTATAAATATCCATGTCAAAAAACTAATTATAAATACACTAATTATTAGAGAAACCAAAGAATTCAAATTTGTTTGAAGACTAAATACCCATAACAACCAAATAGCAGTCGCGAACATTGGAAAAGCTAAAAATTCTCTCAAAGTGACCATCCATTCACCAGGTTTAGGCATCTTTGAAATTAAAGCAGGATTAAACCCAAGAATTAAGTAAGGTGCTGCAAAGCCTAGAGCCAGCGATAAAAAAACAGGTATCGTTATTAATGAGGGTTGAATTAAAGCGTAGCCTATTGCTGCACCCATAAATGGTGCAGTGCATGGTGATGCAACTACTACAGCCAGCACACCTGTCATAAAGGAACTAAAATATGATGAGTCATTAGATCCTATTGAACCTAACTTTGATAAATTAGTTCCAATATTAATATCTAATAAAAGTATTAAGCCGATAATGAACATTAATAAGCACAAAAAAGCAACAATGACTGGAGATTGGAGTTGAAAACCCCATCCAGCAAATTCACCAATTGTTCTAAAGAACAATAAAATACCAGCAATTATTAAAAATGTTGCAATAACACCCAATGAAAAGATAAAAGAATGTATTCTAATTTTACCTGCCGAATCTCCACCCATGGAGACAAAACTCAAGACCTTCAAAGAAATTATTGGGAAAACACATGGCATTAAATTTAATATCAAGCCACCTATTAAAGCAAATAATAAAGCTTGAAAAATTGATATTGAAGTATCTAAAGAAATTTGTTCGATATTTGAATCAATTAAAAAAGTTTCATTAGAATTAATATTTAAAACTCCTGAAATTTTATCTTTAACCTCTAAACTTGCCAGTGGAACTTCAAGAAGCCAATTGTTCTCCTCTTGTTTAAGATTTTGTATTTTTGAGTGAGCGGTCAAATTTTGATCGTCAGAAAAAAAATGAATATCCTCAATATCTTCATTAAATGAAAACCTAATTTCTAATATATTATTCTTAACTTTAGCAACAATTGGGAGAGTGCTCGCTGGAACCATATTAATCCATTTTGCAAGATTGTTATCTAAACTTATGTCACTAAATTTAGTTTTGATAGTTGCTGATTCAGGAACACAGATGTCATCACATATTAAAAAATTTATATTAGCTTCAAGATAGAAGTCATCATAAATATTTGTGTTTTTTAATTTAAAGGGAAAAATAACAAAATCAGAATACCCATATGTCATTAATGGTGGATATGGAATTAAACTTGGTTTTGGCCAAAATGTATCAGATGCTGTTACTAGTTGATTATTTGATGTTTTAAAAGACCATTCTACGGTTAATGGTCCTCCTGAATCTCCTGGATTTTTCCAGTAGGTATGCCAATTTTTTTGCATATCCATTTTAATGCCAACAAAAATTTCATTATTTTCATCAAAAAAGGCATTTTGCTTAACAATTGATACTTTTGCATGACCTGTATCAACATAATCAGCATTAATAACATTTACTAAAAGAAAAGGAATAAGAAGTAATTTAATTAATCTCATAAGCACATATTACATTACAAAAAAAATAAAAGGGACGCTATGCGTCCCCAATGATTCAAATTCTAAATAATTTACTTACCTAGTATTTTTTTTGGTGTTTTAATCTCAATTGTCCTTGGTTTTTTTTCTTCAGGAATTAATTTCTCTAAATTAATTACAAGAAGACCATTTACCAATTCTGCACCTTGAACAACAACATCTTCAGCAAGTGTGAATTGTTGCTTAAATGCACGTTGAGCAATCCCTTGATAAACAACCTCTTCCTTGCCATTAATAACCTCAGTATTAGGGCCCTCATGACTTATAGTCAGAGCTCCATTAGCAAGTTCAATTTGTATATCATCTTTTGATAATCCAGCTACAGCTATTTCAATAGCAAATAAATTACCATCTTTTCTGATGTTGTATGGTGGATAACTTGAAGACCTATCTGAATTCTCAGAATGTCTTTGTAATCTATCAAACAATGGTTCAAAACCAAGTACACGTGTTGTGAAAAATGGATCTGTAAAGTTAAGTATCATAATAGTCCTCCTTAAGCGACTAAAAATGCATCCCGAAGGCATGCTGTTTATATAAATGAGAACCTTTAAAGCGCCCTCATTTAATATGTATGAATAAAATGCATTTTTTCAATATGAAGTATTAACTTTTCTTAATAATCAGATATTATAATAGTGAACTTTTTTTCAACATTAATGTCTAAAATAATATGCAAACAAGACGACTGTTAACATTTTTACTTATTATTTCACTTCCATCTTTAGCTGAAAATGATACTTATCCTAAAGTTGATGAAATATGGGAATTAATTACAAAAAGCAACAAAGCTTCAATATCTTCAAGTGAAGTTTTATATTATATGCCTAGCGATGCCTTCAATACATATCAGGCTAGAGCCTTTAATGATTGGGATACATTTTCGGTTGTTGATTCAAGAAACTTAGTACGATTAAGTACTGGAAATAAAGTTAAGATACTAGATTACAAAAATAATAAAAAAATCTTAAAAGTAAGGCTTTTAGATGGACCAGATAAAGATAGAAATTATTATATTATTACAAAAGATCTTATTAAAAATTTTTCAAATATGGAGAAAAGTTAATGAAAAAATATTTATGTTTAGTATTGCTAACTTCACTTACAACTAGCTGCGTAAATACATCACTTCAGCCAGATGTAGTTTCAAGATCAGATGCTCAAAAACAACAATATGTTGTATTTGGTGTAATTAAAGATATTACAAATGTAACAATTGAAGGAGATAGAGAAGTTGGTTCATTAACAGGAGCTGTTATTGGTGGAGCAGTTGGTAATAATGTAACTGATTCTGATCCAGAATCAGATATCGCTTCAGTTGTTGGAGCATTAATTGGTTCTGCTATTGGATCAGAAGTAGGTTCTGCAGCAACTAAAAAAGATGGCGTTGAGTTACTTATTGAGACAGATGCTGGTAAATTTATCTCAATTATTCAAGAAGTTAGTAGCTATTCTTATTCAGTAAATCAAAAAGTTAGGATTATAAAAAGAAATGGTAAGTCCAGAGTAATACCATTTGATTGATGACTGAAGAATTTAATATTATTTATAATAAAGCACTAGACCTCCTTTCTAGAAGAGAACATTCTAAGGAAGAAATAAATCAAAAACTTTTAATAAGATTTCCTAGTGAATCAGTAAATATCAAACTAGTCATAAAAAAATTATCTAAAAATAATATATTAAATGATGAGAGGTTTGCTGAGATTTATGTTCTTAGTAGAAAACGAAAAGGGTTCGGATCTAAAAGGATTGCATTTGAATTATCAAACAAAGGAGTAAATGAATCTATTTATTCAAAAATAATTTCTAATGAAAGCAATTGGGAAGAAGTTGCAAAAAAAGCATTTAATAAAAAGTTTAAAACACAAAAAGATGCTGATTTTAGATTACAACTTAAGCAAAAAGCTTTTTTACAAAATCGTGGTTTTACTTTTAAAGAAATTGAATCAGTTTTTAATTAGTACATGTTATGATTCATTGCTATGTCGTATGAGGTTTTAGCCAGAAAATATAGACCAACAAATTTTAGTGAAATAGTTGGACAAGATCATATTGTAAAAGCTCTTTCAAATGGAATTGAACATAAGAGAATTCATCAAGCATATATATTTGCCGGCACACGTGGTGTTGGTAAAACAACAATTGCGAGAATATTAGCGAAGTGTTTGAATTGCTCATCAAAAGAATCACCAGTATCTGTTCCATGTGATGAGTGCAATAATTGTAATGAAATAAAAATTGGTAGACATCTTGATTTCTTAGAAGTTGACGCGGCATCAAAAACTGGTGTTGATGACATGCGTGAGCTTTTAGATACTATTCAATATAAACCATCAAATGGAAGGTATAAAATTTATTTAATAGATGAAGTTCATATGTTATCAAAAAGCAGTTTTAATGCTTTATTAAAATCTCTTGAGGAACCACCAGCTCACGTAATTTTTATTTTTGCTACTACAAATCCTGAAAATATTCCGAAAACTGTTCAGTCAAGATGCCTTCAATTGAACTTAAAAACAGTACCCAAGGATGAATTAACTAATCATTTCAAAAAAATAATGAAATCTGAAAAAGTTAAGTATGATGATGAAAGCCTAAGTTTTATAGCTGAAGCAGCCTTGGGCTCTGTTAGAGATGGTTTGACATTGCTTGATCAAGCAATTGCACATGGAAACGGAGAGCTAAATAACAAAGATGTAAAGAATCTTTTGGGAACTATTGATGACTCTTTTATATTTGAAATGCTTGGGTCAATTCTTTGATCTCTTGGAGCAGTATGTTTCCACTGA
>ERZ802830.4963-NODE-4963-length-10405-cov-14.6892_pt1 | contig 10405 bp, 2 predicted proteins | sample MGYA00345654_ERZ802830 | MGnify/ENA primary metagenome ERZ802830 (study PRJEB30503, sample SAMEA104212375) | marine metagenome | biome: Westerlies Biome; feature: [SRF] surface water layer (ENVO:00010504) within the epipelagic zone...; material: water...
ACTGAATGTCGTGGCAGATTATCTATCACGATATATCACCGGCAATGAGGACAAAAATCACCATAACGAAATAAATTTTGCGAATAAAACATTATGTATGACGGAAGAGGAATTGGCCGAAGAAGCCATTCCCCTCCAGAGCAATAAGGAACACATTGCATACCCTGCATTCCTCAAAACAGACGGGGGAATGATATTGTCCGACACTCCCCCAACACCCCCAACACTCGACCAAGAGACACAACCTAATCAAAAATTAACTATCCCACCAGAAACCGCCATAAGAATACCACCACCAACTCTGCCGAGTCCAGCAGCAGTTGCCGCACTTTATAACGCTCCCCCTATACCCCTACAACCCGACAAAACGATTTCATTTGCAGATACACCAGAAAATGTTTGTAGGTCTTTTAAGCGAAACATCCAGCCCCCAGCCCCACCTACACCACCAGCCCCACTACCGTTTGAACAAGAACGTCAACAAAATAAAAGTGACTATAGATACTGGCGAAGAGCGGAGCGAGAAACACCCAGTGGGTACCACTCGCGATCACCGCTCCAACCTACGAACAATGCAAGGACAAACGCCCATGATATTAAGGAAGTACAACGACAATTGCACAGACTTGAAAACAAACTTAAACGACAATCCGAGAGAGAAAAAATTACAAAACAAATCGATAAGTCATTAGAAAATAAAGAAAACCTCGACCCGAATCAGTGGCTCCTATCAGAGTCCAGCAGTACATCGCCCTCCCAGAGTGACTCCGATGACCGACAGTTTGAGACCATTGACACCCCGTGGGACGAGACCTTCCACCGTTCCAAAGATGAAAGCGGGGAGGAATCTGACGAGACATCAGAGACAGAAAACGGCACCGATTCAGGATTAGGATCAGACTCCGAGTCGGAACACACCGACTCATTACGAGATTATAGCGAACTAAGCGAGGAAAGTGAACCTCAAAGTGACAGCGAACCGGAAACCCACGACGAACCTCGCACACTCGACAATTCGACAGGTCTCATAACCCAACTGGATCAAATTATCCAGCAGTGGAAGACCGCAAAAAACGCACCGACAATAAATGCCGCTCATTGTAAAAAAACCGAGCAAGAACAAACACCCGCAGAAAATCACATTGAGTATCCAGACGAGTCGCCATCCTCTGCATCAGACGATCTCATTGCCCCTAAACAACTCCGAAAATCCCTAGGATTAACTGCACCCATCGACATACAAGGGTATAATCCAGAAGATGTTCGCCGCCTCCAGTACGAGGATGCGGAATTGAAACACGTAATGGATTACCTTAAATACGACATCGCGATACCAGATCACCTCCCTAAGGCATATAAGACAACGTCGGAATATTTTCTAACTAGAGATGGAGTCCTATTTAAGAGAGCACCCAACCCTTTACCTTTTCACCATGCCAGCCTATTGGTTGTGCCCCTCAGCCTCCGCACGGAACTTGTAGAAGCGTGCCATGACCATCAATGGGCAGGCCATAAAGGCATCAATAAAACACTCTCCGCCATTACTCTTAAATATTTTTGGCATGGCATGACGCCACAAATCACCGATTATGTTCAGACTTGCCTCACATGCCAAGCACGAAAAAGAAATTATCGTTCACACAAAGCCCCGATTCAAATCCGAAAACCCGGCCATGTATTCAGCAATATCCACATCGATTTTGTAGGACCTTTACCGATCACCGAGCGACATAATAGATGGATACTCACATTCGTAGACCGACGCTCAGGTTGGCCTTGTGCGAAGGCAGTACCAGAAGCCACAGCAGAGCAGGTAGCACTAGGCCTATGGGAGCAAATTATCACCGTATTCGGTTTTCCCGACACCTTAACCAGCGACAGAGGGAAGTCCTTTCTAGCCAAAGTCATGATGAGTTTATATAAAATGTGGAATATTGAAAAGATCAACACAACTAGGTATCATCCCCAAACGAACTCTAAAGTTGAGAGAAGCCACAGTGGTCTTGCCGCGACACTCACCATGTATGTTAATGAGAATCAAACGGACTGGGACCAGCTGCTCCAAGGAGCTATGATGAGCGTGCGCACCACTGCAGCATGTTCAACTTCCCTCTCCCCATATGCCTTAGTATTTGGAAAACCACCCCGAATGTCACCCGATGTAGCCCTACTACCACCCTCAAAATTGAAAACTACCGATGTAGAACTCTTCAATCTGTTAGCAAAAAACACCAAGATAGCAAGACAATTAGGACGAGCCCACACCCATCATACTACACAAAAAATGATCAAACAATACAATAAGGGAGCTACACCACCAAAATTTGAAGTAGGTCAAACAGTTCTCTTGTTAGAGCATCAAGGGATGCAAGGCCTTACTAAGAAGTTAATGCCCCAATGGAGTGGACCATGGACCATCACTGAAATAAAAGGTGTAAAATGTAAACTAGACTGCCCAGCTGACCGGTATAGAGGCAACTATGTTCACGTAAACGAGCTGAAACACTTCCCGACCCCACGATCCGACACGTTACGCAAAAATTTCGCGTTACCGAAATCCTATAACCAATGGAAACATAAGAAAAGTAAGATAGGGAAAGTGAAAATACCAACGTCCCATACGAATCCGAAATATTGCCCAAAAATCGCTCCAACCGCCCCACAAAAGGGATCCCGAACAAATAAAAAACGAGCTAAGAAACAAGCTAGGAAACGAAAGAAAGAACACACAAATGAGAAACAACAGAAAGAACACACAAATGAGAAACAACCCATCATACAAATTGACACCCCAACACCTGTAGTCACAATAGCCACCGAACCCCCACCGCACCCCAGGTCAGAAAACGACAATGAACGCGACCATTACCTTGAAAACGCTAACTCCCCTGAGAATCAGGAAGACGACCCAGAGGAACATTCTGTTGTTAAGAAACGGAAAATTGACCACACGACAGAAAGTGAAATCACAATACGACCCACACCCACACAAAGGTCCCCACCTCCCAAATGGCCACTCCGATCGCGAACGAAACGACCACAACCCCCCTACCCAGAATCTACCGGTTGGGAAATCATTAAGGACCGACCACGAAAAGACGACAATACAGTCTACGAATTTTTGTGCAAAAGAAATTATGAAAATATCTCGAAATGGCGAACAGCAAAAGAAATTGATGACAATGTGACAATTTTGAACTACTTACGAGATAAGGTAAAATCAAATAAGGGACCGAACACCACATCACTCATAACACAAAAGAGAATAATCCGTGTGTGCGGACTATCATCCCGTTCGAGCACGAGCACACCGGAACGAATGAATGACCCTAACAACCCGCAAACGCCCCAAAATGATAGATTTAGGACCCAGTCGATTATTACAGATAACCCAGATATCCGACGACGAATAGCACTCGATTTCCGACCAATTACCCCCTCGCCACCATCGCCCCCTACCGATACAGAACAACGGGGTGGACAGACATCGACATTATCCCATTCAGACCCCCTCCAAAACCCAGGATCCTCCACCCATATCTCATCCTGGATTACCCACCTTAGAAACATGTCTGAGTCAGGACGACGAGCGGAACGATCGTTCCACGATACCGCCACATTCACAAATATCAGTCGAATTAATGATGCAAAAAGCGAACTCGAGCACATCAAAAGGAAGTGTGAAAATACGGAGATGCGGAATGCCGCTCTCGTAACAACTGTCCAACACATGCAACATCGATTGTCTCTGATTGAGCACACATCTTATGACGGCCACATGCATTGGAGACTCCCACACCTCCATTATCATGTGGAACAAGCCAGGAACGGGAATGCACCCATACTTAATGGTCCCCCATGTTATACTCATATCAGAGGATACCAATTTTCCGTCCACCTCTACCTCGACGGATACGGATCGGCAGATAGAGGCCACGTCTCTCTTTTCTTTATGTTATTGAAAAGCCCGAACGACCAAGAACTTTCTTGGCCATTTTCCGGCAAAATAGTCTTACGGATTAAACAGGGAAACAACACGTTGGAACGACATATTTCGTCAGATAATAAGTCCACATCCTTTGAAAGGCCACAAGAATTGACAAACCCGGGATATGGGTACCACCAGCTCATGCCCACCGCTCAGCTCATGACTCCCGCAGGTGGAGACGAGATCACCATTGAATGCATTACTACGATATCCGCACCAAAAACCACAAAAAAGAAAACGACTACTCGATCACATCCTAAGAAAAAACACAAAACAACAAAGAAAAAACGTCAGAACAATAAACACACGTCAAAAAACCGTAGCAAAACGACTGAAACTACACAGAATAAGGTTAGCTCACACTCCCAAGAGGATTGGAAGATACTCGGTGACCGTAGAGACGGTGGACCAAACAGCCGTGTGTATCTTTGCCATAAGACCTCGGAGTTAAAAAGTGACGCCAAATGGCGATCTATACATAAAATCGGGAATAGTGACGCAATTTTGAGATACCTAGAAGGGAAACCTGAAAACGAACCGCCCCCACCCCCACCACCCCCCCCCCCCCGCCCACCACCCTTTCCCCCCCCCCACAAAACGGTTCCCCCCACCTCCCTCCCTCTGTTCTTTCTTCTCTTTGCCGTCGTTGAAAACGAGGCAGCGAGATGTCCATACCTTGGAAAGATTTGGGATTGTGACAAAAGTACCTTCCACGGTATATATAGCATCCCACCGACGATATCCTGCCCAGTAGCAAAAAACACGACGATCATAAAAAGCTTTTCCGCTGCAGTACAGCAGTATGAACCAGAGACAACGACGGTAATTCTGTACCACTGTGTACACCTGATCCATAATATGTACTGTAAGGAACAATTTTTTGGATCTGATAATAAACAAGAAAGAGGATGGATAGCGGGGAGAGTTTCTGCAGAAGACTGCAGGATAGCAGCCAGTAAACGCGTTTCTCGTTTTGGAAAGTTGGACCTCGTTTCGGAGGGCAAATATGCCACCAAATACGAGGATCATTACACTTGCCATTATTTGCGCGGTGAAACGGAACACTATGATCATTTCTACATGAACATGTATTCCGCCACCGTCATCGGGACGGACCCCAATATTCACCAGACTTTGACTATGACACCATGTAAACATGATGAACTAAACTGCAGACCAAAAGAGGCCCCAGACTCCATCGTGGTTTGGGACAAACCAAAACACGAAGGAAGAGTTTTCAAAGAATTAGGCACCATGGAAATCCAATTGATAGATGACCAATTTCTTCTCGTCCCTGCACTAGGTATAGGAGGAACGATAGTTGAACAATCCCAAGGGACATATCTTACAGACACCGGATACCTGATAGGACAAAATTTGTCCACAATCAGTAGCCACCTCCATGATACGACCGTTGAATTTACCAAACACAACATTTTTTCCGCAAAAAATGACATCGAACGCGCCGAAACGATCGCTCGACTAGCACAACAATCCACACAACTCCTCTATCTCGCAAAATCCATGTGCGCTATAAATCAAAAGATACGAAACATGGAAAGATGGATTCTCCATTCACAGGTCGACTCCGCCCAGTCGCTCATGTATGATGGTTTTGACAAATACCTATCCTTCGCAGGCGACGCGATTCGGACATATAGATGTAGCCCCGTCACTCAATATAAAGTACATTGGGACCGCACCTTGAACGGTAAATGCTATGCCCTATTCCCTATAAGTATTGGTAAAGGAAATGACACGATACATCGATTTCTCGATATAACGGACAGAAAAGTACATCAAACCTCCCTTAAAATAAAATGTATCGACCGCATGGAGACGACATATGTCATGGATAATGACCAACAATTATGGTCACTCAACCAAGAAGGGTTTTGTTTTAAAGCACATCCAATGAAACACTCCAGCCAGGTTTACCACCACCAATTGACTAGGTTGACACACGATGCAAAAACTTTGACTAGAAATCCCAGAGCCCCTCAACACCGTCTGTCCCTGCTTCAAATTTTAGGCAGCTCAAAAGCCCACCTTAGTGAATTACAGGACAAAGCAGACGAAGGAGGTGGAAATTTGTTTACCGGCATTACTATGGCTGTAGCTTCGACCATCTCAGCAGCAGCTGAAGGAGGATCTCAACTACTCGGAGCGATTGCTCACGGTATCACAGAGGTTGTGACAGGCTCAGGAAACAGTACCAAGACAGTCCTTACTGGTCTTTCCGATGCCACAACACATGTGATAGCGGAATCAACGTCCGGAATCGCCACGATATTTAAAAGTCTTACATCATCCCTCTTATTATGGATCCTCGTAGGAGGACTTTACCTACTACACTTTCGACCTCTCTACCAGAAATGGGGACAAAAACGCGAACTTGCGAATAAAATCATGACTATACAAGAAAAACCCGAAACTGCACACTCACTCGACGAACACGAGCACATTAAAGTTTTTGTACGAAACGGACAACAAATACCCCCAAACATACCCCACAACACTCATCAGATTTCTAGCCTAGATCAATTTATCCGCACCCCCCGTCCACAGATCCCATGGCGACATAGAATCGCAAATTGGTGGGCAAAACGAGCAGCAGAACTAATACGATGGGCATCACTACATGACCCCCAACCGCTTCAGCATAAGGAACCCCAAATCATCCTACGGAATAGACCCAGCCCCTCATACTGTCAAGAGGACATTTTGACCATTGAACAGGAAACCACGTCTAAACCTAGACTACGGACACGACATAACCAGACCGCACATGCGAATTTATCATTCACACAGGACGACCCTGAAGACCTCGATTTTAGCACGTTCCGGGACCTTACACCGCATAAACCAAATATAATAAAAAAGGCCATAAACAACCTTTGTTTTTTTACCAGACCTAAGTTGCCGACATATGATGATTTTCCAATCCCACGAGGAAACCGAGAGACCATACCCACACACCAACACTATGAAATCGACCCATTCCCTATTGACCTTAGGCAGCACATGCATTTCTTGCAATGTGTCCGATATGACGGAAAACTCGAATGGATCATACATAATATCACACAACATCTGAGTGATGCCGAATATGACCGGACAAAGAGACTTCACTCGCCATATTCGTTTCAAGGACCAAATGGCATTAAATTCAGACTTACAGTATTCCCTTTTGGCACAAACGAAGGGTTTGCTAAATACCTATCTGTCTATTTTTGTATCATGAGAAGTTCGAACGATGAAAAGATCGACTGGCCATTTGCAGGTATAGTTACCGTATCACTTATCAGAGGTCACCTAATACATACCGAACGCTTCCTTACCAACCCCACCCTTAAGCCCTTTCAGAAACCTACTACCCCGTTAAATGAACCACACGGTTTCCCAAAATTTCTACGACTGATAAGATTGAAGGAATACATTAAAAACGATTATATCCGCCTGGAATGTGCAGTAGAAAACATAATGGAATCCCCATTCAAAAATATGCTCAACCCAGAACTACCCGCCCCCACCATAGACCAATCGACCGAATGGATTATAACCGACCATCGACCACATTTACTCAATGAGGACGAGTTGGAGTATTTATCCAGACGGGCTAATGAGAAAACAACCCAATGTGAATGGAGAACGGCACTCCAAATAAATAATGATAAAGCTACCATTAATTATCTCGCCATGAGCCAGATTGCCCAGTTTGATGAGGTAATGGCAACAGCACACAGAACACCAAGACCCCACCGCAGATCTCGAGCACGCACACACTATCTATCCACTATATTGACTGTCACCCTTGCCCTCACGGCCTACGCATTTCCCCATGCAGGAGCCCATCACCCTGAATTTTCCGCATGCAAAACATTCCACACTCTCCGACATAACCTAACTGTTATGCAGGCATGCTTGAACCTGTCCGATACCAGAACATGTGTTACGAGCCAAGTATTCGCGCCCCCCATTGATCCTATCCCTTTATACCGATGCACACATACCCGGACTACCATATCATTCCTCGGCATATCCGAAACCCGGCAGGTACGAGTCTCGCGGAGAAAATGCAAAACAGCGGTTATCAACGGCACGTTTGAAGGATATCCGTTGAAAACCATGCCCAATAGCACAACCCGCCAAGTTATTACGGACCACCCATACCTCATTGCGAAGCATTACTCCACGTTCACCTTATACAAAAATTATGCGCTGCTAATTGGACCTGCGCACGTCCTCGATCAACCTTTTCTCGGCCAACACTGCAATTACTATGCATTTCAGTGTCGCGCAAGAAATGCAACAGATATTTGGATGTGGCTACGCACTAAGGCCCCAAAAGGCGCATATGAATTTGTAGGCGAAAAAGAGGCCATCTTAGTAAATAATGACACCATGATTGTACCCACCCTGCGACTAATTACAAAAATTGTCACCCCTCATTTACCAGACCTCACAGGCACAAATGGATACTATTTCTCACACGTTCAAGTGATAAATTGTACCTCCCCACAAAATTGAATTCGATTGACAAAATTGACCCACATGATAACGACCCGGAACGAAATAGGACAACCCATTTATTTAAAAAGAAAATTATTTGTCAAATGTATAATACACCCGAAATATGGCATTCTCGCAACTGTTTATAGCCCACAAAATGCCCATTGTACAGAATTAAGGTGACACAAGGAGCCCATGAAAACAAGATTATAAGTGAATATCCCTCACACAAAAAAACCAAAAGAGATCTTAGGAAAATCAATAAATAAAACCGCTTAAGAAAAGTATATGGTGATACGATAAGGCTGAAACTAGTTTATTTAGAAGGGTTTCTTTTCCTGAATAAACACCCCCCCCCTACCCCTCATCACTGATTAAGAAAGTAAAATAAAACAAAAAGGAAGAAAAATGTTTCAAGAAAATCAATAGAAAAGAAATATAACTCACATTTTGCAGATCAAGCAAATCATCACAATACCCGACAATTATCATACTCAGCATCATAATAAGTTGACAATCATTCAGAATATCATTATGACCGAGACATGACTGACATACCAATCAATCCGACATCGTAGAAGACTTTGACTGACATGCCATTTGACTGTCCCATGCCTTCCCACGACTACGGATGACGTAAGACTGTGCAACTCAGCAATGGTAATTGCTTCATCATTGTTACACCGACTATAAGACTACCTACCAACCTCCTCAATATTACCCTCCGAACCCTTACGAGACTAAGGAGGACATCCCCATTTATCGACATGGACATAACGGCTCGATACCTACAGAAGCTCAGACCTCCACATATGACCAAATTGATGAAAATTCCATGTCGGACGAGACACTTCCTGTCACTATAAACTCGAATTGAAAAACTTCGAGGACACGAAAGAATTGACAACAATATGTTCAGACATACCAGAAATCAGTAACAGCGGAGCAGGCATCACTACATGATCATGTCACCCATCTCAATAAGTAAAAATTCAGACTATCTCGCAACCCACCGATGGGCCCTCAAAATAACAACGTGTTGACGAACCTCATCATCATACTACACCAACATAATCATTGATCACCACGGAACACATTGCAACTACCAGATCCTTTTACTCTTTCCTAGATCACTCCTCCCGCTGGAAAAATGGCTGAATTTGAAACACCACACTTCATGAACCAAACAGCTGCACGGAACGAAAATACAGTCCATGCGTTCCGAATGCGTTTCGTCAGTTTTCAAGATCCTAATGAGTTTCATGTAGATAATGTTTTGGAAATCAACGCGGATTTCGATGAATATTTGATTCAAGAACCTTGTAGACTTAAGGAAGTGAGCCTTACACCCTATTGGACCCAAGGATATGCTATTGAAAATATATCCGTTCCCCGAGGAACAGACGTCATCACATTCTATAACTTAACCTCCAACAGAACAGGTCCCACCAATTATCGCATTTGTTTCACCTATACCGATCCTCACGACAATTATGACCTTCTCGTCCAAACACCGACAGGAATGAATAGATTCGTAGTAAAACCAACCCCTGACAAATCCAGACTCAGAACAGTGGAATACGACATCGGCATCAACGACTCCAATACATTTCGAGAATCAGATTGCCAAGTCAGTGAATTGACCAATACAGGCGAGTGGATTCTTCGCCATTCTTCCCCACACGAAAAACCCCGACGAAACTTAAGACCAGTACGAACTATGAGACTTGTGCCCCTCAACCCAGCCTTCTCAGTCACACCCATATGAAAACCCACCCCATGTCATCTACCCATACCTGTAGCCCCCCCCCCCCCCACGCCCCACCTGACCCCCCAAATTGAGGAGAAACCCAGTGAAATGAGCACAAAAACCCAAGAAAATACCCATCCGCAGGGAGACCCCCC
>ERZ802830.4964-NODE-4964-length-10405-cov-6.53681_pt1 | contig 10405 bp, 8 predicted proteins | sample MGYA00345654_ERZ802830 | MGnify/ENA primary metagenome ERZ802830 (study PRJEB30503, sample SAMEA104212375) | marine metagenome | biome: Westerlies Biome; feature: [SRF] surface water layer (ENVO:00010504) within the epipelagic zone...; material: water...
ACGACGATCGGAAAGGGGAATGTTTCCGTGTTTATAAAAACCCAGCAAACTCCTACAGAGACCATTCACTTTTTTTAAAAGACCGCTCTCGATATGCCTTTCTTTTTGAAATAAAAAACAGAAATTATAAAGCCTGGGCGAAAGGGCTCAAAAAAGCAGGCTATGCTACCGATCCCAACTACCCTGATAAATTGATCAGCCTGATCGAACGATTTGACTTAACTCGTTTTGATAACAAAAAAAAGAAAGCTTCGAAAGTCAAAAATAGCATTGCAAATTACACACATATTCATACTGTAAAAAAAGGAGACACCTTGTATTCTCTCTCAAAATACTACGAGATTCCCTTGGAGGAATTAATAAAAGTCAATCAAATTTCAGATCAAACCATTTACCTTGGACAGGTATTAAAAATTCCAGCAAAATACTAACTATGCGATATCAAAGAAGCAGCACCTTGTTTAAAGAAGCGCAACAGGTCATTCCAGGAGGCGTAAACTCTCCCGTACGAGCCTTTAAGTCTGTTGGGGGGACCCCTATTTTTGTTGAAAAGGCAAAAGGTGCCTACCTCTATGATGTGGATGGGAATACCTATCTAGACTATATTTCTAGTTGGGGACCAATGATTTTAGGACATGCTTTTGCTCCTGTGATTGAGGCGGTTAAATCAAGAGCGGACAAAGGGACCTCCTTTGGTATCCCTACGGAACTAGAAACAGAAATTGCTCGTTTGGCACTCCAGATGATTCCCAATATGGACAAAATCCGTTTTGTCAATTCGGGGACAGAAGCCTGTATGAGTGCGGTTCGTTTGGCTCGAGGTGCAACCCAAAGAGAAAAAATTATCAAATTCAAAGGGTGTTATCACGGTCACTCCGATGCTTTTCTTATCCAGGCCGGTAGTGGGGCGGTAACTTTTGGTAGTCCCAGTAGTCCTGGAGTAACGGCGGGAACAGCAAAAGATACGCTGTTGGCTGACTACAACAATTTGACAGAAGTAGAGCAGCTTTTCCAAGAGTACCCTGAAGAAATTGCGGCGATTATTGTAGAGCCCGTGGCAGGGAATATGGGCTGTATTCCACCGGCAGAAGGATTTTTAGAAGGCTTGCGTAATTTGTGTGACCAGTACACTAGTTTACTCATTTTTGATGAGGTCATGACAGGATTTCGTTTAGCAAGAGGAGGTGCCCAAGAACTCTTAGGGGTCAAAGCCGATATTGTTACCTACGGGAAGGTACTAGGCGGAGGACTACCTGTGGGCGCTTTTGCAGCTAAAAAAGAAATCATGAAACACCTAGCCCCCGAAGGACCTGTCTATCAAGCGGGAACCCTTAGTGGAAATCCCTTGGCAATGGCGGCTGGACTGGCAATGTTGCAAGCACTAGATGCAGATCCACAAATTTATACCCGCTTGGCAGAAAAAACGGAACGTCTAGAAATGGGATTGAATACCGTTCTTGAAAACAAAGGGATTCCCTATCAAATCAATCGACTCGGTTCAATGATTTCTCTTCATTTTACAGATCAGCCGGTCCTCGATTTCGAAACGGCAGCTAAGGGGAATAACGAGCGATTCAACACCTATTTCCACGGGATGTTAAATGAAGGAATTTACTTACCTCCAAGTGCCTTTGAAAGTTATTTCCTAAATGATGCCTTATCTATTGAAAACATTGATAGGACCGTTGAAGCCTTTTCTAAAATTTCATCCCAGTTATAGTTTTTTTGTTATATTGGGATAAACCAAATCTAAATCCCAATGAAAAAAAGTTACTTATTACTGTGCACCTTGTTGTGTGCAAACCTGACGCTTTCTCAAGAATATTTTGAAAGCTTACCTGAAAATCCAGATCCAAATAAATGCTTTGCAAAATGTGTGATTCCAGATGAATATGCAGAGGAAATCATTACAATTATTGTTAAACCAGAGCACGAAAAGTTGGAGGTTATTCCCGCCGTATTCAAAACGAAATACGAAGAAGTTATTGTTCGCCCCGCTTCCATGCGATTTGTTTATGTACCTGCAGTATATGAAACGGTAGTGGATACAATATGGATCAAAGATAAGTTCCAAAAACTTACGGTTCATCCCGCAGAGTTTGAAAGGGATTTTGAAAATATTGAAATCAAACCCTCTACTGGAAATTGGGTAGCTGGTGAGAAAGATCCCGACTGTCCTTCGATAGATAAATCCGATTGTAGAATTTTTCATTTTGTAGAAAGTCCCGCTGTTGTAAGAGAGGTCCCAATTGAAAAATTAAAAACGAAGGAAACTACATCATCCGAAGTAATTGCAGGGGATGACTATGTTTTGATTACTAAACAAGTAGAAGTGACCCCGGCACATACTTTACAAGAACAAATTCCTGAAAAAACGCAAACAGTAGAGCGTCAAGTACTTGTTTCCGAGGAAACTACTCGGGTCATTTCTATCCCTGAAGAGCAAACTCAAGTCATCAAAAAGACACTGACTAAAAAAGGGGGGACCACTGCCTGGAGAGAAGTACCTTGTACCATTCCAGAGCGCGGTGAAATCTTACCAATTCATTACGCGCTTGGGCATCATGGCCTGACCCCTGAATCAAAAAGAATTATTGATCAACATGTATTGTCTCGAATGAAAGAAAACAAAAGTAGTCTTATTGAAATTGGTTCTCATACGGATGCGAGAGGTAGTGATTCCTTTAATCAAAGTCTTTCTGAACTTCGAGCAAAATCGGTGATTGAATATTTGATCTCCAAAGGAATCGAAGGTAGGAGATTAATAGCAGTAGGTTATGGAGAAAGTAAACTTCTCAATAATTGTGGAAATACTTCGAACTGTAGTGAAAATGAACACGCCGAAAATCGAAGAACGGAGTTTAAGGTTTTTTAATTTAAAGTCCAATGAAAAAAAGCGGGAAGTACTTCCCGCTTTTCTATTTTTAGTTTCTTTTTCTTTTCGCTGTAGGATTTCTCCCTTCGCTCCGGTACATTCCTTTCTTTTTGTGACGAGAGCGTTCCGCCATAGGTTTCCTCGGTATACGCTCCTTCCATTGGGCGTATTGTGCATCGTTCAGGATGGATTTCATTTCTTTTTGAAGTGCCAGTTGGGTGTCCATACTTTGCATCCTCATTTCATAGCGTTCGTCAGAAGAAAGTCGATTCGCTTTTTCTCCTCTTTTGGGACGTTCGGCTTGGTATTTTTCTAGTACAGCACGAACAGAAGCCGTTTGATTATCAGAAAGATCCAACGCCAGTTGCATTTTTTTGGTGTGTAATTCCAAGCGCTGCTTTTTAGTCAATGCTTCGTTGGGCTGTGGGGCCTGAGCCAATACCAACAGGGGCAGGGCGAGGGCAAAAAGGAAATAAGTTGTTTTCATAAGTTTGCTTTTGGTTTACCTTTTGATAAGCCAAAAGCAGCAAGGTTTAATTCCTTGAGATTACTTTAACACTTCTATAAACAACCCCTCCTCATTTTTGACAACCTGAACCACTTTTTTTTGACCGAGACCTTTGATGGCTTTGTCCCATTTTTTGTTGCTCAGTCCTGCCTTTTCTTTAATCGCTGTCAACACAGCAGGCTGGGTCTCTTTGATGTGTTGTAATACCGTTTTTTCTTCCTCGGTAAGCTCCACCGTTTTTTGTTCGAGCTTCATTTGAGGGAAAAATAAGACTTCTTGAATGGAGCTGTTGTTGGTCATCAACATAACCAAACGATCGATTCCAATTCCAATCCCTGAAGTAGGGGGCATACCGTATTCCAAAGCACGAAGAAAATCTTGATCGATAAACATGGCTTCGTCGTCCCCTTTTTCACTCAAGGCGAGTTGGGCCTCAAAACGTTCCCGTTGATCGATTGGGTCGTTCAATTCTGAATAGGCATTAGCAAGTTCTTTACCGTTGACCATCAACTCAAAACGTTCCGTAAGTTTTTCATTGCTTCGGTGTTCTTTGGTAAGTGGGCTCATGGATTTGGGATAGTCCGTGATAAAGGTGGGTTGAATGAAATGGTGCTCACATTTTTCACCAAAAATTTCATCGATCAATTTTCCTTCCCCCATGGTCTCGTTCACTTCAATGCCAAGTTCTGTTGCTGTTTTTCGGAGCTCCTCCTCGTTCATCTGAGAAACATCCACCCCTGTATGGGTCTTGATGGCCTCTAGAATGGGAACTCGAGGATAGGGTGCTTTAAAATTTATTTTGTGATCTCCCACCTCAACTTCTGTCCCTTGATGTACTTCCTGAGCAATCCGTTCCAAAAGGGTTTCGGTGGTTTTCATCATCCAGAAATAGTCTTTATATGCTACGTACAGCTCCATTACGGTAAACTCAGGGTTGTGGGTGCGGTCCATCCCTTCGTTTCGAAAATCTTTTGCAAACTCAAAGACCCCTTCAAAACCTCCTACGATGAGTCTTTTTAAATAAAGCTCATTGGCAATGCGCAGGTATAATTTTGTGTTGAGTGCATTGTGATGGGTTACAAAAGGGCGCGCTGCGGCGCCACCGGGGATGGGTTGTAAAATAGGGGTTTCTACTTCCAGATACCCTTTTTCAGTTAAAAAATCTCGAATGGTGGTCGTGATTTGTGAACGTTGGAGGAATGTATTTTTAACCTGAGGATTGACAATCAAATCCACATAGCGTTGGCGGTAGCGCAACTCTGGATCATTGAAAGCGTCATAGAGATTCCCTTCCGCATCTGTTTTAGGAAGGGGTAGTGGGCGAAGGGATTTGTTGAGTACTGTAAAGTGGGAAACTTTCACCGTTTGTTGACCTACCTGTGTAGTAAAAAGAGTTCCTTCCAGCCCGATGATATCCCCGATGTCCAATAGTTTTTTGTACACCTCGTTGTAGAGGGATTTGTCTTCGCCAGGACAGATTTCGTCTCGGTTAAAATAAAGTTGGATACGTCCAGAGCTGTCTAGCAGTTCAGCAAAACTAGCACTTCCTTGAATTCTTCTCGACATCAAACGCCCGGCAAGAATAACCTTTTTTCCCTCTTCGTACTGTTTTGGAAGATTTCCCGCGAAGAAGTCTACATGAAACTGTGCTGCGGGGTAGGGATTGATCCCCATTTTTCGAAGTTCTTCTAATTTTTCTCTGCGTATGAGTTCCTGCTCGGAAAGCTTTGCCATGGCATTAAATTTGATGCAAAGATACGCAGACTGTAAAAATCTAAGGACTCAAATTTTATATCTTTACCCTCACAATTAATCACATGAGTTTTTTTCGCGTTTTACTTTCCATTTTGTTTCCACCACTGGCAGTCATTGACCAAGGGTGCGGTTCGGTTTTGATCGTATTTATTTTAACTCTCTGCGGATGGGTTCCTGGAGTGATTGCCGCTTTGGTGATTTTAAATAATCCCGGGCGATGGGGTTTTAACAGCTAGGAAGAAATGACCCAAAAAAACAAAACCATCCAACGTATTGAATTGGGGCTAAAATCCTATCAAGAAGCACTAGCCGTTCAAGAAAAATTATTCAATCAAACGATTGGGATCAAAAGAGCCAATCGAAACCAGAAAAAGCAAACTCCCACTGAAAATTATTTGTTGTGGGTAGAACATACTCCTGTCATCACCTTGGGGAAAAGTGGAAAAAGTGAGCATTTGCTTTTAGATGAAAACCAATTAAAGAAGAAGGGAATAGAATACTATCCTACCAATCGGGGTGGAGACATAACTTTCCACGGTCCTGGGCAACTTGTGGGGTATCCCATTTTAGATTTGGACAATTTTTTTACAGACATCCACAAATACCTTCGCTTTTTGGAAGAAGCCATTATCTTGACTCTAGAGGAATACGGATTAAAAGGCGCACGTAGTGACGGGGAAACTGGAGTTTGGTTGGATGTGGGAACTCCTTTTGCACGAAAAATTTGCGCTATGGGGGTCAAAGCCAGCCGCTGGGTGACTATGCATGGTTTTGCTTTGAATATCAATACTGATTTGTCTTATTTTGAATACATCGTCCCTTGTGGAATTCAAGGAAAAGCAGTTACCTCTCTGGAAAAAGAATTAGGGCGAAACGTCCCTTTTGAGGAAGTAAAGACCAAATTAAAAGTACACTTTGCACATCTTTTTGAGGCGGAAATGCAACAAGAAGTACTTTAGTTAATCTGATAAATCAACAACCCTTCTTCCTCCGACTGCACGACCATTTCGACCGCCTTATCGTTATCAGCGTTGCTAAGAGTGCTTTCAGAGCTTCCATAAACTGGGAAACCACCCACTGCTGTTCCATTGCTGTAAAAAGCATAGACTTTTTGAGCATCTAGATCGGTAAGGGTCACATAGATAACATTATTGATATAATGAATTTTTGGAGCGGTATAGTTACCAAAAGGAAGAACCACAGGAATGCCTTTGATGACCAATTTGTTTTCTGAAAGTGTTACCAGGGATTTACTGGTCATATCAACTTGATGCCCCGGTCGAAGACCCAAAGGACTTTCCGTAAGGTTTCCTTTGGTGTCAATTTGCAAAAGAGCTCCCTCTTGGTTTGTGGTGGCAAAGGTGTTACGATGTGCAAAAATAGGATTTGAAGAAGTATTTGCGGCGCCTTTCAGTTGTATCCGGTCTTTTCCTTGCCGATTTACAATACGTACTTGCCCAGCGATATCTTGCAATAGAATATAATCCTTGTTTCCAAAACGGATGTGTTTCGGAGGGTTTTGGAGTGGTTGTTTTAGCGTATTCAGCTTGAATCCAGAAACACGCCTACCTCGGTTGTCATACATTTCCACTTTTTTTCCGTGGCTTAAAAGAAAACGATAATTGCGGTTGAGGTCATAATCAAAAACTGCTAGATGATGAGGCGTTTCCGAAGCAATTTTTTTATTGAAAGGGGGAACTACTTTTCCGTTTCGGTCTAAAATCATAAAACGATCTGGTGTTCTAAATGCCATTTGCAAACGTCTGTTTTTATACAAATCCACCTGTTCAATTTTTCCAACAATGGGTCCGGAAAGTTGTTTTTTCCAAAACAGGGTACCCGTATTGGAGAAAAGGTACAACACATTATTAATGTCTTGAATCACCACATCTTGGGTCTTGTTTCGGTGGTTTTTGATCCATTGTGGGGCTCGTGCTAAAGGTGCATCAAGCGTAAAGCTGTACTGACTGACAACACTGTTTTTTTGTTGTTTTGGATTGTCGCGTTGTGCAGTAAACCGACTTTGGACAAAGTTCGCTTCGGCACTTCCTTGCAGTGCAACTAGAGGATACTGCTTTAGTTTTACAGAATCCCATTCTGCTTCTTTTTCGGGGAGGTTTTCTTTCCACTGGTTTTTTAGGTTGACCGTATTGCCCACCCAAAGGAAGGTACTGCGATCTGCCAAATCCTCTTGAAGGCTTTTAAAGTTAAAATTTTGGGCAAGGGTATTCCCATCCAAATAGCTTCCTATGAGTTGCTTGAGATAGGCTTTGTCTTGGGTGTAAATTAAAAAGTCTTCTACCAGGGCAACATAATTAGGATTAAAAGCAGCACCGAAGGCTTCCAAAAAGTAGAGAAGGTCTTTGGGAAAGTTTACTTGGGAAATGGAGATTCCTCTGTAGGAGTCTTCAGGAGTTTGGTCTGAAAATAAGAACGGAGGAATCGCATCCGAATTGGTTATATGGAAATACAGGGCTTTATTTAATTTTGTTTTCAGCCATGCAATTTCATTTACCCCACTTAAGGCGTCAAAATTAATTTCCGACAAAGCAATGTTTTTGTAGCGACTGTATTTTTTAAAATTAGCCTCCAGGGATTTGTAATCACCTACTGCTAGGGCAAGGTAGCTGTCAAAACTTTGAGGGACACAATCGGGACTCAAGAGGGGTTGGGGTTCCAGTCCTTTTAAAAAAGTAAGTTTATCGGGAATAGAATCATTGATAAAACTTACTCCGTCCAGGGTAAAAGGATCTTTTTTGGTGTTGAAATCAAACGAAAACCAAGTACTCCCCAGAAAAGGAAAGAGCTCAGTCTTAGGAAAAAAACGATCCATTAGTTCTCTGACGTCATGATGCAGATAAAGATTTAGAGGCGCATTGGGATCACTTACATCGGCCAGTTGAAAGAATCGGTTGTCTTGAATTCCCTTTTTTTGGTCTTGAACATTTCGAATGCTGTTTTCGAGAACCAGCTGAGAGCTGCTGATTAAATAAATGTCTTTAACTCGAGCTTTAAAAATTTTTTGAGTTCCCTCTTCTTCCACTTGTACGGGGATGGAGTTGTAAGTAAAAGATTCTTTGGAATTGTCAAGTTGGGTCAGACTATCAGTTGGGGATGCTTTGTAAATAAAAGAGGCTGCCAGGGCTGCTTTTCCCTCTGGGGTAATGCAGAGCAGGGCATTTGGGGCAAAGGACTCCGGAAGTACGGCTTTGATTTCTTTATAAAAGTCGTCGTTCAATTCAAAAATAGGTTCTATAAAAGGGAGGTTGGACAGTGCACTCCTCAGCATGTTTTGATCATTGACTTGAAATACAGCAAGGGTGTTTTGTGGGACACATTCCAACAGGTTTACGGTTTCTTTTTTTTCGACGCTACAGCCGAAAAAAATCAAACAACTCAATAGTAAAATGGGATTTCGCATAACTGATTTCAAAATTAAAAAACTCTAGAGGCTGTTTCTTTAAAATTTTGAAATGTTATTAACTATCTCATGAACGAGTTTTCATTCAAAATCCATTTCGAGTTGCCGAGGTAGGAGTTGAAAGGACTTTCTGTGGTGCGAAGTGCTGCCGAGTTTTTGAATGGCGGATCGATGGGTTGAGGTTGGATAGCCTTTGTTTTTTTCCCAACCGTAAGCGGGAAACTCGGCACTAATTTTTTTCATGTAGTCATCGCGATGGGTTTTTGCCAAAACAGAGGCTGCGGCAATATTTTGAAATTTACCATCTCCTTTCACAATACATTGGTGTGGAATCCCTTTAAAAGAGGAAAATTTGTTTCCATCTACAAGGATGTATTCAGGGGTTTTTTGAAGTTGTTCCAGTGCAAGGTGCATGGCTTTGATGGAAGCCTTTAAAATATTAATTTGATCAATTTCATCCTGAAAAACATGGGCCACACCAAAAGCGAGGGCCTGTTGTTCTATTAACGGGCGTAAGTTGTCTCGCTGTTTTTCAGTAAGTTTTTTGGAATCGTTGAGCAGTGGCAACTCGAGGCTAGGGGGCAGGATCACTGCAGCTGCGGTGACAGGCCCTGCCAAACACCCTCTGCCTGCTTCATCTATTCCCGCTTCTACAAAATTTGTCAGTTGTACACTAAGCATCAATAGGAATCAAATTTTATGTTTTATACCCTATCACAAGTTACATCCATTTATTATAACTTCGCAAACAAATCATACTCGGCATGCGAATCCCCCTTTTTGTTCTCCTTTTACTCTTAAAGCAAGCGCTTTGGAGTCAGCAAGAAGAGCTGCCTGTAAAAGACACAATCCCATCCATTCAAGAACTCGATTTAAAAATAAAAGACACTTTAAAAACGAAAGATCTAACTCTATTAGAGGAACAAAAAGAAACTCCCCCAGAAGACGAAAATAAGAAACCCCCTAAAAAGAAACGTTACATTCCCTACATCAAGTCAATGGATGAGGTTACTGTTTCGGATTATAAAATCATGTATTTGGATGGGACCGAAAAGGTGGTGGACACCTCGCTCTCCTTGGAAGGGGAATACACCTTTAATTTTTTGAGGGAAGACTATTTTGAATATTTACCTCTTCCTAATATGGGAGAGGGATTTAACAAACTGGGATATGATTTTCACGATCAACCTTATACTCCTCAAATGGGAGCACGGGTCAAACACTTTGGATATTTCGAAAAAGAAGACGTTCCGTATTATGAGGTACCTTCAGCCTATACTGAATTGTTTTTTAAATCGACGTTTCAACAAGGGCAGTTTTTAGACACTTCGTTGGCCATCAATACCTCTCCCAAATTTAATATTGCTGTTTCTTTTCGTGGCTTCCGTTCTATGGGAAAATACTTATCTGCATTAAGTCGCTCCCGACAGTTTCGACTGAGTACACAGTATCAAACTTACAATCAAAGATACCGTTTGCGCATGCACCAAACCACACAATCTTTGGAAAATCAAGTAAATGGGGGATTGACCAATGACTCCGTTTATTTTTTTGAAAATGCCCCAAATTATATTGAGGCAGATAATGAGGGAAATCCTGTTCTAGACGAAAACGGAAATGAACAAATTGTTTTTTTCGATGGGTTTTTGGATCGAAATCGCTTAGGAACTCAAATTCAAGCGGACAACGTCTTGGAAGGAAAACGGTACTTTATGGAACATCGCTACCAAATGTTACCCGTTGCCAAAGATACGACCGTCTATAAAATAGCGGTAGGCTATTCTGCTAGCTTGGAAAATAAAAAGTACAAGTTCAACCAGAATCGTCCAGGACCCTATTTTTTTGA
>ERZ802830.4965-NODE-4965-length-10402-cov-12.8905_pt1 | contig 10402 bp, 3 predicted proteins | sample MGYA00345654_ERZ802830 | MGnify/ENA primary metagenome ERZ802830 (study PRJEB30503, sample SAMEA104212375) | marine metagenome | biome: Westerlies Biome; feature: [SRF] surface water layer (ENVO:00010504) within the epipelagic zone...; material: water...
TGGACAAGAACTTGCAGGGAAAAAATTACCTGAAGTTGAATTCCAAAAACGAACTTGAGATCCTTGATTAATATAACCAGTAGGATGTAAAGTTAATGGAGATAAATTATTATAAATTGGACCTGCTTGAGTCATTATATCACCCGTAGAACCTGGAGCATAAAATGTAAAACCTCCACCAACAGCACAAGCAGCATAAGCTGATGTTGTTGCAAAACCTCCTGTTGTTGACCAATAATCAGGTCCGGATTCAGCATTTCTAGCAAACCATCTAGCATTATTGATAACAGAAGAATAATTATAATAAAGATTATAATCACTACTTGTTGTAACTAAAGATCCTCCTGATTTTGCAGTATACCAACCAGTCCAACTATAACCTGATGAAGGTGTAGCTCTTATTCTAAAATATTGTGCCGTATCAGATTGAGCAATATTAGTATGACCAATTTTACCTGTATCACCTGAACCAGAGTTTACACTAGTTGTTCCTATACCTGTTATTGCACCAAAACCTGGAGCTGTCCAACCAGTAGCTCCTGGATTATCAATTCTAATGGTATTATTAGTTGTATTAATAAATTGCATGTAAAAAGCGTAACCATTATTTTTATAGTAAGAATTAATACTATAATTGTACCCTACTGATCCTGAACCACCTTTTTGTCCTGCATCTGTATTATTTGATCCAACAACATATGGCCAAATTTTATAGTTTAAAAATCTACATAAACTTAAATTAGAAGGAACTCCTGCAGTACCATAATAATTTATAACTTGATTAGTTTGTAAACCTCTCCAACATGAAGAATACATATCACTTGCAAAACTAATATTTGTTGTTCCTATTGAATTTCTTCCCATAATCTTATTTTAAAACATACATATTGATAAAGGAGTACTCCACCCAGAACTACCATTCCAAAATCTAACTGCAGAGCCATTTGAAATATAAGTTGATGATGACCAATTTGAACTTAAACTAGAAAATCTTGAGACAGTAGGTGATTGCATTATTGTGTAAGCATCATTGTAATATAAATTTATTGAATTACTGTAAAAACAAGCTCTAAATGATGGAGTACCATAACCAACATATGCTGATTCTGAACTAGTACCAGCTTGTGTATAAGTATACCAAACTGATCTATCTTTTATTGAGGAATAGGTGTGGTAAGCATTATAATTTGATGAAGTTGTTATTGATGAACCACCTCCGTTTGGTGAAGTTCTCCAACCATTAAATTGACCTGCAGCTGTTACATTAAATCTAATATTAATAAAAGAATAATTAGCACTTACAAATTGATTATTTGAATTTGTACTACCTCCATTTGTTGCTGTTGAAGTTACTAATGTAGAACCTCTATAAACTTGAATAGTTCCATAAGCAGGAGAATCATTAGTTAATTTAATACCATAACTATATCCCTTATTATAAACATAAGTACCAAAATTTGAATTAGTAGAACCACTATTACCAAAATATAAAAAAGGATCAACACTTGATCTAATATAATCAGACTGTGAGAAATTATAAGGACTTACACCTGCCTGAGCACGATAACAAGAGTTATAAAGTGTATCTCTTATCTTTAAATTAGTTGTTCCCCAAGTTGCTCGTCCCATTTATATAAAATCTTTTACGTTCTCAGAACCAAATTCTTTATTATAAATATTCTTAACTTTGGAATATGCAAAATCTATTAAATTATCTTTTTTAAAATCGTGATCAAATGTTTTAGTTTTTTCAACAATTATACTACTTGAAACTGGAACTTTAACTTTTTTAGTACTAAAAGTTTTAATTTCATTTCCATCATCATCATAGTCAATTACTTCTTCTTCAATTACTTTCCAATCTTCACTATATTCCCAAACCTCAACAGGTGAGGGAGCAGATGCAGTTAAAGCAATTGATATAATTCTTGGAATTGAAATAATACCTTCTTCAGTATTAAATTCATAAGGTAAAGTTGCATGTGCATTATTATCAACAACATCATCCCAATAGGGAGGAAGAGCTTCATCAGCACCTTGTTTATCAACATAATGCCCCATAATAAGATCTAATGCACCAACACTTTTATGAAATTGGTAAGCTTCAATACGTGCATAAAATCCTTCTAGATCTAAACCACCTGGAAAATTAATTTTTTTGTTTATTATTAGGCCCATAACTTTTCATTTTATTTTTTGTCAATATATTCTTTTAATTCTTTAATTGCTTGAATTAATACTGCAATTAATCTATCATATTTAACAGCTTTATATCCATTTACTCTTGTTTCAACAATTTCTGGGAATATTTCTTCAACTTCTTGTGCAATTACTCCAATATCAGCACCTTCATTTTCATGAATTCCTGGTTTAGCAATCCAATCAAAATGAATACCACTTAATGCCATTATTTTATCTAAAGCATTTTCGATTAATTTTCTATTATCTTTTAATCTAATATCTGAAGAATAGTATGCTGTAACATCATTTGTAGCTCTAATAGTACCTGTAGTTCCACTAGCTGAAACACCAACACCTAAACTATTAATTTGAGTATCTGAACCTGTACTAACACCTGGTCCTGTTGGTCCTACATTACCTTGAGGTCCAACGTTACCTTGTGGTCCTTGATTACCTTGTGCACCAATAGATCCTTTTGGTCCAGTTGGTCCTACGTTACCTTGAGCACCTATTGCACCTTTATTACCTTGGGCACCTATGTTACCTTGTGCACCAATATTACCTTGAGCACCTATGTTACCTTGTGCACCAATAGCTCCCTTAGGACCTGTTGGTCCTACGTTACCAATTCCACCTTGTCCACCTGTAGCACCTTTTTGTCCTTTATTACCTTGAGAACCAATATTACCTTGAGGCCCAACGTTACCTTGTCCACCTTGAGCACCAATTGCACCTTTTGGTCCTGTTGGTCCTACGTTACCTTGTGGTCCTACGTTACCTTGAGCACCTGTAGCTCCTTTAGGACCAGTTGGTCCTACGTTACCTTGTGCACCAATAGCTCCCTTAGGACCTGTTGGTCCTACATTACCCTGAGCACCAGTTGCACCTTTAGCACCTTGTGCACCTATGTTACCTTGAGGTCCAGTTGCACCAATTGCCCCTTTAGGTCCAGTTGGTCCTACGTTACCTTGAGCACCTATTGCACCTTTTGGTCCTGTTGATCCTACGTTACCTTGTGGACCTGTTGATCCTCCAGCACCTTTTTGTCCTTTAGGTCCAGTTGCTCCAATATTTCCTTGAGGTCCTACATTACCTTGTCCACCTTGAGCACCAATTGCACCTTTAGGTCCTACATTACCTTGAGGTCCAACATTACCTTGTGCACCTATTGCACCCTTAGGTCCAGTAGCTCCTATGTTACCTTGTGCTCCGATTGAACCTTTTGGTCCTGTTGCACCTATATTACCTTGTGCTCCAATTGCACCTTTTGGTCCTGTACTACCTACATTACCCTGGGCACCAATTGAACCTTTATTTCCTTGTGGTCCAGTTGTACCTTGAATACCTTGGGCTCCAACATTACCTTGTGGTCCTGTTGCTCCAATTGCACCCTTATCTCCTTGAGGTCCTGTTGGTCCTACAGGTCCTGTTGTACCTTGAATACCTTGAGCACCTGTATTACCTTGTGGTCCTGTTGAACCTACTTCTCCTTTTTGTCCTTTTGGTCCTGTTGGTCCTATAGGTCCTGTTGTACCTTGTATACCTTGAGCACCTGTAGCACCTTTATTACCTTGAGGTCCTGTTGTACCTTGAGTACCAGTAGTACCCTGAGTACCAGTAGTACCTTGAATTCCTTGAGCACCAGTAGCTCCTTTTTGTCCTGTTGTACCTTGAATACCTTGTGCTCCTGTATCACCTTTATCACCTGTACTAACAAATGAACAAATTATATCCTCTGAATTTGAGAATGGTGATGTAGTAGATCCAGCTTCATTAGTTAAATTTAATGTCCACCAATCTCCATTATCTGTAAGATCTGAAATTGCGAATGTTAAGAATTGAGTAGCATCTGTTCTATTAGAAATTCTAATGTGACCCTTAACAGCTGATGTTACACTATCAATAGTATTTAAAGTTGATTGTATATCATTTCCATCATCATCAGTAGCATCTATATATCCTGCAGTAGCACTATTTTGTGTAGAATTATTTAATCTTATTTTACCTGTACCTGGGTCAGCAGCTGATGTACTTGTATCAAATGTATAATCGAATGAATTACCTCCAAAGTTACCATCTGTACCTTGTATACCCTGAGTACCTTGAGTACCCTGTATACCTTGTGTACCTGTTGTTCCTTGAGAACCTGTTGCTCCTTTTTGTCCTTTACTACCTGTTGTACCTTGTATTCCTTGAGTTCCTTGGATACCTTGTGTTCCTTGGATTCCTTGAACTCCAATAGCACCTTTTTGTCCTTTTGAACCAGTTGTACCTTGTATACCTTGTATACCTTGTGTACCTGTTGTTCCTTGTATACCTTGTGTACCTTGAGGACCTGTTGTACCCTGAATACCTTGTACACCTATTTCACCTTTTTGTCCTTTTGTACCTGTAGTACCTTGAGTACCTGTAGTACCTTGAGCTCCAGTTATACCTTGTATTCCTTGAACACCCTGAGCACCAGTTGTTCCTTGAGCACCTGTATTACCAGTTGTACCTTGAATACCTTGTGTACCAGTTGCTCCTTGAGTACCAAGTGCACCTTTTTGTCCTTTACTACCTGTTGTACCTTGGATACCTTGTGTTCCTTGAGTACCAGTTTCACCTTGTGTTCCAGTTTCACCTTGAGCACCAGTAGCTCCTTTTTGTCCTGTTGTACCTTGAGCTCCTGTTATACCTTGTATACCTTGAATTCCTTGAGTACCTTGTGTTCCTTGAGTCCCCTGAATACCCTGAGCACCAGTATCACCAGTAGTACCTTGAATTCCTTGAGCACCAGTTGTTCCTTGAGTACCTGTATCTCCCGTTGTTCCTTGAGCACCTGTATCTCCTTTTTGTCCTTTTTGTCCTTTTGTTCCAGTAATACCCTGAATACCTTGTGTACCTTGTGTACCTTGAGCACCTGTAGTGCCTTGAGTACCTTGTATACCTTGAGTTCCTTGTGTTCCTTGAGCACCAGTTATACCTTGTATTCCTTGAATACCTTGTACACCCTGAGCACCTGTTTCACCTTGAGTACCTTGAATACCTTGTGCACCTGTATCACCTTTTTGTCCTTTTTGTCCAGTTTCTCCTTGAGCACCAGTAGCACCTTTTTGTCCTTTCTGTCCAGTAGCACCTTGTGTTCCTTGTATACCTTGAGCACCAGTTATACCTTGTATTCCTTGAATACCTTGTACACCTTGAGCACCAGTAGTACCTTGTGTTCCTTGAGCACCTGTATCTCCTTTTTGTCCTTTAGGTCCAGTTTCACCTTGAGTACCTACTGCACCTTTTTGTCCTTTTGAACCAGTTGTACCTTGAATACCTTGAGTTCCTTGAGTACCTTGAGTACCTTGGATACCTTGTACACCTTGAGCACCTTTTGTACCAGTTGTACCTTGAATACCTTGAATACCTTGTGCACCAACACTACCTTCAGCACCTTGAACACCTAAAGGTCCTGTATTACCTTGTATACCTTGAGTACCTTGTGGACCTGTAATACCTTGGATACCTTGTAATCCAATATTACCCATAATACCTTGGATACCTTGAGTACCTTGTGTACCAGTTGTTCCTTGAGTACCAGTAGCTCCTTGAGCTCCTTTTTGTCCTGTTGTTCCTTGAGCACCTGTATCTCCTTTATCACCAACAGCAACAAAAGAAACAATAATATCTTCTGAATTTGAGAATGGTGAAGCAGCTGAACTAGCTTCTGCTGTTAAATCTAATGTCCACCAACCAGTATTATCAGTTAGGTCACTAATAGCAAATGTTATAAATTGTGTTGCATCAGTTCTATTTGATATTCTTATATGTCCTTTAACTGCTGAGGTAACAGAATCTATTGTTTGTAAAGTTGAAGCAATACTATTACCATCATCATCAGTTACATCAATATAACCAGCAGTTGATGAATTTTGTGTAGCATTATTTAATCTTATTTTTCCAGTTCCAGGATCAGCGGCAGAAGTACTAGTATCAAAAGTATAGTCAAATGAATTACCTCCAAAATTACCATCAACACCTTGTAAACCTTGTGTTCCTTGCGTGCCTTGAGTACCTTGTATACCCTGAGTACCTTGTGTTCCTTGTGTTCCTTGAATACCTTGAATACCCTGTGTTCCTTGAATACCTTGAGCACCTAAAGTACCTTGAATACCTTGAGCTCCAGTTGTTCCTTGGGTACCAAATGTACCTTGAATACCTTGAGCACCAGTATTTCCTTGAGCTCCAGTAGCCCCTTGAGTTCCTTTTTGTCCTTTTTCTCCTTTACTACCAGTTATACCTTGTATACCTTGGATACCTTGAACACCTTGAGCACCTGTAGTACCTTGAGTACCAGTTTCACCTTGTGTTCCTGTTGTTCCTTGAGTACCAGTATCTCCAGTTTCACCTTGAGCACCAATTTCTCCTTTTTGTCCTTTTGTACCTGTAGTACCTTGAATACCTTGAACACCCTGTGCACCCGTAGTACCTTGAATACCTTGTGTACCTTGAATACCTTGTGTTCCTGTTTCACCTTGAATACCTTGTGCACCAGTAGTACCTTGTGTTCCTTGTGTTCCTTGTGTTCCAGTTTCACCTTGGGCTCCAGTTATACCTTGAATTCCTTGCGTACCTTGAATACCTTGATTACCTGTTGTTCCTTGTGTTCCTTGAGCTCCTGTTTCTCCTTGAGTTCCTGTAGTACCTTGTACACCTTGAATACCTTGTATACCTTGTGTTCCTTGTACACCCTGTGTACCCTGAATCCCTTGTGTACCTTGTGTACCTTGTGAACCAGTTATACCTTGAATGCCTTGAGTACCTTGTGTACCTTGTGTTCCTTGGGCTCCAGTAATACCTTGAATACCTTGAATACCCTGAACTCCTACTTCACCTTTTTGTCCTTTACTACCTGTTGTACCTTGAATACCTTGAACACCTTGTGCACCTGTTTCTCCTTGAGTACCTGTAGCTCCTTGAGCTCCAGTAATACCCTGAATACCTTGTGTACCTTGTGTTCCCTGAGTACCTTGACTTCCAGTTGTTCCTTGAATCCCTTGTACTCCTTGTGTTCCTTGAGTACCCTGTGTTCCTTGAATACCTTGAGTACCTTGAGCACCATCTGATAAAGTTTCAATATCAAGTTGACCACCCATATTTGGATGATTCTGGCAATAATAATATAATGTATTTGGCGCGTTTTGTGGTACTTTAAATGTTGAAATTAAAGTTGAACCAGCTGACCCGCCATTTGTACTCCAACCGTTTGTATATTGAGAACCACCGTTATTTGTACCATCATCTGTTGTTGATATTGCTATAGGGTGAGTTCCATTTGTTGAATCTGTTTGATCAAAGGTATAAGTAAATCCTCTTAATAATTCTAATGTTGGTTGTTGAGCACCATCTATATAAAAATCTCCACCTGATACAGTTACAGCATATGCATCTGTTACAGGTTCACTACCTGTTATACCTTGTACACCTTGTGTACCTTGAATTCCTTGTGTTCCTTGTGTACCTTGTGTTCCTTGTGATCCAGTAATACCTTGTATTCCTTGAGTTCCTTGAGTTCCTTGGGTCCCTTGAGTACCCTGTGAACCTGTTATACCTTGAATTCCCTGAGTTCCCTGAATACCCTGAATACCTTGTATTCCTTGAGTACCTTGAGCACCTACTTCACCTTTTTGTCCTTTTGTACCAGTAATACCTTGTGTTCCTTGGTTACCTGTTGTACCCTGAGCACCTGTTGAACCTATAGTACCTTGAATACCTTGTGTTCCTTGAGTACCTTGTATACCTTGAACACCTTGTGTTCCCTGAGTACCTTGTGTTCCAGTTATACCTTGAATTCCCTGTGTTCCTTGTGTTCCTTGAGTTCCTTGTGTACCAATTGATCCTTGTACACCTCCGCTACCTTGAATACCTTGAGTACCTTGTATTCCTTGAATACCTTGAGTACCCTGTATACCTTGAATACCTTGTGCTCCTGTATCACCTTTATCCCCAACAGAAACAAATGAACAAATAATATCTTCAGCATTTGAGAATGGAGCAGCTGCTGAACTTGCTTCGTTTGTTATATTTAAAGTCCACCAAGCACCATTATCTGTTAAATCTGAAATAGCAAAAGTTAAGAATTGAGAAGCATCTGTTCTATTTGCAATTCTAATATGTCCTTTAACAGCTGAAGTAACTGAATCTAATGTTTGAAGAGTTGATTCAATACTTGATCCTCCAGCATCATTTTGTGATATATAAGCTGCTGTTGCAGTATTTTGAGTTGCGCTATTTAAAGCAATATCTCCTGAACCTGGATCAGCTGCTGTAGTTGATGTATCAAATGCGTAATTAAATGAATTACCACCAAAATTACCATCTGTACCTTGTACACCTTGAGCACCTTGAATACCTTGAATACCTTGTGTTCCAGTTTCACCCTGAGTTCCTGTACTACCTGTAGTACCTTGAGTACCTTGTATACCTTGAGCACCTGTTGCACCTTTTGTACCAGTAGTACCTTGTGCACCAGTTATACCTTGTATACCTTGTGTTCCTACTTCACCTTTTTGTCCTTTTGTACCATCTGTACCTTGAGTACCAGTTTCACCTTGTGTTCCAGTTGTACCTTGAGTACCTGTTTCACCTTGAGTTCCCTGAATACCTTGAGCACCTGTAGTACCTTGAGGCCCTAATTCACCTTTTTGTCCTTTTACACCATCAGTTGATGAACCAGAAATACCTTGTATACCTTGAATACCTTGTGTACCTGTATTACCCTGAATACCTTGTGTACCTGTAGTTCCTTGTGTTCCTGCACCTGTAATACCTTGTATACCTTGAACACCTTGATTTCCTGTTTCACCTTGTGTTCCTGTTTCACCTTGAGTACCTGTAGTACCTTGTGTACCTGTTATACCTTGAATACCTTGAGCACCAGTTGTACCTTGAGCTCCTTTATCACCTGTAGTACCTTGAATACCTTGTGTACCTTGTATTCCCTGAGTTCCTTGAGTACCCTGTGTTCCTTGTGATCCAGTAATACCTTGAATTCCTTGAATTCCTTGAATACCCTGAATACCTTGGGTTCCCTGAATACCTTGAGTACCAGTTTCACCTTGTGTTCCTGTTTCACCTTGTGCTCCAGTTGTGCCTTGAGCACCAGTAGCACCTTTTGTTCCAGTTGTACCTTGAGCACCCGTTATACCTTGAGCACCTACATTACCAGTAATACCTTGTATACCTTGTATACCTTGAACTCCTTGAGTTCCTTGAGTACCTTGAGTACCTGTTGTTCCTTGAATTCCTTGAATACCTTGTGTTCCGGTTTCACCTTGAGCTCCTACTTCACCTTTTTGTCCTTTTGTACCTGTTATACCTTGAGTACCTTGGATACCTTGTGTTCCTTGAGTACCAGTTTCACCTTGTGTTCCGGTTTCACCTTGTGTTCCAGTTGTACCTTGAGTACCTGTTATACCTTGTATTCCTTGAATTCCTTGTACACCTTGTATACCTTGTGTTCCTTGTATGCCCTGAGTACCTTGTGTTCCTGTTTCACCTTGAGTACCTATAGCACCTTTTTGTCCTTTTGTACCTTTTGTTCCTGTTGCACCTTGTGTTCCTTGAGTTCCTTGAGCTCCTTTTTCTCCCTTTGTACCTGTATCACCTTGTGTACCAGTAGTACCTTGAGTACCAACAGTTCCTTGGATACCTTGTGTTCCTTGAGCACCAGTTTCACCTTGTGTACCAACTGTTCCTTGAATACCTTGAGTACCTTGTGTACCAGTTGTTCCCTGAGTACCTTGTGTACCTATAATACCTTGAATACCTTGAATACCTTGTGCACCAGTTGTTCCTTGAATACCTTGAGAGCCTTGAACACCACTTTCACCTTGTGTACCAGTAGTACCAGTAGCTCCTTGAGCACCTTTTTGTCCTTTTGCTCCTATAGTTCCTTGAGCTCCTTGAGCACCTTGAGAACCAACACCAGCTCCAAAAGTTAAATTACCTGAACCATCTGTTTTAATGAATTGATCGGTTGAACCATCCGAGGTTGGATAGATAAGTCCACTAGCGGTGAGTGCTGTGGATACATTTAATTTATTTAATTCTGCGTTAGAACCACTAACGACAACTTTTTTCCAATTGGGCATATATCTAAATTAATTATGGTTGGTAACTCAAAATGAGCCCACTTCCGTTAGGCCTATAATTTATTCTTTATTATAAATATATAAAATATATTTAAATG
>ERZ802830.4966-NODE-4966-length-10402-cov-5.4036_pt1 | contig 10402 bp, 9 predicted proteins | sample MGYA00345654_ERZ802830 | MGnify/ENA primary metagenome ERZ802830 (study PRJEB30503, sample SAMEA104212375) | marine metagenome | biome: Westerlies Biome; feature: [SRF] surface water layer (ENVO:00010504) within the epipelagic zone...; material: water...
ACGAATCATTCCCGGCCCAGGGTTCACCCCATCGATGAAAAATTCTTGGGTTCGTGTGTCGGCATAATTGAACAGCAACTCGCACACCGATGCCTCACCATCGCGACCAGCACGACCGGCTTCTTGGTAATAGGCCTCAACGCTTCCCGGAATTTCAAAGTGAACGACAAAGCGGACATCGGAGCGATCGATTCCCATCCCAAAAGCATTAGTCGCCACCGCAATATCAGCCTCACGGGAAATAAAGGCATTTTGAGTATCCTCGCGCTCTTGATCACTCATCCCACCATGATAGGCGATGCATTTTAAACCCCAGGAGTGAATCGTCTCTGCCACCTCCTCGACCTTCTTGCGAGTCGCGCAATAGACGATGCCCGTTTTATTTTCCGCGAGCACTTTTTTAAGCCGTCCATATTTTTGAGCCACTTTCTCAACCGGAGTAATCGTAAAGCTTAGATTCGGGCGTTCAAATCCGCTGATGCTTTCGAACGGTTCGCGGAGATTAAGAACGCCTCGGATATCTTCGCGAACAATGGGAGTGGCAGTGGCAGTGAGCGCGACACATTGCGGGCGGCCCATGTCCTCAAGCGCTTTACCCAGCCTCATATAGTCTGGCCGAAAATCGTGGCCCCACTGGCTGAGACAATGGGCTTCATCAATTGCCACCATTTCGATCTTCACGTCGCTTAGGGCACCCATAAATGAGCTCGCACGGAATCGCTCCGGAGCAATGTAGACCAGTCGATAGGCCCCATTTTTCATGCCCTCGAGCCGCTCCTTCTGTTCGTTCCAAGTGAGAGTAGAATTGATCAAAGTGACCGCTACTCCTCGCTCCTCAAGCGCATCGACCTGATCCTTCATCAAGGCAATGAGTGGACTCACCACCAAGGTAACCCCTCCGCGACACAGCGCAGGAAGCTGGTAGCAAAGAGACTTACCACCACCAGTCGGCATCACCACTGATCCGTCACGCCCCGAGAGAATCTGCTCAATCACGCCCTCCTGACCGTCCAGAAAGTCTTCAAAACCGAAGATTTCCTGGAGCTTCTCGCGAGCTCGATCAATAGCGGACATTAAGGGAATTCAAATGAACAGCACTAAAAGTGCAAGAAAATCAAGAGAGTTGCACGGAATAAGGTTCTGACTACGTTCTTTTACCGTAAGAATTATGAAAACCGCGCTCACTATCGCATCCGCCATTCTCGTTTCTAGCTTATCTTCCTTCGCAGGAGGAGAGGGCTGGATGCACGACATCGAAGCCGCTAAAAAGAAGGCTGCCGCTGAAAACAAAGATCTCTTCATCGATTTCACCGGCTCGGACTGGTGCAGTTGGTGCATCAAACTGAACGAAGAAGTCTTCCAACACGACCCTTTCAAGAAAGGAATCGCTGATGACTTCATCCTCGTCGAACTCGATTACCCTCGGGACAAATCCAAGCTCTCCAAAGAAACCATCGCGCAAAACGAGATGCTCCGCGAAAAGTATCAAATCCAAGGATACCCGACCATCTTACTCACCGACGCAGACGGACGACCCTACGCGAAGACCGGCTACCAAAAGGGAGGCCCGGAATCTTACGTAAAGCACCTTGGAGAACTCCAAAAAAGCAGAGAAGCACGAGACGTCGCATTCAAAAAGGCCATGACCCTCGATGGTGTCGAAAAAGCAATGGGGCTCTATGCTGGACTTAAGGAAGTGCCCGAAGATTACCAGAGACTTTATTCCAAAGTGATTGAGGACATTATTGAGAACGACCCCGAGGACAAGACCGGCCTTAAAGCAGCTAAAGCAACCCGCGATGCAAAGATCGAACTGGAGAAGCAACTTCAAACCGCAATGAGCGGCGGAGACAGCGCAAAGGCAATCACCCTAATCGATACTTACGTCACCGAACAGAAACTCGACGGAGAAGCCAAGCAAGAGGCTCTTACCTACAAACTGAACATCCTCTTCGGAAACAAAGATTTTGAGGCACTTGAAAAAGCAGTCGATGAAGTCATTGCGGTCGATCCCGAGTCTAAGATGGGCAAGCAAATGGCCAGCTTCAAGAACACTCGCCTCAAGCAACTTAAAGCTCAGGCTGAAAAGAAATAAGACGCAGTTCTTAAATCATTTTAAAAAGCGCGTGCGGCCTATGCCTCACGCGCTTTTTTGTTACTCGCTCGTCTCGTAAACAAAGCAAAAGAATTTCGCCTTTAGAAGTTCCGGTATTTCGTATGAGAGTAACCCATTCTCGTCAGCTTCAATTTCAACCCCATAGTCCCAGATCTTAAGATCAACCGATGACTTCAAACGATAAGTGACGCGAGGAACACCTTTCGCCTCCATAGTCATGGCTTCATTTCCCAGAGAAATCCGGACTTCGGCGGGAAGAACCACGTAAGCCAATTCATGATTCTCGTCGAAGGGCGATGACCACTTTTCATCACGATAAAGATTTGAACCAGTCAATGTCCCCAGGAAATCGACGAGGGCCCCTTTTTGATTCTCGGATAGATTCAATCGCTGAGCTTGAGTTGGGGCACCACCGGGACGCGGAGGAGGACCGGCCAAGCGGCGGTCCAGACCCTGAGTGATCGCGGGAATCGCGTTGTAATGATTCACGACATCCAGAAGAGTCGCCATCGAACCATCATGCATGAATGGACCATGCGGGCTTCCGTTACGATCCACTAAGTCCCGCAAACTCGGCGAGCGACGATTTGTCAGATCCTGACCTCCACCGATAGATCCAGTGACTCCGTTGTGCCCCGAATTTGGATCGATATCGAAAGTCGGGGGTTGATGACAGGCCGCACATCCGGCGCCACCACCAGGCCCCGGAGGGGCCATGAAAATTCTCTCCCCCACATTCTCCTGTGCCGTGAAGTTGGTGAAATCAACATTAGGATTCGGCGTAGAAGCAAAGCCCCGATCGTATTTGCTATCGAAAGACTGGATACTTCGAACAAACTGAGCGAGGGCTCGCTGCATGCGAGCTTCGGTCACGCCCTCGCTTCCAAAAACTGCCGTGAACAGGACCTGATAAAGTTCAATTTGAGAGACCCGATCCACCAAGGCGGATAGGTCAGGATCGCCATCGGCCCCACTGAATCCCATTTCGATATGATCCTGAATCGGCTGGGTGGTTTGCTCCTCTAAACTTGGAGCACGCTCATCCCAGAAGAAGCGGTCCTCATTGGCGAAACGGGCATTAACAAGGCGCATCGAATGACGCCCCGTTGTCCCCGCTACTCCCACGCTCGCAATTGCCGAATCACCAAAGGCCTCCTCCTGCTTGTGGCAGGACGCACAAGAAACCATTGAGTTCTTCGAGAGTCTCTTGTCATAGAACAACACCCTACCAAGCGTTGCCCCGATATCAGTGATGGGGTTATTCCGGGGAGTGTTATCCCGATTAATGTAATCGGGAACCTCTTGATCCGAGTAGGAATGTAATTTTGTTAAATCAAGAATCGCTTCCTGTGCAGAAAGAGAAACAGAAGCCGCCAATCCGAGTGTGATGATCTTCTTCATTCTTCAGAGTTGCAGAACGAAGATGAATGGAAGGTGAATACCCTGCTTGCATGATTACTTCTTTCTTGGCGCAATCTTTAACAAGAAAAAATAAAGGGTATAAGCGATCACCTGAAGCGTGCCGAGATAGAACGGCCATGGGCCCATGTGATCAAATAATGAGCCCCCCGTAGGCTTGTGATTTAGGAAACCATAGTTCGCTCCAATGAGCCAATTAATGAATATCACGACAACCATGTATCCAAGGCTCCAAAAAACCGAACGTTTCATCGCTCCTTGCGCTGGCACGATTCCCAAACCCCAAACTAAGAAGATTGCCGCAACCGGACCTCCACCATGTTGGAGGAAAAAAATATAGAATTCCAACTCTCCATGATCGAACCAAAGACCAGGCATGATGAGCCCCTGCAAAGTTCCAGCGATCGCCCACAAGTAACCTATTTCGGCGAGCCGTTGGTTTTTGGTAAAAAGCGCAAAGGCCAAAAAAATTGCGACCACGTCACAAAGATAAAAAGGCAGTGATTCATTAATGGCCATGTCGCGCCCGTGCTCTTCGACTCCGTAACGGACAAGAATGAGGATGGGGTCCAATGCGACCGAAATGAGAAGTAAGGCTCCCAACACATAGCGAATGATTTTGAGGTTTCTTTCGTCCGGGCCACTTCGAGCATAAGCGGTCAATACCACCGCAATTATCACAGTCGTTAGCATCGCAAGATTATGCGGCAAAGCGAAAGCCTGAAAGGAACCATCCATTAACAGATCCATGATGAGAAAGATGTAAACACAATCGTGCCAAATGAAACGATCGAATCTCGATGGTTTTATTAAGGAAAGCGATTTCCCCGCCTCCATCATAAGATGTGGATCCACCTGGGCTAAACCTCACCCCAGAGATAAAAGCACTTTTAATCAACAAGCTACAGATGATAGGCTACGTTCGTAAATGAAGTGCAAGCAGGTTTCGCGACTCCTAATCGGAGCACTACTGGCATCGCTAGCATCATGCACCTCCCTGCCCTCTCTCAATGGACAAGCAACGGCATCAGACAATCCGGATACAAAAAACTATCGAAACCACCCTGTCCTTAAGACCTATTTCGGCATCGCGTCATGGTACAGTATTAAAACCAACCGCGGTCGCACTACGGCAAGCGGCCGGCGCCTCTCCAACGGGGCCTACACCGCGGCTCATAAAACACTTCCCTTTGGCACTAAAGTCAGGGTGACCTGTCTCTTCAATGGCAAATCGGAAATCCTGGTCATTACGGATCGAGGTCCCTACCGGAAGAGTCGCATCATAGACGTCACGATTGGAAGTGCTCAACGCCTCGGGTTTTACTCACGAGGGATCACCAAAGTGAAAGTTGAAGTCCTTGAATGGGGAAACTGGCGCTACAAAAAGATGTAATGTCTCCCTTTCAATTCCAATCTACATTCCAGCGAGATGCGCGGACTGAGTGACCAGCTTTCGCATAATAGATTTTTATGGTCTCATTCCTTTTCTTCTTCACGATCAGCTCCCTCCTCTAGAAACTCGCCGAGCTGGCCTTCAAGACTATTAGGAACGATGGCGACCAAAATGACATCGTTCCCCTCATATTCGGTCTCAAGGACTTTCCCTTCACGATAGATAAGACCAGAGACATCTCCACGGGCTTGGGGGATGCGGTAGGTCAACTTCTTGACTCGATCCGCAAGCAGGCCCGCGAATCTGGCGATGAGATCTTCGAGCCCTTGGCCGGTAACGGCCGAGGTTTCAAAAGCACCAGGAAAATCCGCGCGGAGACCAGTCAAAATCGCAGGATCTGAGACCCGGTCCACCTTGTTCAAAACAATAATGACACGTTTTTCATCAGCGCCTAATTCGCCGAGCACCTTCCGCGTGGTGTGATAATGATCTACGATTTCATGTGACGAGGCATCAAGCACATGAATCAGAAAATCCGCAAGAATCGCCTCCTCAAGAGTCGCCTTGAATGATTCGACCAAGCGGTGGGGGAGATTGCGAACGAAACCCACTGTGTCGCTCAAAAGGAGGTCTTGTCCATTTTCCAATTCGATTCGCCGAGTCGTGGGGTCAAGAGTCGCAAAAAGCATATCTGCCTCCATGACATCCGCTCCAGCAAGCTTGTTGAGCAGGGTCGATTTCCCGGCGTTGGTATAACCCACGATAGCTGCCGTGGCGACATTGTTGGTTTGTCGTTCTTTTCGCTGGGTGGCTCGTTGTTTTCGCACCTCTTCGAGCTCCGCCTTGAGACGAGAAATTCGTTTGCGGGCCAAACGCCGATCAATCTCGATCTGCTGCTCACCCATTCCCCGAGAAGCACCACCCCCACCGGTCCCACCGCCACCTTCGCGGTCAAGGTGTCCCCACATGCGGGCCATACGCGGAAGAGCATATTGCATTCGCGCCAAATCGACCTGAAGCCGGGCTTCCTTGGTCCGCGCTCGCTTGGCAAAGATATCAAGAATGACCTCCTCCCGGTCGATCACCGTCATATCGGAAAGTTCTTCCCAGTTACGCTGCTGCATGGGCGAGATCTCATTGTCGAATACCATGCAGTCGCAGCCTCGAGCACGAGCCAATTCAACGAGCTCATCAGCCTTGCCCGTTCCACAGATAAACCGCTTGTTGGTATCGCGAACTCTTACCAACTCAATCCCCGTCACTCCGATCCCGAGCGTATCAACAAGTTCTACCAACTCGGTCAAGAGCAACTGCGTTTCCGCCTCCTCGGATTTATCAAAACAAAAGCCAATGAGCATGGCCTTCTCGACCATCTCCGGCTTTTCTCTTACTTCAAACATAGACAAAGGAAGGCAGCGAAACTCTAAAACCCTAGGCCAGGAAAATAAATCGCTAAGCTTTTAGCGCGTGGACCAGGTAAATTGCTAGAAATCAGGTCTGGAATATTGGCCATCAAAACGACGAGGGGTTCTTGCGTAGCAAAGTTCATTTTTTAATGGGAGATTTTTTTCCTGACTCGTCGACCTTAACGAAGGTCACACGAGTGGTGAAGATCGGGTTGTCATCTTGCGCCTGCTCATCTACCACCCTGACTTCGTAAGTTACCGAAGTCAGGCCAAGTTTCACCGACTCTGATTTGATTGTTAGGATTGTCCCCTCTTTGACACTGTGGCGAAAAACGACTTCATCCATCGCCATCGTCACAAAGCGCGACCCGGGGAACTCAAGGCTTGCCGCGATCCATGAATCTTCATCCACCCAAGCGAGGAGCCTGCCACCAAAAAGATGCCCGTATTGATTCAGGTCTTTTGGGCGGACGAGGCGATGAGTCTCCATCAGCCGATACTTACTTCAAGCGAATGAGGATTTTCTTATTTCGTGAACTGCTGTCCTCGGAGACGGTCTCGATTTCGGAATCATCCGCGAGAGCATTATGCACAAGACGACGATGGTAGGAATTCATGGGATTCATCCAAAGTTCCCGGCCGGTTTCGCGGACCTTGTCCGCTAGGTGGAGTGCTTTGTCGGCAACCCGCTGCTCTTGTTGAGCGCGATAACCGTCACAATCAACCCGATACCTGGGAGAATCCGGGTGAGCATTCCGAGTGATTCGGTTCACAAGATACTGGATATCATCCAAGCGGTCTCCATTCCTCCCAATCAAAAGCGCGGAATCATCCGAGACAATATTAAGAATCTCATTTCCGGGATCACCAGAGACTTCCACCTCAAATTCAAACCCAAGCTTTCCAAGCATGCTCGTCAGAGCTTCCTTCGCATCATCAATCGCGTCTGCCATAGAGCGTGATCTTAGGTCGGAGTTTCGCTGGGTCAACTCCGCGCATTCTCTTTTCCACCCTCTTTTTCTTCGTTTTTGATCTTTTCCAAAAAAAACCTCAGGAGACATCCCTCACAAGCAACGATTCCCTGATTTTACCCTGTAGTCCCGCTTAACCTTATCACCCTTTCCCCGAGGCACTGTCCAACAGGCCTTGTCCAAGCAACCATAGAGCTTTGCAACAAAAGACGGTCAAGCTAACCTCCTAGGGTGATGAGACTCGTTTTTCCTGCCGCCTATTTGATCCTAGCGTTTCTTGCAAACGCGGCGGTCAGATATGTCCCGGCAAACGACTCCGCCCCCCTCCTGCGTCGGGACCTCATCCCCATGGATGTTGATGCCATCCGGGACCTCGCCGACTACCTAGCTGTCTTGGCCGACGGGCCGATGCCGAAGTCGGCCATCGAGGTCCGGCATCGCGCCCAGCTCCTCACTTTAAGCAAAAGACTACTCCCGGGACACGAACGAGCACATTTAATTGAAACGTCTTATCTCAAGGGCGGCGAACGACGCCAACCAGAAGACTTTTTTGTCAAATCTGCCCGCAAGGGCCTCATCGAAACCGCCGATTGGCTTAGCCAGCTTCCAAAAGAATCCGAGGGGCAACTTCTTGGGCAACTTATTCTCGACGTCCTTGCACCGATCGCCAGCGACCATCCTGTCCTGAAAAACCACGATGCCCTTAATACCGAAAAACGCTGGAATAGCGTCATTGCTGAAATCTCAAAATTTGATCCACAAAAGCAACTCGCCGCAAACCAAGATCCCAAAATCAAACCCACTCAGAAACGCACCGCTTCAGATTATAAGGCGAAAGCAATCTTGGCCGAAATCCCCATGTTTTCGAACGGGATCAACGATGGCTCGCCGTCAAAACCCGGATTGGTCACGACCAGCCTTATTATTACGAAAGCTCCCAACCCGGATCCTGATGACAAAAACGCCCCCGAGTCTGGAGACCGAAATGGCACCTTAAAATTCCAGCCGCCGACCGATTTTAACGTCAATCCACTTCAATCCTCCTTGTTGAGCTTCTTCCGGAAAAACGCCAAAGCCCTTCCCAACGGCTACAACCTCAACATCAACACTAACAAGCGCCAGTATCTTGCCAAAAATAGAGAAAATATTGCCGCCAATATAGCCATGATGCTGGATGCAGCAGTCTCCGGACGCCCTCTGAGAAGAAATACCATTCTCTTTGCCAGACTCCAAGCCACCGGAAACCTTCAAAAACCAAATTACGCTTGGGAGCTGATTCAACGGCTCGAAGAACTCAGCCTTCCAATCGGAACCCGCCTTATTGTTGGAAAAGGCATGATTGAGGAAATGACAGGGATGCTCGTGCTTGATAAAGCTTCATTTTTCACCAAATACGAGGTTCTTGAGGCCTCCAATTTCGAAATGGCCCGCAAGCTATTTTACGAAGACGGGAAAATGCCCGAAGACTTAAAAACCGCGTCCAAAAGCTACCTCGAAGTCTGCGACAAGGCTCTCCAAGTCGCTCATCTCGGAAACTTTCTCAGCTTGTCCGCAGTCAAAGATCGACTCATCAAGGCCAGTCAACTTTCTCCAAATCACATTTCGGCAGCGATGTTGGCTCGACAATCGATCCGACGCCCAGCTTATTTCAGCCACTTTTTATTTACCCAGGAGCTGAACCGTCTGCTCGAACCCCTTGCCCAATTTGAATACGAGATTGACCAAACCTCAGAGCTCGCCGTCACAGAGGTCTACAAAAAAACCCGTGATCGTATTACCCCTCTTAAAAAACGCCTGCAGCGGAGAGATATCGAAATTCTCGATGATGCCCTGAATCTCATCAAAGATCTTAATTCGGTGGGACGCGGGGCATCCGCTATTCTAGACAATGAGGAAGAGACCCGTGCCCAAGATATGATCAAATTCCAGAAGAAGCTGGAGAGCTTTCGTGCCGGACTACGGGAAGGCTCTCAACCCACTCCCAAAGAAGATAAATAGGCCCGCCTCCTTGATCCGCTTTGGCTATTGAATAATATTAACTCCCCTTCTACAATTCCGACAGTAATGAAAATCCGCCTTGTCTCAATCTTCTTCATCTTCACCGGGGTGATTCTAGCCGAAAATTATCGCCCTCCGAACATGGAGAAAGAGCTCTTTAAGGTTAAAAAACTCGCAATTACCGAAATAGGAAAAACTTCCCTTTTCGCCGGGCTCCTCTCGGTTGCTCGTGATTTCGATGAGGAAGAAAATGAAGTGAACTTCGAACTCCGATCTAATTCCCTCGCAATTTCAGGTCGACTTGAACCGAAGTCAGAGAACTTCAAGGACGTCCACGATGACCTAAAACAGCGCAGCCGAACCGTGAAGCAAGATACAGCCAAATCTGATATTTACGGCAAACTCTACCGGGGCATTCGTGCCCTAATGCGCAAGGACGAAAACAAGGACAACCTCGCCTGCGCCTCCTATTGTATCGACATTGCACTACGATTTGAACCTGAGGGAAAATACCAAAAAAAGCTTGAGGACTATCAGGAAAAAACCGGGAAGGCCGACTGGAAAGACATGATGAAAAGTCCGGTCTTCAACAACCCGTGGGATCGCCAAAGTAACAACGTGTTTGAAGAGCGCCGCGAAACGATCCCTGGCGGAGACGCTGAGAAATTCGCGGCGAACCAACGCACCGTTTACGGCCTCTCCGTCCGCACCCTATCCAATGGACGTCACGCTGGAGCAGCCGCGTCACTGAGCGCAACTGCTCTCCGTGAAAAAGATATCGATGGAGTCGAATTCCATATCGACCAAAAGGTCGGAAACATGACTGGTAACTCTCTTGAAGAAATCATGAAACTTATGCGGGTTCGCCACGAAGAGGACGGCCGGATCCCCTCAGGCTACCGAGTTACCATCACCTTTGAAGATAAGGACACTTTACTAGACGGTCCTTCTGCCGGAACCGCGATGTCCATCATTGTCGACTCTCTCTTCACCGGCCGCGAGCTTGATGATAAGTTTGCCTGCACCGGTGCGATCACCGCCGATGGCAAGGTCACCCGCATCGGCGGAGTTGCCGGTAAGATCCGCGGCGCCACCAACA
>ERZ802830.4971-NODE-4971-length-10395-cov-16.4979_pt1 | contig 10395 bp, 27 predicted proteins | sample MGYA00345654_ERZ802830 | MGnify/ENA primary metagenome ERZ802830 (study PRJEB30503, sample SAMEA104212375) | marine metagenome | biome: Westerlies Biome; feature: [SRF] surface water layer (ENVO:00010504) within the epipelagic zone...; material: water...
GGGACTTTCCATATCTGACTCCGTATTCTTCGTCAAGGGCGAGTGCAAGGCAGTAAAGCCATTCGTAGTTGTCCAATGACTCCCTAACCCATATGCTACAAGGGTGATTGTGCATAGTAGGAAGGTAAGGAAAATCCCTTGGCTCGTTTTGTTTTTGTTCTTTAACTGTGTTCCATTCATCTGATTCTAATTTTCTTGGTATGTCGCCTACATACTTGTTAATCCAATGTGCTGTGCAAAGCATCTGTGCTGATTCCAGTATCATTTTAATAACATGGCGATCAACATGTGCTTCAGCACACTTGTCTATATCTTTGTCGAGTATAAAAATATTCATAATATATATTATACAAAATTTTGAGAGCCGTGTCAAGTATTATTTTTTGCTTCTTCTATAAAGTTGGGTTCTTTGAAAAAGATTCCGAGAGTGAATCTGTACTGGGGTGCTATGTGTGATGATGGTCTAATGGAGTGTGGAGTACTTCCATCAAAAAGAATTGCTCTATTTGGTTTGTATATTACTGTTTGTTCTGCTTCACTCATTGTTTCATTGTAAAATATGGTTTCCCCATAATATTCATTTCTCCAATCAGGGTTTATATAATATACTAAAACTTTGCAGTCACCATGCGTATGTGGGAATTGTATTGAGGAAGGAAAAGAAAGATTAATTGTGGCACTATCAAATACCAAACCATCTAGCGCTTTCATTAAAGAAGGATTGCATAGACTGGGTATAAATTTTGTATTTGCCCACTCTTGTTTTGTTAGTGTATGATGTAAACAAGGGTACTGTCTTGTTTCAAAAGTTGAAACATCTCCCCAACCTATCTGATAATCTGTAGAAGCTGAGAACATATACAGTCCTTCTCTTGTATCTTCTACTAATACATTATCAAATACTTCAATCATTTATTTTGGAAAACTCGGTATAACCACCAATGTTTTCCCCATCTATAAAAATTTGTGGAAATGTTCTTGCTGTAGGTACTTTTTCAAGTAATTCGTGAAGTTCAAAGTCAACACCTAGTTTATATACTACATACTTATTAGATGATTCTTGAACCATTTGTTGTGCTTGTCTTACTGCCATGTCGCAGTAAGGACAGTTATCTTTACTATAAATTTCTATATTCAATTAAATGCCACTCCTATCATTAGCATAGAAACACCCATGAAACCAAGCACTAATATCTGAACTACAGACATTACTGCTATTTGAGTCATTGGGTGTACTTTTTCTATGTCGTCCATTTTCACTTACTTACTATTAATTTTGTCTTTTGCTGTTCCAGCATACAAGCCGAACCAAGCTGCGCCTGCTCCTACTATAACTGAAATCAACCCTGATTGTTCTAACGATGGGTCTGGTAAATCCATAAACCACATTGTTGCATAATAAAGCAAGAAAATATATACTGATAAAAATGCTCTTGGAAATATTCTCCAAGCGTCTATCATATTTGATAACCATATCCATCTTTGATACGGATTATCTGGTTCTTTTTCATTTTCTAACTCTCTTATCTTCTCTTTTAACTCTCCGATTTCTGAGACCATTGCCATGAATTTGTTAAGGTCTATCTCAACTTCATTACGGCTCATATCGCCTGAGAATCTTTCTTGGTTGTCTGCCATATTTGGCTCCCTTTCTAAGTTTCCTTAGCCTGTGGTTATACTATCTTTTAACCACTTATACTCACCACTTTCCAAATCTATTGGGGCTACTAATGTAGCATGAACATGATTAGTATTTTGTTTAAATTGACCTTCATTGACTGCTTCTAATATCCAATCAGCTGGGTCATCTTTTGTTATATCTTGTGTAAATATAACTTCAACTTTATATCCTACCAGTTTTTCCATTTGTCTTTTCTTTTGTTTCCTTTCGTTACTAGCGTGCATGGTTTTAACCCATTCGTCGCTGCTTTTCTGCCATTGTTTTGAGTTCATTTATCTCCTTTATGAGTTCATCTACTCTTTTGTAGGAATCTTGTAGTTGTTTTTGTACTTCTTTTATATTTTGTTTTAGTACTATGACTTCATCAAGTTCCATCATATCTGTTTAATACCTAATACGAAGTTTTCTGCACAGTCTTCTGCCCAGCTCTCACTATGTGTTGGATAATATTCTGTTAGTCCTGGCTTATTGCCATTCTTCATGTGAACACCCCAACTATTATTTATTCTGTGTTTTACAACATGGGCAACTCTATCGCCCTCTATGTATGTAGAGTATACTTTATACTCGTTGTTTGTGTTTTGCATCTCTTTCCTTTAGTAGTGTGAAGGCTTCAGTTATATACTCATCAATAGTCATACCTCTTTCGGTTGCTTGTTGATTCATAGCGTCCCACATCTCTTGTGAGATTTGGTACTCTTTACCTTCAAATTTAATTTGCAAACAGGTCTGCCTCAGCTTGTCTTCTTCTTGTAAGTCCTTCTAAAACTTTGCCACCTGCTTTATTCCATCTCATCATTTGAGCTGGTACACCTGCATAATCTCCTGCGTTTAATACTTTTAAAAGCGTACTTGCTTTTAAGTTTCCACCACCTAGATTATACACCCATGATACCATAGCATCAAATTGGTTTTGGTTTAATTCAACATTCACTAGAGTATTTATATAGTTTTCATACTCATTTAGTTCTTCTACTAGCATTTCGTTTGCTGTATCCTCTGAAATAACCATACCTTTTTGCACACCTTTAGTGTGTCCGTAGCCTATTGTCCATACGCCTGCAGCGCATTGATAAGCATTTAATTCTAGACCTTCAAAATGTTTTATCATTTCTAGTCCTTTTGTTCCTATTTTCATTTGTGTCCTATATGTAGAAGCTTTCGCCACAGCCGCAGCGTCCACTTTCTTGATTATTTGTGATAACAAACTCTTCATTAAGTCCATTAACCACCCAATCCAATTTTGCATCTGTTAGATACTCCTTACTGTATATATCAATTACTAATATATCTTGATATATCACATCAGTTAAGTCAGGACTCTCGGCATAACTTAACTCATATGTATATCCACCACAACCTCCACCCGATATTTTAAGGCGAGCGCCCCAAGCAGAACTTGAGGCGACTCTTTGTTTTAACATTGCTAAAGCATTATCTGTTATTTTCATAATATTGGTAGCATCGCTAGATACATTGTTCCAAAACATACTGTGAACATAATAATTACCTCGCACAACTCCCCATCTGGGCAGTATTTGTCTTTAACTACTTTAATCGCTTGCAAAAGTGCATAACGATTAAAGAATCGTTTTGCATATTGCATAGAGTTTCTCCTAGCCTATTGTAATCGTCTTAGGCTTTTCTTCATCAGGTGTGTTGACCTGTAGGTTAATAACTAACATACCATTTTTGAATCCAGCGTCGGATATCTCTACCCAATCGCCCAAAGTAAAAATTCTGCTAAAGGTTTTACCACTTAGTCCTTTGTGGACATAGCGTTCCTCACCAGAATCAAGACCTTGCTTTTCTGTTCCTTCTATAGTAAGTTTATTTTTGTGTTGCTTGATGTCGATATCATCTTTTGACCAACCTGGCAGAGCCATTTCAATACGGTAGCCCGTATCTCCAACTGCTACTAAGTTGTATCTTGGATAGTTAGTCAAGGGTGAACTCTCGTTCCTCCTAGTTAATTCCTTGTTCAAGCGATCAAATCCGACAAATAATTTGTCGAAGTCGTTAAAGTTTAATGCTGTTAATCCAGTCATTGGTTTCTCCTATGTTCGGCTCCTTTCGGCAGCCTCTATGAGTCCCTTTCGGCAACTCGGGTTATTATAATACTATGTCTAACAAAACCCGACCACTGGTGGAAGTGGTGCTCCTAACCTCGCCCTCGGAACGCTTATGTTTCCTACTCGTGCCAGACATATCGTGGGTTTTGATTTGGAAGTCCCCACAACTCCGCATAAAATCATGTAAAATATAAAATTTTACTCTATTATTATATCAAAAAAATACCACCATGTCAAGAACTAAATTTCAGTCCTCATCAAAGTCTATCTGGCCGTCTGCTTTCAGATAATCTAGGGTGTGTCCGATACCTTGTCTACGCCCAACATTATACATGATGTGTCCACTAGCAAGAGCCGTGAATACAATCCAAACTACTTGCCAATCCATTCTACATCTCCTCTTGGTATCACTTGATACGCGCCTTTGTTGTAAGCGGGAGCTACTGTGAACTTTTTACTTTCTTCAACCTTCCAAGAATTATCTTCAGTTTTATACTTAGTTTTACTACTAGTTTTTAGACTCGGTATCTTCGAGGTTGTGTCTGGCGTTTTAAAATTTTTAGTTTTTTGTGCTACAAACTTAGGTTGTGCCTTCTTCTTGTAAGCATTTGTTTTTCTTTTGCGACCACTCGGAGAGTAACGCATACTGCCTTGTATTATCATAAAATTCCTTATTTATTTTTTATATAATATATTATACTACTTTTGTGAAGCCAAGTCAAGAAAAATATGAAGGGTTGCTGAAAATAGTTCTTGACATTGGAACTTAATTTTGTTATAATACACTCATGGAAAATAATAACAAATGGACAGATAAGCAAGTTCGCGAACTAAAGAAGCTGTATGGAAAACATTCAGCCGCTGAACTCGCAAAACACTTCAACAAATCGCCTTCAGCGATTACTTCCAAAGTTCATTATCTAAGAAAGCGAGGTTGGACATTCGATACAAAGCGAGATATCAAAGTTCGCAAGACAACACCACCTCACGCTATTACTAGCATACATAAGGACAAAACAAAAGGTATTCCAAGAAAGGCAAAATACTATGACAAACTTGTATGAGGAGAGGCAGGCCACAACAACCTAATTTTGACCGAATGCTACGCACTTTTCGAAACAGAGTGAAAAGAAGTGGCAAATTAGAGAAGTTAAGAGAGAAAGAATACTATGAGAAACCTGCACAACGAAAACAGCGTCTCAAAAACGCTGCAAAGCGGAGAGAATCTCGTAGACAACGCGAAGAAATGTTAAGACCTCAGCGAGGACACTACTCCAAACGCAGAAAATAACTTCTTCCTACTTAAAAAATACACTTTTTTATGTTAACTAAAACCTTTCCAGTCAATTCATTCGATGACATACTCAAAAATATTACTAGCTATTTTGTTAAACTTGTGGTATAATATATACATAATTGATAATAACAATGCTAACTAATATTCATTCAATTCAACAAAACATAAGCTAAGAGCATCGCTTGAGCGAGACGCTCCCCTAGGAGCGGTGAAGCGATAACCGATGTCTCTCTTAATCGTTGTTGCTAATGCGATTAAAGCAATCGATTATACCACGATTCAAACTCCACTTTCTACGGGGTTATCAACATCTAAACTAATTTACTACAAAACCATCAAATTTATCCACTTATAAATCCCAATAACTTTCGCCAATTCAAAATTTTTTAAGTCGTTTTTACTTAAAGGACTATGTCAAATTCTTACTATACCTGTGCAAATTTCCCCTAGACTGTTTAATTTTAGCGACCCCGCTACGGTTTAGTTAAGGTTGTAGCGTTGAGGGTTAGAACAACCCCGCTACGGTTTAGTTAAGAACAGCTGTCTAATATAAACATTAGAACAGCTATCCAAAACATCATTGTCCAGAATTTGCCTTCTGTCCAATTATTCATGACTTAGGCGTTCCGTCAAAGAACAGAAAGTATATGCCAGTTATGATAAACATATACAGTATTAAATCAAATGCTATTTCCATTAGTGTAAACTATCCCTATATTTCATAAATTCATCTACTCCAAGTTCTTCACTAGCATCAATCCATGCAGTATCTATCTCTACTTCTTGTTCTTCGACATCAATAGTCTTGATTCTTTCGTCATGTTCTCCAGCACAGTAATCATCTAGTAATTCTTCTGCCTGTCTTTCTGTTTCTGCTAGTATTTCTACTTCTTCTAAAACATATACTGTTTTCTCCACTTTAGCAAAATATTTCTTCATTACATGGTCAGCCATTATCAGCACCTCCATTAATAGTATCGTGCAAGAACTTAATATCTTGCTTCGGGGCTTTCTCTAATCCCATAATTTTACTACTAGGTATTTCTAGCAGAGCAGCTAGGTTTTCTACTAACTGTGCTTTTGTCACAGGTATCTCGCCTGTCTTTGTTTTGTAGACAGCTTTTCTATACACGCCTTCTCTACTTAGCTTTCCTATAATAGATTTTATACTCTTATCTAACTCACCAGCTAGCATATCTACTGTTTCTCTATCAGGTTTGAGCCTGTATTGATTAACCATAAACTCTACTTGGTCTTGTGTGTAATTACTTGCCATGATTTGCTCCCGCTGCATACATTAGTCCTACTGGAATAACCATTCCTACTATTATTCCAAATAAAAATAGTATAGCTTCCATACTAATAATACAAGTTAAGTCCAAGCTTAACTTGCCTCCCATTTGCTAAATCTAGTGTAGCATTTCCGCCACTACTAGCAATTAATGTAGTTTTACCACTAGCTGATGGGCCTAATTCTTTGCTAGTATCAACTACGATATGTAATAGCTCGCCTTCCTCATAAACATGAAGCGAACTACCTTTGCCCATTGTTATTCCTTTTTCTTCCATTATTCGTCCTCGTCTTTTGGATTGTTTAATAAATCGTCTAACTGCGAAAAGTTGAACTCTATATCCATATCTTCTAGTTTTCCTTCGCCTTTAAACTCCATAATTGGTTTTTCTAAACCAGCGAGTATGGACAACTCTTTCAAGATGTCCTGCAACTCACTTACATTTTTGTTGATAGCTCCGCTAAGATACTCTATGTCTGAACGCATCATATCGTTTTCTACTTCTATCTCCGATATTCTAGCTTCCATTGCTTGCACCTTAGCTTTACTACTTGGTTTGTGGTTTGTTGGAAAGTGTATTATATTATCCTTTGCCACTAAAATACTCCTCATCTTCAGCGAAATCAATAAATACTGTATCTAAAGTTCCACCTAACTGCCTAGCTTTTCTACTAGCAAACTCGTTGAACCTTTCTATCGCACTTTCTTCATCATGTGCTATGAGAACTAACTCATCATCAATCGCCACATGAAACTGCCCTTTGACTAGAAACTTTCGTTTCCCTACTAGCTTACCATCTAATAATGTGTAGCCATTTGTTGTTGTTTCTATTTTACTTCTCGCCATCACACACCTCGTCTAATTTTTGCCAATCATATTCTTTGTGCATGGTTAGTTTTACTACTCGTTTGTTAGCTCCTGCTATTGTGTGGTCAAGAGCTATGCCTGCTTTTGATAGAATATCTACTTTTCTTTTGAATTGTGCGTATTCTGTTTGTGTTAAATTAACCTGCATTTTTAGCCCTCCACACAACTACTACACCTCTACGAGTAAGCTCGTTTAAGCATTTTTGTCTTTGCTTTGGCTTTACATTGTGTTTGTTAATCTCAGCAAATAAAGTTTCTTTGCTCTGGTTTTTTAAGTAGTGGTGTTTCCACTTCTTGTTTTTTGAGCCTGCTGTATCCATTCTTCTACCCATAGCATTTTTCTGGTATACTCGCTCACTTGATTTAAATTTAGCTGGCATTTTTCTTCTCCTTATATCTAGCTAGAAAGTCTTTTACGCTTTCAAATGTTTTTGTTTCGCTATTCCAAAGTTGTCCTTTGTCATAGCCCCTTTTGTTTAGTTCTGCTACTATGTATTCGTAGCAGACATCGGCTATACTCTCGTATGTTAAGCCATAATCAATTTTTATGTTATCATACGCATGCTTTATTGATTGGTATACAAGCCTTTCAGATACTGTGTCGATATCGCAAATATATCCATACTCACCACTATCGCACTCTTTATTGAAAGCATTGTAATACCTCAAATCTTCTCGCAAACTTTGAGTGTCTACGACTAGAAACGCTATTGCATTGTTTCTATCTTCCCACTTTTGTAGCTCGTCCCACATCATCTTGCACCTCCGCTGATGATAGTAACTGTGCCAACTCGAGACTCTGTCTCAATTTCGGCTTTCGCATCTACTACGATTATGTTTGTGCCATCGCAAAACCCTACGAGTTTGCGTCTTTGGATTTCTCTCCTAGCTTCGCGACCATCTTTAGTTTGGTCATTACGCATAGCATGAAGAGCTTTGTCTGTTTTACTTAAAAATGCTAAGTTCATGTCGCTTCTCCTTCTAAAATTCTTTTGTTATTTTTTAATATGTATATTATATCACGCTTTGGGAACAATGTCAAGATATATTTTATGCCAAGCATAAAAAAACCCAGCGACTTGGCTGGGTTGAAAAATTAGGTTTCGCTTGTGCTACTCCCAGTTTTATGCCTTCAGCGTGGGATAACTCATACCCTACTACTGTGTCTGCCTGCGTGAGTAAAGGACTTATGACTACTTTGCCTTACTACAAGTGCTACTTACATGATTTCGCTACTTGTTTCAGGTCTTCCTCTTAAGTTTTGAACTACGACGCTTCCCTTTGTCTAGTCGTATTGTTAGCGCTTCATAGTGAGTGGCGTGTTCTCCGTTTTGAGTTAGTTTTATTATCGCTGGTAGTTGAGAAGCTACTTCGTGCTCAGCCAATGCTATCATCTTTCAGTGCTCATGTGCCAGAGTGCTTGTTCCTGTCGTGTTGCAAGACGCTTGATTCTCCTTCTTTGGTGGGCTATCGTTTTGGAAACTATGCCGTATAGGACTGTCCAAAGAGTTCGCTGTCCACTTTTTTATATCCCATCGCCAAGTGATGTGGGGATAGTTTTCCTACTTCGCCTTACTACTATCATCGCCCTCAGGCTCAAGAATTACTGCGTTGTAGAAGAGCATTCCGCTCCCGAGATTGTGTAGTCATAATCTACGGCTCAATTACTGCAAACCTTATCGTCTTTGCGTTACGGCCCGAACTTGTTATCTTTGCCTCGAGCTGGCACGGCAGGTCAGTTTTGTTTAATGAGCTCAGTATCACTGCGTAGAGCTCGGAGGTGGAAATGCTCGCTAATTGCTGAGATTTCCTTGTTCTCTCAATTTCTATATATATTATACAAAATTTTAACTGCCAAGTCAAGAACTATTTTTGGATTGCTTAAGATATTTACTGCGTATTTCCTTTAAACAATCCGAAAATACTTCAGGCTTGTTGAGCAGTAGCTAGTTCTACTACTGCTCAGCCTTTGGGAGTCTAACCTAAGTGGTCGACTAGCTTTTGTAAGTCTGCTTTGCTAGCTTTTACAAGAGTTGGTATTGCTACTTTGAAGTGAGCTTCTAGTATTGCTACTAATTCTGCTTTTCTTACAACTGGTTCGCCAGTCTTAGTCACTTTAGGTTGAGCAACATAAACACCTTCTCTAGATAGCTTTGCAATTATGCTTCTTACTGACTTGCCGAATTGGTTGGCAAGTGCATCTACAGTATCTCTTGTTGGATTAGCTGTGTATGCTTCTGTCATCTGAGCGACCATCTCATCTGTGTAGTTTTTAGGTCTGACTGTTGCGTTTGCTTGTGCCATAATTTTTTCCTTGATGTATGTTATTAAATTTTTCATTATGAGAATATTATATCAACTTCTGACATCGCTGTCAAGGGTTTCGCGTAAGTTTCTGTTGTTATCTTACGCCTGTTACCCCACACCCTTCTAAGCTATAAGCCACTACTACCATAATTATGAACCAAGGCAGCGGATGCCATTTGAGCATTTGCCAATGTTTACGCCATTCTTTGCGTTTCTCTTCATTAGCTTGTTGCCACTTTTGTATGTCGAATTTATTTCTTAATTTCATAACTATATTATATAGAGCCAACTATCGCGAGTCAAGAATAATCTTACGCGGATTATCATTATTTAACGCTAGCGAATTCTGGGGGGCGGGACGCGAAATGTCGACACTTCGTGTCAAATCCTCGCAAATGTCGAAAATTTACTGCAAATCGCCGCAAAACTGTGCATAACCCCGCATAAGTTTTCTCTTGACACGCGCAACCCCGCTATGGTATAATATCCAGGGTGGGGACGGGGATAATTTCATAATATTACTACTAAGCGACGCGTCGGCGCAGGCGAAATTATTTTCATATGATTACTACTTGCGGATTGGCGCGCTATGCACGCACGCTTACGCCTAAAACCCAGTAAATCAAGGGAAATTACAGTAATCGCTCAGTAATTTAAGAAATAAAGCAATCAGAAAAGGTTAATTCTTCGTTATCGCCTAATTATTTTCAGTAATTTATGTTTTCCTATTGACAGGCGGGGTTTGGCTCTGTAAAATAGTTTTTATATTAAGGAGAAAGAAATGGAAAAAGCAAAAGCAACAACTGTCAAAAAAAGACCAACCAAAAAAGAACTTATGTCTAAACTAGAGGCAAAAGGAGTCCCAACAGATGTCCTAA